>Ga0187825_10000235_pt1 | contig 12094 bp, 14 predicted proteins | sample NC_wetland_sal_i_11_FD_132421 | JGI IMG/M metagenome (GOLD analysis project Ga0187825, IMG submission 132421) | Wetland sediment microbial communities from Neuse River Estuary, North Carolina, USA - SourceSoil_5 | ecosystem: Environmental > Aquatic > Freshwater > Wetlands > Sediment | place... | reverse complement strand
ATCGGGAGACTCTTCGGCTTCTTCTTCATCTTTCTCGGGGTATGGGAAGCCTTCGCCGGAAATGCATTCAATGGATTGTGGATCGCGTTTATCGGCTGGTTCTTGGAAAGCGCTGCGGCAAGTCAGGGCCGGATGCAGGCGATCAAGGATCTGCTGGGTGGCCACAGAGTATCCGAAGTGATGAGCCACGATTTTCCCCAGGTCCCCGGCAACGTCACTCTTCAAGACGTGGTGGACAGGCACGTGCTGGGGCAAGGACGCCGCTGCTTCGTGGTGACCAATGGCGAAGGATCAGCCGGACTGGTAACTCTTTCCACTATAAAAGAGGTGCCCCGTTCTGCCTGGCCGAAGGTGACCGCGTCGCAAGTCATGATTCCCTTGAAAAAGGTCGATTCGATTCAGCCGGCGGCCGAGCTGTGGACGGCCTTCGAAAAGATGGGACGCGATGGCGTCAACCAACTTCCCGTCCTGAGCGGTGAGAAAGGCGATGGAATCGTGGGAATGCTATCGCGCGACGATCTCGTCAACTATCTGCGTGTCTTACAGGTTTTGAGGAACTAGGAGTTCTGCATGCAAACGTAATGTGGAATCAAGCGTTGCTCACTGGCTTCACTGGAGCGTCCCCATGGCCGAACAGATTATAGAGAAATCCGTTGAGAACGGTGCGCCCAAGCTTGTCCCTCGCCCTGTGGCGCCGCGGGAGCAGGCACCGGGGAAAAAAAATCCCGCGGTTCCCGTCGATAAAAACCGCCGGCGCACCATTTGGGCGTTAATTTACGGGTATCTAGGAATTAATTTTCTGATGTTCTTGCGATTTTTCTTTCCACGAGCCCTTTATGAGCCCAACACCATCGTAAACATCGGATATCCCACCGACTTTATGGACGGGGTCAATCAGGAATTCCTGCAATCGAATCGAATTTGGATCATCAAGGAACCCGGCAGACTATTTGTCGTTTTTGCCAGATGCACGCATTTGGGTTGCACTCCGGACTGGCTGCCACAGCAAAATATGTTCCATTGTCCCTGTCACGGCAGCGAGTACGATCCGGAAGGCGTAAATTTTGCCGGCCCGGCTCCTCGCCCAATGGACCGCTGCTCCGTGCGCCTGATGACAAATGGCACAATTCAGGTAGACAGCAGTCACCTATTTAGCCAGGACCGGCGCGCCGGTATAGATCACTTCAACGATCCGGGTTCTTATGTCGAAATCTAAGATCGTAATTGCCCCAAGAGGGGGACCTGGAGCCGGACTGGATGTACTTGCTTATCCGTTTTGCCTTCTTGGCCAGAAAGACCTTCGATTCCGTATCCTGAATGTGGTTGCACACCGGTGGCTCCATTTCCATAAAAATTCCAAAGAGGTGATAATCCATGAATTGCGAGAGACTACACGGACGTAATTTGTTTTCGGTCTCGATGTTAATTATCCTGGTGATCGCGGTTGCAGCCTTGATCGGCGAGGGAGTGATCAGTTCGTCTGGCCGCAGGGTATTCGGCGCTGAAAAGATTCCATTAAAAATTGCCGGCCAATTGCCGCCAGTCAGTTTGGGAGATTTCAAGAACGGATTTGCATCCGCCATTGACCCAGCTTTGCCGGCTGTGGTGAATATCTCAACAACGACTGTAGTAAAACGGCAGTATAATTTTCCGGATATATTCAATGATCCCCTCTTCCGCCAGTTTTTTGGCGACCAGTTCGAATCTCCATCGAGTGGGACTCAGACCGAACGGGAGCATGCCTTGGGTTCCGGCGTCATCGTCAACCCCGATGGCTATATACTGACCAATAATCATGTAATTAAGGGAGCCACGGATATTCAGGTTTTCACAACGGATAAAAAACAATTCAAAGCGAAAGTGATCGGCGCGGATTCCCGTACGGATATTGCCGTCGTTAAGGTCGATGCCACCGGGCTCCCCACGTTGACACTTGGCGATTCCGAGAAATTGAAGGTGGGAGATCTGGTGTTTGCCATCGGGGACCCGATGGGAGTAGGAGAGACGGCAACTACAGGGATTGTCAGCGCCACGGGGAGGGGACTCGGCGGTGCGATTGAACACTATGAAGATTTCATCCAGACGGATGCAGCGATCAATCCAGGAAATTCAGGTGGCGCACTAATTGATCTGCACGGCGATCTGATCGGCATCAACACGGCCATCATCACCCAGAACGGGGGAGGGAACCAGGGCATCGGCTTTGCCATTCCCATCAATATGGCGCGTCAAGTGATGGAACAGATCCTGGACCACGGCAAAGTTATCCGCGGGTACTTGGGCGTGACGATTCAACAGGTGTCTCCGAACATCGCCAAGGCCTTCGGCCTGAGCCATGGAGGAGGCGCTCTCGTAGGCGATGTGAGCCCCGATAGTCCCGCAGCAAAAGCCGGAATTGAACGGGGTGACGTTATCTTGCAACTAAACGGAGAAACTGTGAGTGGACCGGACGATTTGAGCGTGCGGATTTCGCAAATGTCCCCGGGTTCCACCGTGCATCTGAAAGTATTCCGCAGCGGCCAGGCGCGCGACGTGGCAGTTACACTCGGCGAATACGCGGAAAAGGGCGCAGCGTCCAATCCAGGCGGCGAGGCCGGCGGGGTCGCGCTCCAAGGCGTGCAAGTTCAGGCTCTGACGCGATCCCTCGCGCGTGAACTCGGCTTGCCTCCGACAACAGAAGGCGTGGTGGTCACATCCGTTGATCCCTCCAGCGATGCGGCGGCGGCAAACTTGGAACGCGGCGATGTCATCCTGGAGGTAAATCGGAAGCCCGTTCACAGCGTGAGCCAATACGATCAGGCAATCGCCGGGATTGGAAAACAGCCGGTTCTGCTTCTGATTAACCGTGAAGGTACGACGCATTTCATTGTAGTCCAGCCGCAATAATCGCGGGGACTGCCGGGATCATTGCATTGCTTTTTCTCGAAGCGAGAGAGAGGCGGAGTGTTTTCGCTACGGCGGTGAAAAAGCGGCGGTGGAATTCTTGGCAGGTGAATTGATTGATTCTTGCATGCATTTCAATCTGCATGGAAGCACGTTATGGCCAAAACGTTCAAACGGGGTGACCACGTTCAATGGAACTCAGAAGCCGGCATAGTCAGAGGGGTCATCCTTAAGAAAGTTGTTAAAGACATTCGAATCAAAGGCTACGTGCACCATGCGTCGAAAAAAGTACATCAATACTTAATCCAGAGTGACAAGACGGACCATGTCGCAATTCACAAAGGAGGTGCGCTGAAACTTTTAACTTAGAAAATCGAAAGGCTCGCGATGTGGTGGTTTCATTTGACAAGCCAGCGGTTCGGGAACTTAAGCCGTTTGTAAGATTGCGTCTCGGGTTTAAAAGGGATCACGCGATCCAACGCCTGTAGCACGATGAGGCGGATTGCGCCTCATGCACAATGCGCCATTGACGCCCTGTGACGAACAGCCAGGAAAAGTTGCATGCTCTCATTGAAATATTCTCTGCGCGATCAACCCTTTGCAGTAGCAACAAACCAATATTCGCGGACATATATTTAAATGAAGAATGTTGCGGGAGTTTTTCGCGGCCCCCCTGAAAGGTGGGCAGGAGCCATGAAACGATGGTTGATTCCATTGGCTATTGTCATTTTGGCGCTCGCGGCGCTGGTACCGAGGCTGTTTGCTCGTCAGATTTTTGTAACCTTCGTGCAGCAAATCCACCGGCTCGCTTCACACAGCAGTGCTATCGGGGATTAGAGCCGCGTCTCAGGAAATTCGAGGCGATGTGAGTCCTCGAAATCACGGGCGCACGGCCCGAGGAATTTGTCCCGGAAAAACAGTCATATGCCTGATTCAAAAAAAGTAGCCGAGCTTACTTTGCTTGCCTGGTGAGAGTTCCATTTCGAGAGCTTCCCGGTGAATAAATGCGAAGTTGCCGGCCTTACGCAAAGAGTACAGGGCTTTTTATTGCATGGTGGTCTTGCTAAGCGGAATCGTTCCGGCAATGTGCTGCCAAAGAAAAATGACAATCAGAGTGATGGCAATTCGACCCGGGAAATTTCTAAGGTCTCATTCGACGATCCAAATGGTGAAACCCTTGCCTTGGCGGACGATCTCCTCTGCCGGATCCCCATGAATGAGCTCGCCGAGCCATGAGAGAGAATCTCTTCCGATGACCAGGGTGTCGCACCTGCGCGCTCGGGCGAGTCTGAGGATTTCCTCGGTCGTGCGGCTCGCGTCCACAAGATCGCAATAGTGGGCTTCAATTGCTTCGTCCGCGACACCGCCTCGGCGAAGGACTTTATTGGCGCGATCCAGGGCGCGCCGTTCTGCCATCTTTACCACGGAAATCCATCGGCGCTTATATGCTCGAATGCGGTCATTCTCCGCGCCTCTCAATTCGACCAGTTCTGGAGGAGGCGCCGGGAGAGCATGCGCCAGGCACACTCGGAAACCTTGGCATCGCGAAGCCACGCCAGCCACGTACTCGAGCGCGCGTTTCGTTGCAGATGTTTCATCCACAACCACTAGAAGTTTGGTGGTCTTCATTCAGAATTCATCTCCCCTTCACGATTCACCCGGATGCATCAAACGCAGACGCCGGCCTCTTCCTGGTTTTGGTGTTGCAATCCGGGAAGCCGCGCGTTTCCAGCGAGCCCGGCCGGAGACATCAAAATTTGCCATACCTGCAGACGGCGAGCGCGGAATGATGCGGCGCTGACGAGCAGATAATATCTCCACATTCTGTGAAACTGCTCGCCGTAGTTTCCTTTAAGCTTTTCCCAGACGGCTTCGAAGTTATGATACCAGGCCATTAAAGTCCGGTCATAATCCGGAGCCCAGTTCTGCCATTCTTCCACGAAGAAACGTCCTTCGATGCTGCTGCCAATCTGCGAAACGGAGGGGAGATGCGAATTCGGGAAGATATACCTCTCGATCCAAGCGTCCGTCGTGCACAAAGTGCGATTCGAGCCGATTGTGGCTAGGTACAGACTGCCTGCGTCCTCCAGCACATGGCGCGCCACTTCAAAAAAAGTCTGGTAATTCTTGTGACCCACGTGTTCAAACATGCCGAGGCAAACGACGCGGTCAAAGGATCCGCGCAGGCTGCGGTAATCGTCGAGGCGCAGCTCAACCGGCAGCCCGGCGCACAATTTCTGTCCCAATGCTAGTTGCTGCCGGGAAAGAGTGATACCCACTACTTGAGCGCCATATTCCTGCGCGGCAAATTTCGCAAAGCTGCCCCATCCGCAACCAATGTCGAGCACTCTCATGCCTGGCGCCAGGCCGAGCTTGCGACATACGAAATCGAGTTTTGCTTCTTGCGCCTCGGTAAGATTCGCGGCATGATCCCATCGGCCACAAGTATAAACCATGCGACGGTCCAGCATCTTTTCAAAGAGATCGTTGCCCAAATCGTAGTGTTGTTTGGCCACTTTGGTGGAACGCGATTTTGTCTGCGGATTCAGAATGACACTCTTCAAGAAAAGCGTGATTGCGCGCCAACTCCGCGCGACGCGCGTATCAATGCCAGACATGAAGATCTTGAAAAAGAATTGATCCAGCTGCGGGCAATCCCACCAGCCTTCCACGTAAGATTCGCCCAACCCTACCGACCCGTGTTGCAATACACGCGCGTAGAAATCCATGTTGTGGACTGTGAGGTCCCAGGGGCGGGTTCCATTGACGCGGATATCCGCTAAAGAGAGCAATTCCTGAACGCGGCTTTCGAGGTAATTGGAAAACATAATGGCCTCGGCGAACCTGTCCACTAGATAAGATGATCTTCTGGCCCGTTCTGGTTTACTTAAATTTTCAATCCTGAGGGGCTCCATTCACCGCTGCCGGCAGTTCTGGCGCGAAGCCGGGTCGAGGCGCGTTCAACTCGATAACCGATAGGCTGCGAAGCTTGTGTGGCACGGCGTCGGAAACCAGGCCATACGACCGGGTCCGATGCAAATATCGCCAACCTGGGCTAAGCCCGAAACAAAAGGCTCGCCGCGCCCGTTTTCCGCATCCAATATATATCGTAATGCGATATAATATACTTCAATGCCGGATGGCAAGGACGCCAGGACGCAAGCGCCTCGGGGATTCCGGAAATCAGAAGTGGCAAGGCCATCCATGAGCGAACTTCCGAATATCGAAGCGCCTAAGTGTAACGACGCCTCCAGAAACCCCGCCAAACGCCGGGACATAGTACGAGCGCAGCTCATTTCGACTCGCTCATTCGCAATTGCAATGCTCCTCCTGCTCACTGTGGACCAGGGACTTTTGAACTGCGCACAGGATCCGGCATGGAAAGTGAATCCACGGATCAGCGCAAATCAGTTGGTGCGCGAAGTGATTCACAACCAACTTCAAGCGCAAATCGACGATCAAACTCTCTGGAGATACCGGGACCTCAAGGAAAAGGGCGGCCGGAGTGAGCTTCGCCAGGTCATTGAAACGAAAGATGGCGAGCTCGACCGGCTTCTAGATGTCAACCGTGAACCACTGACGGCGGCGCAAGACCAGATGGAGGATGGTCGCATCCAGAAACTGCTGGCCCACCCCGATGAGATCCGGAAAGAGCAGCGCACTCGGCGTGAAGACAACCAGAAAGAAGATCAGCTGTTGCAATCATTCCCCCGCGCATTCATTTTTCAATATGACGGCGTGGATGGAAACCTGATCGGTCTAAGATTCACGCCAAATCCGCACTTCCATGCCTCGAATCGGCAGGAGCTAGTTTTCCACCACATGGAAGGCACGATGTGGATTGATGGCTCCCAGAAGCGCCTGGCAGGCATGGATGGACACCTCACCAGCCGTGTCAAGTTTGGCGGAGGTCTTTTGGGACATCTGAATCAAGGAGGAACATTCTCTATGAGGTTGAAAGATGTGGGGTCAGGGCATTGGAGTCTGGATTCGTTGGATATTCAAATTACCGGCAAGGCGCTGTTCTTCAAGACGATTGGTTTGCAACAAAAGGAACGCTGCACGGATTACTCCCCGATTCCTGAAAATATGACTCTGCGCCGGGCGGCGCAGCTCCTGCGGGAGGAATCCAGAGCATCCTTACAACCGGTTAAACCTAGATCAACAAGGAATTAAGGGAACCCGGTCGCTTGCCTCTAATTTTTCCTCGCCCATTGGTCTACAGCAGAACTCCCATGATTAAAGTGATTTCGGCTTGAGGAGCCATACGAATGGGATCGTCAATCACGGGGAGTCGAATTTATTTTCTCTTCCTCCACGCTTTGAATGAAATTGTGCAGCGCCTCTTTCTTCAAGCGAGTCGCACAAGCGGCTCAAATGATTCTGAACGACGGCTTGCGATGCACAAGGCGACGCGGATTCCGGGGTACCTGCGAATTCTGTGAAGCCGGCATAGGCCTTCTCTAAACCACAGCCAAGCTTTCGATCTGTGAAGAATGCAGGATCTGTTCATCAAGAATGTAATACTTCGATGTTCTACATTGTAGAATGGCTTTTCCGTGGCTTCGCGAAAAGCCCATCCGTCGCATACCAACTTAGGCGCGTTCGAACACGAATCTCCTTTCGGGCTAAATCTTGATTCACAACCCCGTTTGCCTGTCCTATTTCCATAACGACATTTGAAACAAGCGCGCGATTTCAAATTAAGGAAGCATGTATCCTCTGCAGGGATCGGGAGCTGCGAATGTCTCATGCAAATAAATGGCAATATTTTGCCATGTGGCAATACAGTGTCGTGTCGAAATCCTCTTTGCGCAACCTGCAACTCCAGGCACATCCGGTTTAGAGCTTTCGTTTCTTGGTGATTCTTGAGACGCGAACGACAAATCCAATTTGGCAATAGGAATGCTTCGTAGCGTCATATCGGCGTGACCACTGAGATTCCAGTGGGTCGCTGAAGGCCAACTTGGCAGTAACCTTTGCACGGCTCGCCAAGTCATTTGTGAAATCATTCATGAGGTAAGCTCCATGCAATTCCCAACGGCGACCGAGTCCTATGGTTTGCATGAAGGCGCAGTTGCAATAATCACGAAGTTAGGCTCGGCCATTGCGTGCTTCCCTGTAACTGGGGCGGACTTTCCCACTTGCCTTGGGACTATGATGCCATCCTTCAACACGACCCGGTTGGAAATCAATCCCTTAATACTGGCCGGCAAAATGCAACAGAATGGGAGTCTTTATGCGAGAGGAGAGATATCATGTGTGACTATTCGCTGATGGCCATCCCCAATCGATTAGCTAAAGAAGGTGAGGAGCTAGTCATTCATCGGTTCCCCACCGGGACCATTGGGTTGGCTTCACCACCGGATCTGCCGTGCGCTGGCGATCAGCCGCAATCTTGGCTCACAATATTATGGTTGGCATTGAAAAAGATCTATTGGGGACCACCGACGAGCAACGCAGTTCCTGCGGTTTGCATTCCGCCGGGCGCTCAATTGATATTGCAGGATATCCCCATAGAGCTCGAGCGATCTATGAAGGTCGGCTGGGCTGAAGCGGTGACGTTTACCCAGTTGACGGCCGCCGCAAATACTCATCGCGACGCGGTGCGCTTCAAAAACGGTGTTGAGATCCTATTGCAAAAGCTATGCGAAGGCCAACGAGTAAAGGTTCTCCGACTTTCTTTGGCTGACGAGCCTGTTCGACAGGAACGCACAGCTGCGCGTTTCTGACCATGGCCGGGTTGCGCCGCTCGCTCCGGATGAAATGATGCGCAAGATCTTATCCTCCGTGGTTCGAATATCAACTAAGCCGGGGAACTGAGAGAATAAGATTCGGTCTGATTTCGAAGGCTTACGCTGTCCTTCAGCTCCTGAACAAATTGCAATTGAGAGGGACTCAGGTGATTCCGCTTGAGGCGCACTAATCCCACTTTATATGGCAGCACGGAACCGTTTTTTGCTGGGACAAAGGCGCACCCCTTCCTTCTCTCTATCGCCATCTCAGGGATGATTGAGACCCCTAGTCCGGCCGCAACCATCGCAGTAATCGTGCAAAAGTCGAGAGCCTCGTACACGATGTTCGGCCGAATCCTCAATTTCCGCAGGGCCGCAAGGAGACTTTTGCGAAATCCGAAGCCTTCTCCGAGCATTACAAGAGGTTCTTTCCCTATTTCCTGCAGGCTGACAGCTTTCCGCTTTGAAAAGCGATGGTCGCAAGGGCACACCAGGTAACAAGAATCCTGAATGAGTATCTCAGATAGAAACTCGTTGCCTTTCACCGGATGCTGGACCACAACCATATCCACTTCTGCGCTACGTAACAGAGCCAATAGTTCTGGAGGATGGCCTTCCACCACCTGTAAGTGAACCCACGGGTGTTTGCGCCGGAAGCTCTGCATCACTTTCGGCAGCATGTACGGCCCTGTTGTGGATACGGCGCCTATGGTCACGGATCCGGTTTCGACTTTGGTCACAATCTGCATTTCGTTTATCGCTTGGCTGATTTGATTCAAGATGGATTTCGCCTTGGGCAGGAAGGCCTTGCCCGCCGGCGTCAGTTTCGTCATATGTCCCAGCCGGACAAACAATTCGGTGCCGACTTCCCCCTCCAGCTTGCTGATTTGTTGGGACAGTGAAGGCTGACTGACATGTTCGCGCAGGGCGCCCTTGGTGAAGCTGCCGGTTTCTGCGACGGCGGAAAAATAGCGCAATTGGTGAAGTTCCACTCTCTTCTCCATCCTTCGCGAACGAGGGCAACGGCAGGTTATGTTCGCCTGAGGTTAACAGTCGCGAGATAACACCGTCGATAAGATACTCCTATAAACGGCATAGGAAGGAAATATTTGCTCCGCCCGCGAAGATGGACGACGATGGCGGCTTAAAGGGCTTTGATCCCGATGCTTACGGTTTTCGGGAACTTTGCAGCCATTAAGGGAAGTGGAAGATGCCCCCCTCAACCTCAATTCTGGTGGTCAGTGGGGAACCAACACGCCAAAAGTGGCTGGTCACGAGCGTTTCAAACTTCGGGCTGCAGGCTGCTTGTTGTAGGACATTCAAACGCGCCGCCGGACTGCTTCGCAAACATTCGTTCTCCATCGTGTTCTGCGATGACTTGCTACCGGACGGGACTTTCCGGATGGTGATGGACTACGCCGCGCGCTGCGGCACGCCGATGCCGGTGATTGTGACTTCGCGGCGAGATGATTGGGATCCATTTCTCAAGGCCCTGAATGCGGGGGCATTCGATTACATAGCCTTCCCGCCTCTCCCGGGCGAGTTCGAGAGGATTATGCGCTCTGCTCTCATGGAATGCAGAGGGGCATCAACTGTGCGGCAAGAGCGACAAAGATCGATAACGCAATCCGCAGCCTGAGATCAATCCGAGTATAGGTGAGGGCAATGAAATGAGCGAAGAGAGTGTAAGGGTCTTGCTTCTGGGTGAAAGCGAAAAGGGATCGTCATGCCTGGCATGGCATTTGGAGCATCATGGATGCCAATGTTGGTTTGCGAGATCAACCGAGGAGGCTCTCGCGCTCTTCGAAAAGTACAGCTTTCAGCTCGTTCTGAGTACCAAGCCGCTGCGTCTGGCCAATGCAATCGTCGCGCGCCTCAAGCAATCAAGTTGCAGCGTCTTTTATTGTCAGCCGGTGGAAGACGGCTGCTGGTGGTTACCCCTGGTGGACCACGGCAAGAAATGCATGGGTGCGCCGGCGCTTCGGCCGAGCGAATTCGTCAGCGCGCTCGATCAACTGGTAGGTGAAATCGAGTCAGCCGCAGCGGCATGATGCTCAACCATTGCTCGGGAGGAATCGTATGCGCGTGATGGAGGTGAGCGGGGAATTGGATTCCCGTTATGACCTGGCCAAATATGGGGAGCAGATCGATGCCATAGTAACAACCAATCGGGAAGGGCGGATTATCCGTGCCAATAAAGAGGCAGAGGAGCTGCTTGGGTACGGCCCGCACGAGTTGCTTGGCCAAATGATCGAAGTATTGGTGCCGGAACGGCTGCGAACAGAGCACGTTCTACATCGGGAATCCGAGCCCGCGCGGCACCATGTGCGGCTCTTTGGAGCGGTTCCCGAGCTGTATGTAATGCGCAAGGATAGAAGCGAGTTCCCGGCAGACATCATGCTGATTCCAATGGAGACGGATGAGGGTTGGATTGCCGTGGCCATCATTCGCGACATCACCGAAAGAAAGCACGCCGAGGAGGAGCTTCGTGAAAGCGAGGAAAACCTTCGCTCGCTGATCGATGGTGTCGACGACTATGCGATTTTCAAACTAGACGCCGACGGACGCGTGGCCAGTTGGAACGCCGGGGCCACGCGCATCAAGGGCTACCGCCCGGAGGAAATCGTTGGCCGATATTTCTCCTGTTTCTATACCTCGGAAGATATCGAGCATGATAAACCGGGCGACCATCTAAAGTTAGCCGCCGCACAGGGTCGCGTTGAAGATGAGGGCTGGCGCGTGCGGAAGGACGGCTCCAAGTTTTGGGCCAACGTCGTTATTACGGCCATGAAGGACGAGCCTGGAAAACTGCGCGGCTTTGCCCATGTGACGCGCGACTTTACTGACCGGAAACGAGCTGAGGAAGCGCTCTTGCTGGAAATAACGAATGTCCTGGTGTCCAAGCTCGATATACGGGAACTCCTGGCAGCCATCTCGAAAAGTCTCAGACGGGTGATGCCGCATGAATATGCGAATTTGACGATTAAGGATCCGCGCACCAAACATTTGAGGGTGCTGTCTGTTGACCACCCCTACGAGGAAGATCCCATTCATGGCGGCACACTCTTGCCGCTCGAGGACTCTCCCGCCGGCATGGCATTTACATCAGGCGAGCCACTGCTGCTCAATCACTTTGGTGCCAATGCTGCTCGCTTCTCACCGGAGATTATCAATCGTTTGGTGAAGGCCGAAGTGAGATCGGCATGCTTTTTGCCGTTGATCAGCCCCAAACGGACAATCGGAACTCTCAATATTTACGGCCGGAAAGAGACCGACTTTTCGCAAAGAGAAGTCAGCTTGCTATCCCGGGTGGCGAACCAGGTGGCCATTGCTATGGATAATGCTCTGGCATTTCGTCAAATCTCGGAACTGAAAGATAAGCTAGCGAACGAGAAACTCTACCTTCAGGATGAGGTCAGAACCGAGTCTGCCTTTGACGAAATAGTAGGCGAGAGCGCTGTCCTGAAGCGCGCCCT
>Ga0187825_10000234_pt1 | contig 12101 bp, 10 predicted proteins | sample NC_wetland_sal_i_11_FD_132421 | JGI IMG/M metagenome (GOLD analysis project Ga0187825, IMG submission 132421) | Wetland sediment microbial communities from Neuse River Estuary, North Carolina, USA - SourceSoil_5 | ecosystem: Environmental > Aquatic > Freshwater > Wetlands > Sediment | place... | reverse complement strand
CGGGATTGCGCTGATGCCCGGTATGAGACCCATCCTGGCCAGCGATGCTAAAGATGCGAATTCCGACCGGCTTACCGGACTGTAAGCAATGCTCGCATTCTCGTGCACGTATTCAAAGGAAGTGAAAATCCACAGCTTATCTTTCTGGAGCGGACCTCCCAGAGTGGCGACATAGTTCTGGCGTGAAAAAGGCTGTTTGGGATTCGGAGCAGGATTCTCGATAGGATACCTGGCGGTCAGCGCGGCAGCACGCTTGTAGAAGGCCGCGCTGCCGTGCCAATCATTGCTGCCGTGTCGCGTGGTGATGACGACTGAGCCGGCGGTGGTACGGCCGGTATCGGCATCCTCCTGGGCAGTTCGGAAGGCGAATTCCTCAATCGCATCGGGGGAAAGGTTCTGCAGAAATCCGCCAATGTAGTCGTCGCTGTCATCCATGCCATCCACTGAGACCGCGTTGTTCAATCCTGAGCTGCCGCCGGTGGAGACAGCGGTGATCCTGGCCTTGGTGGGGTCAGAAGGCTCAACCGGTTCGGTTCCGGGCACAAGATAAGCGATATTGGCGAAGCTGCGCTGCGCCAATGGGATCGTCACCAGGTCTCGCGAACTGACTGCGCCCTGGTGCACGGCGCTGGCGGTATCGAGAGGCTCGGTGGTGATTGAGGAGGGCACCCCGGTGACCATCACCGTTTGCCGGATGGGGGCGGGTTTCAGGGTCACCAGCAGGTCGCGCACGAAACTCACGACAACGTTGACATCGGCAGTGGTCTCGGCAAATCCGTGGGCACGCACAGTGACCCGATAAGGTCCGGGTAACAGGTCATCGAGGCGGAATTCACCACGCTGATTGGTGTGCACCTGCTTCTTCAACGCCGAAACCGGAGCCTCGACGACAATCGTGGCGGCGGCGATTCGCCGGTCGTCGGTATCCTGGACCTCGCCCCGCAGGGAGCCGGTAGCCGTCTGCGCCGGCGAACACACCCACGCCCCCAGGAGCAGCCACAGAATTAGCAGGTTCGGAAGGCAGCGCGGTCGGCGGACGCCGCAAAACCGGCGCGGAACAAGGAACCTGACACCTTCGACGGTGAAGAACACGGGTAAATTCTACACGAGCAGCCAGAGATGCTTGCGCCAGGCGGAATGGCGCTGATTTTCGTAGATCGGCGCGGATTCGAGGTCGAATAGAGCTAGGTTTTCCTGGCCTGCACCGCGCGGCGCGTAGCTTCCAAGGTGCTAATGAGTGACTCCTTGGGGAGTTTCTGGATGATGGGTTCGATCGCCCATCCCAACCCAAAGGGCACGTCGCGGGTCAGCGATATGGCGCGGCACTCGACAACCACGCCGGCGTCACGCGGTTGGAAGCGCCAATATGAATTGAGGCGCCAGAGAAATCCGTGACCAGTGTCGGGCGGCAAGACCCGCTCCCCGTGGCGGCCCGGATCTTCTACTTCCGCGATTCGCGTCGTCTGCGAGCGGCAGACCCAGCGTGACCGGTCGAGGGCGCGGTAATTCACGTCGTGATCAGTATCGAGAACAACGGTGAGGATCTTCTTTTTCAGGAGCCGCAAGTAAATCCGAAAATGGTTGCCGCGGCGGCTGACCAGCTTTGAGTCAATCACATCCGGCTTATAGAAATTTTTGTGATTATCGTAGTTCTGGATCACTGCCAATACATCTTCCACGCTGGAATCAGGAATGAAAGCGGCCGCGATCCAGTCATGAATCAGGCCGTTGGGCACCTTGACCGGTCCCCGGCCGGACCAGAATTGCGCGACTATGTTTCCTGCACGGACCTGCTGGGCTCGCTTTTGGTCGAGGTCCGACCAGAGGAATGATCCGCTCCTGTGCAGCGTCTCCTCCATTGCGGTTTCGGCTTCACTAACATAGGCGTCGAACGCACCCAGAGTTTGGGGCTTCAACTGCACGGTTTTTGCGTTTTCCGCCAAAGTGAAGCACCTATTGCGGATCGTGAGTCCGCCCCACCCGCCTGTCAAGCCGGCGTGGTATACTGTAACAACGCTGATGACCACGGTCGCTTGTGGCGTGGCAGCCCGCTCAGTTTTGGGTCTGACCCTCCTAGGCTTTCCTGCCTTCCGTTTATTTCGCGTTAATCACAACCATTGAGCGGCTTCCTTTGTACCGTCGCGAATCGCATCTTGAGTGCGTCTCGCGAGATGCCCTCCAGAAAGATACGATTCGAATGACAAGCTTTTCCGAATTGCCTCTGTCTGCCACCATGCAGCAGAGACTCTCCAACCTCCAGTTTCACACCCCAACGCCAATTCAGGCGGCAGCGATCCCGCACGTGCTTGCGGGAAAAGACATAATGGCCACGGCTCAGACGGGCACGGGCAAGACTCTGGCGTTCGTAGTACCCATGATCGAGCGCCTGCAGCAATCAGCCTCCTCAAGACGGGTGGAAGCTCTGGTGCTTGTTCCCACCCGCGAACTAGCCATGCAGGTGCACGAACAATTCGAGCAGTTACGCGGCAAAAAGATCCCGCCCGCGGCGCTGGTAATCGGCGGGCTCGCCGAAGGACGCCAGTTAGCCGCGATTCGTTCCGGCGCAAGCGTGCTGGTGGCGACTCCCGGACGTCTGGAGGACTTCATCGAACGCCGGCTTGTGGATCTGCGGAATGTGGCCACTTTGGTTCTGGATGAAGCCGACCGCATGCTGGACATGGGATTCCTGCCGTCCATCCGTCACATTGTGAGCGTATTGCCCAAGCAGAGACAGACACTGTGCTTTTCCGCCACTCTGCAGGCCTCGGTGGCAGGGCTGGTAGGCGAGTACACGAGTGCTCCGGTGCGTATCGCCCTGGGCTCAATCTTGAAGCCCGTGGACAGCGTGGAACTGCGTGCTTTCGAGGTCGTGGCGAATGACAAGTTCGACGCGCTATGCCATCTGCTGCGCTCCGAAAAGGGGCGCACACTGGTGTTCGCCCGCACCAAGCGCGGGACAGAGCGGCTGGCCAAACACCTGGCGCGTGAAGGCTTTCTGATCGCCATGCTGCATGGCGACCGTTCCCAGTCGCAGCGCACGAGCGCGCTGAACGGCTTCGACGAAGGCCGCTTCAAGGTGCTGGTGGCCACTGACGTCGCTTCTCGCGGGCTCGACATTCAAAGTGTGGCGCACGTCATCAACTACGACCTGCCCACCTTGCCGGAAGATTTCATTCACCGGGTGGGGCGAACGGGACGCGCTGGAGCCCAAGGCCGCGCTTCCACGCTGGTCACTTCCGCGGAAGCGCTGGAGTTGCGGAATATCGAACGCGCGCTCGGGCTCCGCATACAACGGTGCGACCTCAACCCAGAAATCTCAGCCGAAAGGTTAGCCCGGCCAGGAAACACGCTGGCCAGCCGGACCCTGCAGCCCTTGCCGGGGGAGGTATTTGCCTGAAAGAGAGTGAGTGAGGCGCGCCTCAAGTTGCGGAGAGATCGCGGCGCTGCGCCCGAGAGTGAGAACTTTGGGTACATGAACTTGCGAGCCGACGTGCTTGGTAAAGGACAGCCCGTTTCCCTGAATTATGCCGCACATGGCTGAGAAGCGCGTATACTGAGGCTACCGCTTGACCACGAAGACACATCGCAGCCCTTCTCTCTGCGCCTTCGCGATTGAGAGGCTTGGCCTCGCGTAGGGCGCTCACGCGCACAACGAGTCTAATGCTTCATGACATAAGGGAGTCGTGTGTGGCAGGAACTGAGTTATGCCCCGCGCGCTCTTAGCTCGGATGAGCAAAAAGGAGCGAGCGATGTTCACTAAGGTTACGAAAGTTCTGGCCGCACTGGCATTGTTACTGGGGCTATTCAGCCATTCAGCCAGCGATCACCGCAAGTTGATATTAATTCTGGTCTGGGCGGCAGCGCTGGTAGTTTTGGCCCAGGCGTTCCATCGCAGCAATTACTTCTGGGCTGCCATATTCCTTTCGGTGGCGTGCCTGTTCAATCCGGTTCGGCCAGTCACCCTTCCGGCCAGCATGGGACTTCTGTGCGAGATGGCAGCTGCCATCCTGTTCATGATTTCTCTAGCCGTCCTGCGGTCGAAACCACGGCTGTCCATCGCCTCGATTACGGCCTCTGGAGCGGGAAGCGAGTCCTTATGAATCAAGCTTTGGCTCCTGCCGCCCGCAAGAAGCACATCCTTTTAGTGGTCAGCGATGACGTCCGGCGCGACCTGCGGGCACGGGTCCTGCGCAAGTTGGGAACTGACGTAGAGTGCGCCGCGGACATCAGCGAAGCCCGCTCGCTCTGGCGGGCGGATTCCTATAATCTTGTACTCCTCGATGTGACCGGCGATGCCAGCAACCTGGACGAATTTTGCGCTGAAGTGAAAGCGGCAAAGCCTCCGCAGGCGGTCGCTTTCCTGGTGGGCAAGCCCGAATATGTCGCCGCCTATCCCCGCATAGACGAGATGGCGACGGGCGGCGACGGCAACGGACATGCCGCTTGGGGAGAGGTGGTGGCTTCCCTGTTTGCCGGCGCCTGCGAAAGCCTCCCACGACGGTGGGGCTTTCAAGAAGCGGCCTGGCGAATTGCGGCTGCACGCTCCATGAAAGATCCGTGCCGCAATCAATCCCGCAGTTACACAAAGGTTTCGGCGGGCATTCACGAAAAATCGGCGGTTCCGACCTGGGCTGAGGCTATAGCTCAGCATACGCTCGTTACTTCTAGGGTTACACCGGCCAACTCAGCAGCGGCCTTGTTGAGTGATGAGACTGTGGTGGCAGCACCTGATCTACATGTGGAGAAGATAGGATGAAGAACCTTTTTGTTGGCAACTTACCCCAAAGTGCGACGGAAGATGAACTGCGGACGCTATTTGCTTCGCATGGCAATGTGGAGAAAGTCAGCCTGGTAACCGACCGTGACACCGGCCGTTCGCGGGGCTTTGCTTTCGTTGAAATGAGCGATGCCGGCGAGGCCGACAAGGCCATAGCCGCTCTGGACGGCAGCCAACTGGGCGGACGCGCCTTGAAAGTGAACGAGGCTCGCCCCAAACTGGAGCGTGGCTCCGGAGGCCAGGGTGGCGGCCGCTCGCGCGGTTCCGGATCCGGACGCGATGATTATCGCGGCCACGCTCGTCAGCCCCGAGAGCCCCGCTGGTAACTCGCTTTTAAACCTACAACGCCTGGATGCTGCTGCTTTCCGCCGGCGGTCCGGCACGGACGTGTTTTTCTGGGAGGAGTGTATGCCGGGTCGAGGCCGTTCGACTTTCAACAAACGTCAGAAGGAGATCTCGCGGCAGGAGAAGCGGCGCGAGAAAGCTGCCCGCAAACAGCAGCGTAAGCTGGAAAAGCAGTCGGGACCGTCGGAGAATTCAGCCGGCTCCGATATTGCAGAATCACCCCTCACCGACTCGCCCCCATCATCGGATGAAGCCACCCCTGACTCTAATTTCGCGCCAGAAACCGATTAGAACCTGACCAAGTGCAGCCCGCTACGCTTGGGGGCCAGCGGCCTTGCCTGGAGCATCCGCCAACGGCAGCCACACCTGAAAACGCGTATCACCCGGCTTCGAACTGACCTGAACGTTGCCCCGGTGCTTTTTTACAATCCGCTGCACCGTATCCAAACCCAGTCCTGTGCCTTCCCCGACGCCCTTCGTGGTGAAGAAGGGCTCGAAGATATGGGCCCTGATCTCGGGCGAGATCCCGGGACCATTATCGGCGATCTCAACCACGACGCAACTGTCCTCGCGATAGGTCCGCACCCGAAGTTCGCCTTTGCCGCCCATCGCATCAATGGCATTGTCAATCAGGTTCGTCCACACCTGATTCAGTTCGCTCCCGAAAGAATTCACGAGAAGCGGAACTCGCTGGTATTCGCGTTGCACGACAATGCCGCGTTTGAGCTTGTGATTCAGGATCGTGAGCGTTGTTTCCAGGCTTTTGACAACGTCCACATTCTGCACCGGGGCTTGATCCATGAAGGTGTATTCCTTGATGGCCCCAACCAGGTCGGAAATGCGGGAGGTGCTGCTCTCGATTTCCTTCAATAGATTTGCGATCTCTACGGACGCGGCGATCCTCACCAGCGCCGCCCGGGCTGTATCCGCGTCGAGGGTCCCAAACAGGGCTTCCAAAGCCTCTGCCTTGATGCCTCTTTGCGCCAATTCAGCCGCCAGTTGCCATAAATCGTTCTGTCCGTGGCTGCGCAGCAAGGAGTCAATCTGGCCTTCCAGGTCGCTGATGGTGAGCGCATCAGGGGGCGGCTCATCCCGCTGCGTAAACGAGGATTCCAGCTTCTCGATCTCCGCTTTCTGCGCCGTAGTCAACTCGCGCCTGCCGAGTTCATGACTGGCGTCCTTGATTCGCTTTAGTACGTCTCGTAACTGGCTGGTGGCGCGTTTGGCGGCAGAGGCTGGATTGTTTAGCTCGTGGGCCAGCCCCGCGGAAAGCTTTCCCAAGGCGGCCAGGCGATCCCGCTGTTGCTCAATGCGAGTGATTTCGCGAATGCGGTCTGACATGACGCCAACCAGACGCCGAGCCAGTTCCGGCATTCGCTGGATGAGATCAGGAAAAAGAGATGCTGGGAAACGGAGGATACGCCCATCAGTGATTGCTCTTCCGGTTACCGTGAACTGCTTCATCCTGGAAAACGGCAGGACTCCAGTGACGTCGCCCAGCTTGCTGGCGAGCACAACGGTTTCGCCGCCCAGCTCTCCTCGCCACTGAAACTGGCCTTCGAGAATCACGAACATGGCGTCCGCAGGATCACCCTGGCGAGCGTATATGTCACCCGCCTTGAGATGAATCTCCTGCGCCTGGCTGAGGAACCAGGAAATCTGCTCTTCCGGCAAATCTGCAAACGTCGGGATTCGCAACAGTTCCGATTGGTCAGCCATTTAGACCTTGCTCAAGTATTGATGAATGAACTGTACCGCCACCGAGCCCTCGCCAACGCCCGAGGCAACGCGCTTCACAGAACCGTGCCGCACATCGCCCACCGCGAATAAACCAGGCACATTGGTCTCGAGCAGGAAGGGATCCCGGTCGAGCGTCCATCCCTTGGGCCGCTGCCCGTCCCGTATCAAATCAGGACCAGTCAGAATGAAGCCGCGGTCATCCCGCTCGACCACATTCGCCAGCCAGTCAGTGCGCGGGAGCGCTCCAATGAAGATAAACATGGCACTCGCCGGCACCCGCTCCACCTTGTTTGTGTCTGAGCAAAGGACCGAGATCTCTTCCAGGTGGGTTTCACCGTGGACCTCGGCCACGCTGGCGTGCGTCCAGATCTGAATATTGGGTGTCTGCCGGATCTGGTCAATCAAGTACTGCGACATAGTACGGGAGAGCGATTCTCCCCGCACCAGGATGACGACCCGCTCGGCGTAACGGGCAAAGTTCATGGCGGCTTGACCGGCGGAGTTTGCCCCGCCCACCACGTACACGATTTCACCTTTGCAGGAGAGGGCTTCGGTCGCGCCGCCCCCGTAGTACACGCCCGCCCCCTGCAACTTATCAACTCCCGGAACCTCCAGGCGCCGCCATTGCACGCCGGTCGCGATCATCAAAGCGTGGCAGGAAATCTCGCTTCCATCAGCTAATTTGATAATCCGGTAAGACCCCTCCGTGCGGACTCCCATCGCCTCTTGTGGTGACAGGATTTCCACCCCAAAGCGCTGGGCTTGCACAACCGCGCGACGAGCCAAGTCGCCGCCGCTGAGTCCGGTCGGAAATCCCAGATAGTTTTCGATTCGCGAACTCATCCCTGCCTGGCCGCCCGGCGCCTCCCGCTCCACCATCACCGTGTGCAAACCCTCAGAGGCGCCGTAAACTGCGGCCGCCAGACCAGCAGGCCCTCCACCCACAATCGCCAGCTCGTAAAAATCCGTTTGCGCCCGCGTGCGCAGGCCGACTCTCTGTGCGACCTCCGCGGGCATGCTCTCCAGGAGTTTTGTTCCGTCGGGAAACAGTACGACGGGAAGATGGGTGGCTTCCGGTCCCAGAACCTCCAAGAGCCGCTTGGTTTCAGGGTCACTGGCGGAGAGCTCGACGTCAATCCACTGGTAGGGAACGTGGTTCCGAGCCAGGAAATCTCGTAACTCATAGGAGCGCGGTGACCAGCGCGTGCCCAACACCCTTATTCCCTGAAACGTCGGGCGATAGGTGGCTTGCCAGTCATCCAGCAAATCATCCAATTGCGGGTACAAGTGGTCGCTGGGAGGATCCCACGGCTTCAGAAAAAAGTAGTGAATGCCGGCCTGGTTGATGGCGCTGATGGCAGCGCTCGTGTCCGCGTAGGCGGTTAAGAGCGCTCGTTTGGCGTCGGGAAAAATCCGCATTCCCTCCTGCAAAAACTCGACCCCATTCATATGCGGCATGCGCTGGTCGGCCAGCAGCAAAGCCACGCTGTCGCTGCGCATCTTCAACTGCTTTAGAACATCGAGCGCGGCCTGGGGAGAATCGCTTCCGATCACACGATAGCCGGCGCCGTACCGCGAACGGAGATCGCGTTCAATCGCCCGCAGAACATCGGAATCGTCGTCCACACTAAGCAGAATCGGTTTGGCCATATTCGGGTTCAGTCTTCAGGACGCAGATCGCCGCTGCTGCAGCACTGCCTGATAGGAAATATTAGATACAACAACTGGCATTCGGTCGCTAAATGTGATCTCCCGCTCTGGGGCGGCCCGGGCGGAGGCCTTTTCGGGCTTCACGCTCACCGTAGCATGCGTTTGCTGAGCTTCAGCCGAGACCGGCTCTTACCAGAAACTGAGAAATTTCCGCTTTGACAGCAGAAATCTGGCTTGACGGGCTGGTAACGACGGGGTGTGCCAGATTCCCTAAACCGTTCTTATCCGCGCGGATTGACTTGACTTGCCGGCGATCCTAACATGCAGCTCTGTGGCAAAACCTGCCCTTATCTCCGGGCGCACACTCGGTCATTACCGCGTGCTTCAGCAGATCGCGGCCGGGGGAATGGGTGTGGTATACCGCGCCCATGACCAGCGGCTGGAACGCGATGTAGCTATCAAAGTTCTGCCCGCAGGGATTCTTGCCGACGAAGCAGCCCGCAAACGCCTTCGCAAGGAAGCACTAGCCATTTCGGGTTTGAACCACCCCAACATTGCCACCGTCTACGACTTCGATTCGCAGGATGGGATCGACTTTCTGGTCATGGAGCTGATTTCGGGAAGCGACATCGATCAGAAGATAGCCGTGGGGGCGCTGGCGGAAAAGGAAATTGTCGCGCTCGGGCGCCAGATAGCGGACGGGCTGGCGGCAGCCCACGAGCACGGCATTATCCACCGCGACCTGAAGCCGGGCAACTTGCGCGTGACGGCTGATGGACGGCTCAAGATCCTGGATTTCGGACTAGCGCGCGTGGCACGCCCAGCCAAGTTGGAAGAACTCACCCAAAGCATAGCCACAGATACCGTGTCCGGCACGCTGCCTTACATGGCGCCCGAGCAACTGGCGGGTGAGCCGCCGGACCAGCGCAGCGACATCTATGCGGCGGGAACGGTGCTGTATGAGATGGCGACCGGGCGACGGCCGTTTACCGAGAAGCTGGCAACCAAACTGACGGATGCGATCCTGCACCAGACGCCGGTTCCGCCGCGAGCTTTTAACGCGAATGTTTCGCCGGAACTGGAGCGGATCATTCTCAAGTGTCTGGAAAAAGACCCGAGCCACCGGTACCACTCGGCGCGGGAACTGGAGATAGATCTGCGGCGTCTGCTCAGCGGAGAGAGCGCGGTTTCGCTCCCCGCCAGGCCTGTCTTGCGACCGTCCAGCAAGATTCTTCGGATTTCCGCGGCAGGGGCCATTCTGTTGGCTGCCGGGCTGACGCTCGTACTCCTCCGAGGACGGGAACGGCAGGCGCCTGCCGCCACCGGGATCCATTCTTTGGCAGTCCTGCCGCTGGCAAACTTTTCGAATGATGCGACGCAAGATTATTTCGCAGACGGCATGACCGACGAAATGACCACGGAACTGGCGCGTATCAGCGCCTTGCGCGTGATCTCCCGCACCTCGGCAATGCAATACAAAGGGGCGCACAAGCCGCTGCCGCAGATCGCAAAAGAATTGAACGTAGACGCGGTGATCGAGGGGTCGGTATTGCGCGCCGGGAACCGGGTGCGCATCACAGCCCAATTGATCCGTGCAACAACGGACACGCACGTGTGGGCGGAAAGTTATGACGGCGACCTGCGCGATGTCCTCGCCTTGCAAAAGGAGGTGGCTCGCAACATCGCACAGCAGATTCAGGTCACCCTCACGCCCCAGGAAAAGACGGTGTTGGCGGCGAACCGACCCGTCGATCCAGAAGTACACGATCTTTATCTGCAGGGGCTCTATTCTTTAGGCACGGGGAATGAAAGAGGACTCACGCAGGCCATTGAATACTTCCAGCGCGCCACCGCCAAAGACCCAGGATATGCGCCCGCATATGCCGGCATGGCCGAATGCTATTACAACTTGTCCACTAACTACTGGCCTCCGCGAGAAGCCATGCCGAAGGCAAAGGCGGCGGCCTTAAAGGCGCTGCAGTTGGATCAGAACCTTTCAGAAGCACACAGCGCCCTGGGCGGAGTGCACTACTTTTACGATTGGGACTGGGCGGCGGCCGAGCAGGAGGCCATGCGGGCCATGGAACTCAGTCCCAACAATGCCAGCGCTTACGATGTAATGGCCAATTATCTCAGCACGGTCGGTCGCCTGGAAGATAGCGTTTCCGAGATTGACCGCGCGCATGCCATCAACCCACGTTCCGTTCCTATCATGACCGACAGGATCGTCATTACAGCCATGGCGAGGAAGTACGATCAGGCGATTGCGGATGGGCGGCAAGCCACCGCCTCCGACCCCGATGCCGGTTCGCTCCACGCCTGGCTCTCCGTGGCGTATATGCTTGCGGGGCATTATCAGGAAGGAATTGCCGAGGCTGAGACCGGATATCGTCTGGATGACAATCCCCTGCACGAGAGTATTCTCGCCGCCGCATATGCCAAGGGGAATAAGAGGACTGCGGCGGAAAAAGTACTCGCCGATGTCAAAGGAAAATTGAAGACGCGATATTCCTGTTCGTACGAGGTCGGGATCGCATATGTTTTTCTGAGCAGACCCGATACCGCTTTTCAGCTTCTCGAGAAAGCCTATCAGGACCGGTCTGATTGCATGCCCATGCTGGGCGTAGATCCGCGCATGGACGCCATCCGCTCCGACTCGCGTTATAAGGAACTGCTGCGCCGTCTCGATCTCGCCAAGTACTTTTCCCAATAAGGAAATGCTGCCGTTGAAACGCGCATTATTTTGCTAGCGGAGACCTGCCGAAATCCTGAGCAACGTCCAAGGAGCATGCGGTCAACAACTCCTGGCAAGAATTGGTCGGGGCGCCCGGATTTGAACCGGGGACCCCCTGCGCCCAAGGCAGGTGCGCTACCAGGCTGCGCTACGCCCCGACGAAACCGCGGCCGAAAAAGGGGGCCGGCAAAGCGATTATAAATGATGTCGCGAGTACCACCGGTCACCGCTCCCCTGGGCGCGCCGGGCGTATAATTCACAGCAATCATGACGCCTTTGCACTACGCATTGGTCGCCTATGTCAAAGCGCCTGTGGGGGAATTTGTGGAGCGCCTGCGCGGCGAACTCCATCCCGCTCTCTCCCATCTGCCCGCCCATCTGACTGTCTTGCCGCCCCGCCTGCTGCAGGGCTCGGAAGAGGAGGCCCGCCAGGTAGTGGAACGCGTCTGCCGCCAGGCCAGCCCCTTCGAGGTGGTCATGGGGGAGGTGGAAACCTTCATCCCGGCGACTCCCACCGTGTTTATCCGCGTGGCTCACGCTGGCTACCGCCTGCGCGAGCTGCATGACCAACTCAACAGCAACGCGCTGCAGGCTGAGGAACCCTGGCCCTACATGCCGCACCTGACCATCGTGAAGGTAGCCACGGAAGCGGAAGCCAGCAGCGCCTTTGAGGTGGCGCAGCGGCGCTGGTCGCAGTACCAGGGCAGCCGGCGGGTGCTCATCGAAGAACTCACCTTCGTGCGGGAAGCTCCGGGGGAAACCTGGGAAGACCTGGCCCCCGTCCCCCTTGGCGGCAGCCTGGCGGTCAAGGGCGGCCGCTAGCCGGCGGCGTCACTTCTTAGCGGCGCGCTGCGT
>Ga0187825_10000233_pt1 | contig 12111 bp, 10 predicted proteins | sample NC_wetland_sal_i_11_FD_132421 | JGI IMG/M metagenome (GOLD analysis project Ga0187825, IMG submission 132421) | Wetland sediment microbial communities from Neuse River Estuary, North Carolina, USA - SourceSoil_5 | ecosystem: Environmental > Aquatic > Freshwater > Wetlands > Sediment | place... | reverse complement strand
AGCCGCGTTCGATCCAGGTGACGCACAACATGGTCAGGATGCCGATGCCGGCCGCGGCAACGCCCAGCAACCCAAACAGCGGATAGTCCCACCCGCCGATGCTGATCGATTCCGACACAAAGAAGATCGGCTGCGATCCACCCATGAGCCTGGCGGTGAAGGTGCCGGCGAGCGCCGCGGCGGTGACCGGCGCCAGCACCGGCGCCGAATAGGCTCCGATCACCAGCTCAAACGCATAGAAGGCGCCCGCCAAGGGCGCATTGAACGCCGCCGCAATCGCCGCCGCCGCCCCGCACCCCACCAGCGTCCGCATGTCGTGCCGCCGCAGCCGCAATACCTCGCCCACGTTCGAGGCAAACCCCGCCCCCATCTGCGTATAGGCCGCCTCCAGACCCACCGACGCCCCAAAACCCCCCGACAGCAGCGTCAGGAACGTCAGGTTGGCGCTGTCGATCAGCGACATCTTGCCGCCGTAAAGCGCGTTCGCCTCGATCGCGTCCACCACCTCGCGCGGCCGAAACCGCCGAATGATCAACGTCGCAACCCCCACCACCAGCCCGCCCACGCACGGCACAACCAGAACACGCCACCACGCCAGACCAACCCCTTCGCTCAGCAAATGACCCGACGGCACCTTGAACAGCATTTCATGTAGCCACTGCGACAGCTGGCGCACGACGACGACGCCGATGCCGATGGCCGCTCCGATGAGAGCGCCGAATAGCGTCAGGGCAATTTCATTACTGCGGAGGTGGCGGCGCTCGAGACCGCGCAGCAGAGCCCGCCAACGGACCCGGACCAGGAACCGGGCATCGTGCCAGCCGCGCAAAGGACGGCCGCCCGCGGCAACCGACAGCGCCGGCCGTGCCAGCGCCAAAGACCCACGAATTCGGCCGAAAATATTCATACTGTGCTCGGCCGGAACGTCGACGGCAGCAACACGAACGTAATCATCGCCAAGACCAGTCCCTGTCCCGCGGCGGCCTCGCCGGAGGCCGGCGGCACGAGCAGGGCATAACCCGTCTACGGTGTGGCCGTAAAGTAGATGATGGAGCGCCATGGGCCGGGCCGCGGCCCACCCTGCGAGTCGGTCAATAAATGCCGAGATGCTGGTGCAGATCAACGCCGCTGCGGCGCAGCTCGGCAGTGGTGCCAGCGACTGCAACTCGGCCGCTGTTGAGAATGACGATGTCGTCGGCGATATCGAACACCAACTTGGCGTTCTGCTCGACCAAAATAATGCTGAGTCCCTGTTCCTTGAGGCGGCGGATGGTCGCCATGACCTCGGCGACGATTTGCGGCGCCAGGCCCTCTGACGGCTCGTCCATCAGCAGCACGCGCGGATTCGCCATCAACGCCCGGCCGATCGCCAGCATCTGCTGTTCGCCGCCGGAGAGATAGCCGGCCACCTGGTTCTGCCGTTCCTTGAGGCGCGGGAAGGTGGCGTAGACCGTATCGAAGGTCCAAGGCGCGTGCGCGCCGTTGGTTTGCGGCGGTCGCGCCGCCACCAGCAGATTCTCGCGCACCGTCAGGCTGCGAAAGATGCGGCGGCCCTGCGGCACCAACGCAATGCCGCGCGCCGCGATGTCCTCGGGCGCCCGGCCGACGATAGACTGGCCGAACAGAGCGACGCTGCCGTGCCGCGGCCGCAGGATGCCCATGGTCACGTTCATGCACGTCGTCTTGCCGGCGCCATTGCGCCCGAGCAGACCGAGCAACCGCGCTTCGCCGAGCGCGAACGAGACACCATGCAGCACGTGGCTGTCGCCGTAAAAGGCGTCGACGCCGCCGAGCGCGAGGGCTTCACTCGCCAAAGTAGATCTCCTTGGTGCGGGGGTCCGCAACCACTTCGGCGCGCGTGCCTTCGACCACAACCTCGCCGAAATGCATCACGGTAATGCGCTCGGCGAAATCGAGCGCGACGTCCATGTCATGTTCGATCATGACAATGGTGACGTCGCGCGGAATCGCGAAGAGCAGAGTCTTGACGTCGCGCCGTTCGTCCACTGACAGCCCCGCGAACGGCTCGTCGAGCAATAGCACCCGCGGATTTTGCGCCAGCGCCATCGCGATCTCGACGCGCCGGCGCTCGCCGTATGAGGTTTCGGCAAGCGGCCGGTGCGCCATGTGACCGAGACCGACGCGCGCCAGCGCCGCCTCCGCTTGCGCGATCAGCGGCCCCTGGCGATCGAGCCGCAACAGTGGATTCCAGCGCAAGTGCGACAGACCGAGCAGCGACAGCGTGACGTTGCGCAGCAGCGTATCCTTGGGGAACAGCGTGATGATCTGATAGGTCCGCGACAACCCCATATGGGCGCGGCGGCGTGACGGCAGACGCGTCAATTCCTTGCCGAAGAGGGTCACCGACCCAGCATCGGGCCTAATCTCTCCGGTGACGAGATTGAACAGCGTCGTCTTGCCGGCGCCGTTCGGCCCAATGATCAAGCGCCGCTCGCCCGGCTCCACTTCGAGATCGAGGCCGCGGGTGACGCGCAGACCGCCGAATGATTTCGCCAGCTGGCGGATTGACAGCGCGGTCATGGCGTCGGCCCGCTGGACGTTGGCTCGACCGCGGGCGCAGGTGCCTTGTGCCGCATCTTGAGCAGGCGACGGACAAGACGCATGCTGCCCGGCACCAGTCCTTCCGGCATGAAGATGACGATGGCGACGAAGATCGCGCCCAGCAACATGTTCCAGCGCGTGATATAAGCGCTGGCGATATTCTTAACGATTTCGACGAGCGCCGCGCCGACGATCGGCCCCAGCAGCGTGCCCGAACCGCCCGAGATCACCATCAGCACCGGCTCAGCGGATGCCGTGAGCGTCAACGTCTGGGGGCTGATGAACTGCGTGTAGTAGACGAAGAGGACGCCCGCGACGGCGGTCAGCAGGCCCGAGAACATGCAGGCGCAAAAGCGAATGAGCCAGACGTGGTAGCCAAGCGCATTCATGCGCCGCGGCTGGTCGCGCGTGCCCTTGAGGCTCGCGCCGAGGGGCGAACCGATGAATACCCAGGTGGCGAAGACCGACAGCGCGAACACGATCAGAGTCGCGTAATAGAAATGCGACGGTGGATCGAGCGCAATGCCGAATGGCGTCGGCCGATGCGCGACGCTGATGCCGTTGTCGCCGTTGGTGACGCTGATCCAGCGATAGGCCAGGCCCCACATCAGCTCGCCAATGGCAAGCGTGATCATGATGAAGCCGATGCCGGTCACCCGCAGCGACAAGGCCGCGAAGATCGCAGTGCCGATCAGCGCCAGAACCAGACCACTAAGAATCGCGGTGATATGGCCGACGCCGGCAGCGAGCGTATAGGCGACGGCATAGCTGGCGATGCCGAAGAGGCCGGCATGGCCGAGTGAGACCAGCCCGCCGTAGCCGATCAGGACGTCGACGCCGAGCGCAAAGATGGCATAGATCAGAATCTGGCTGCAGACGCTGACGTAGTAATCGCCAGGGACCCACAGCGGCACGGTTAGCAATACGACGGCCGCGACGAGGAGCCCGATGCGCGTCGCCGTCATGGCGCTTGCTTGCCGAACAGGCCTTGCGGCCGCAGCACCAGGACCACAACCATCGGCAGGAACAATACGAAATAGGCGAGTTCCGGAAACAGTGCCTGTCCGTAATTGTAAATGAAGCCGATGACGAAGCTGCCGACCAACGAGCCCAACAAACTGCCGGTGCCGCCGAGGATCACCACCACGAGCGCCAATGGCAGCATGTCGTTGTCGAGCCCGGGGTAGACCGAGAGGATCGGCGCACCCATGATGCCACCGAAGCCGGCGAGCGCCGCGCCGAGGCAGAAGACGATGGTAAACAGGCGCGAAACGCGGATGCCGACGACGCGCGCCATCTGCGGATCGTCGACGCCGGCGCGAATCATCGCGCCGAGCCGCGTCCGGTCGAGCAGCGCCCATAGCAGCGCACCGATGACGCAGGCGATCAGGATGATGGCGATGCGGTAGGTCGGAAAGAACACGCCAATGAACCGGACGCCGCCAACAAGATCCGGCGGCGTGGCGACGGAAATCGGATCGCCAGTCCAGACCATCAGGCAGAAATCGGCGACGATCAGCGAGATGCCGAGCGTCACCAGGACCTGGGCTTGCTCGGCGCCAGCCAGGCGCCGCAACAGAAAGCGCTCGATCAACCCGCCGAAGACGGCAACCGCCAAAGCCGCGATTGCCGCGCCGATCCAGAACGGCAGATGGAAGGTCATCACCATGCTGGCGCCGACATAGGCGCCGAGCATGAACATCGAGCCGTGCGTCAGGTTCGGGATCCGCATCAATCCGAAGATGAGCGAAAACCCGGCGGACAAAAGAAAGAGAAGGCCACCGAAGGTGATGCTGTTGATGGCCAGCAACAACCAGAGGTTCATGGCGAAGCGGTCCGCCCGACACCGCCGGTCCGGCGGGCGCGCCCTCGCCGCACGCCCGCCCGGCTCCGGTCAGCTCTTCAAGGGCGGGAAGTCCCGCGAATAGACCGGCTGTGCGAGGAACTTCTTCTCGTCGTACGGCCAGAACTGGCTGATGTTGGTGTAGGTCTTCAGCGTCTTTTGCCAGAGCTTGCCGTTTTCCTTGACGATCTTGCGAACGAAGATGTTGCCGATGACGTTGCCCTTGTCGTCGAACCGCACCGGCCCGCGCGGCGTATCAGTGAGATGCGACGCGCGCATCGCCTTGACCAACGCCGCCTTATCGGCAGACTTGCCGCCGGTTGCCTTGAGCGCCGCTTCAACGACCTGCCCGTTGACATACAGGCCGGCTGCGTAGAAGCCCGGCAAGTTTCCGACCTCCTTCGTGAAGTCCGCAATGAAGCGCTTGTTGGTCTCGTTCTCGAAATCGATTGTGTACGGACACGCGCTGATCATGCCAACGGCTTCGTCGCCGAAGCTGTGGAGTTCAGCGTCGTCGCCCCCTGTCTCGCCGGTAAGCACCGGATATTTCAGACCTTGGTCGGCGTATTGCTTCATGAACTTCACTGGATTGGAGCCGGCAAACCCCTGGATGACCGCATCGACGCCGCTGATCTGCGCCAGATAGGGCGTGTAATCGGGCGTAACGATTGGTGTCCAGATCTTCTTCAGCACCCGGCCGCCGTCGTCTTCGAATACCTGCTGGAAGCCGCCCATCTGCTCGTAGCCGAAGGCGAAATCTTCGACGATGGTGATGACCTTCTTGAGCTTGAGCTCTTTGGCGGCGTAATCCGCCAACGGTTTCATCGCCTGCGACGAGGTTGCCGATGCGCGCACGAAGTACGGGTTGGGCTTGCGCTGGGTGATGTCCTCGGCCGCCGCCAGGCTCAGCATCGGCGTCTTGTGCTCGGCGACGTAGTCGCTGATGGCGAGCAATTCGAACGCCGCCAAAGGACCCAGGATGACGTCGACGTTGTCGCGCTCGATCAACTCCTGCGCCTTGGTTTTGGCGCCAGCGGGATTGCCGCCGGTATCGGCCGAGATGAAGTCGACCTTGCGACCGGCGAGCTTGTAATTCCGCTGTTTCAGGAAGGTGACGACGCCGCCTTCCATCTGGATGCCGCCGGCGGCGAGCGGGCCGGTCTTTACCGTCAACAGGCCGATTTTGAACGGCGCGGCTTGGGCGATCGACGGCATCGGGAATGCGGCGGCGCCGGCGATCGCGGCCGTGCCGGCAAGAAACTTGCGGCGATTGACACGCATGGCTTCTGGACTCCTCCCTCTTTTCCCTCGGCGCCGCATTTTTCAGCCCACGGCGCCATCGTTGTTACGGGCTGATTTCTTGGGCTTTTTTGCGCCCTCCGGCCCGGCCGATCGAGGCGGTTAGAGGACAGTGAGTTTTCGCGGACCGGCGCAACCTCTCATTCCGCTGCCTCTGCGCCGAGCACCTTGTTGATCTGCGGAATAACTTCGGTTGCCATCAGCTCCATCGACCGACGGCCGAGATGCGGGTCGGCCCAGTCATGACCGGCATAAAGCAGCGTGCCGAAATCGCCAATCCGCTCGCGGAACGCCAGCAGCTGGTCGACGACGCTATTGACCGAGCCGTGAATCACCAGCGAGTCCACGACGTAGTCGAGTGTCACGGCGGAATCCGGCACCGCGCGATCGGCCTTGAACAGTTCGGGCCGACCGTTGCCGATCAGCTTGGTCATCAACTGCTTGTAATAGAACCGGTAGGGGCTGTTGCCACCCGTGGCATAACGCTTGGCGGTCTTGTCGTCGTCGAGCACGCAGATGCTCTTGGCGACGCGCCAATCGGCGCGCAGCGCTTTGCGGCCGGCCTTGGCGCAGCCCTGCTCGTACATCGGCCAATGCGATGCGACCCACGGCGGCTGCAGGAAGTTGGCCGAAATCGGCGTCCAGCCGCGCTCGGCCGCGGCAACTACGCCTTTGGAGAACGGTGCTACCGCGGTCACGACGATGGGCGGATGCGGCTTTTGATAGGGCGGCATGATGATGCCCTGACCGATGTCGAGCATCATCGTGCGCCGCGTGCTGATCTTCCAGTATTTGCCTTCGAGGTCATAAGGCGGCGCGCTCGACCAGATCTTCAGCACCATATCGATGCCTTCGACGAACATCGCGGTGCGATCGTTGTCGAGATTGCCGAACACCTCGGCGTCGGACAGCAGGCCGCCGGGGCTGATGCCCATGAGGAAGCGACCTTCGAGCATGTGATCGATCATCGCCACCTGGGCGGCGATGGTCGCCGGATGGCTGTTCGGAATGTTGATCGTGCCGCTACCGAGTTTGATGCGCTTGGTCTCGTGCGCCAGCGACGCGAGAAACATGAGACACGAGGTAATGGTCTCGGCGCGGTCGGTGACGTGCTCGCCGACGAAAGCTTCGGCAAAGCCGAGCCGGTCGGCGAGCAGGACGGCCTCGCGATCCTCCTTGAGCGTCGTATTGTAATCGCGCTCCGGCGGATGGAGCGGCATGATGAAAAAGCCGAGTTTCATAATTGGGACTCGCTGATTTGGCGCTATTGTTCATTCGATCAATAGCCCAGTCAACCGGTTTCGCGCGGCGGATCTGGGCTGGAATCAGGCCTTTCCCAGTGCCGCCAGTATGCGACGCGGCGTCATCGGCATCTCAGTGACGCGCGCCTTGAATGGCGTCAACGCATCGTTGACCGCGTTGAGGATCGCTGCCGGCGCGCCGCCGGTGCCGGCCTCGCCCGCGCCCTTAGCGCCGAGCGTGGATTCGGCGGTCGGCGTCTCGACATGCTCGACCACAATATCGGGCATCTCGCCCGCCATCGGCACCAGGTAGTCGGCGAGCGTGCCGTTCAGCAGCTGGCCGCGCTCGTCGTAGATGCACTCTTCAAACAGCGCGCCGCCGATACCCTGCACGACGCCGCCGCGGATCTGCTCCTCGACCAGCAGCGGATTCACCACGCGGCCGCAATCCTCGACCACCCAATGCTTCAACAATTTGATGAAGCCGGTATCGACGTCGAGCTCGAGATAGGACGCCTGCGTGCCATTGGTGAAGGCGAAGGGATATTGCCGCGGCATATAGTGGCGTGTCGCCACCAGCTCGGGCTGGACGCCGGGCGGCAGCGTGTCGCCGCGGAAATAGGCCGCGCGGCCGACCTCGTCGAGACCAATGCGGCGATTGCCGCCGGCGCGATCGACCACCCAGCCGCCCGCGAGGTCTAGCGCCGCGGGATCGGCCTGCAGCATCGCGCCGGCGAGCGCGAGGATATTCGCCTTGAGCGCGAGAGCGCCTTGCAGCGCCGCTTCGCCGCCGATGCCACAGCCGCGCGACGCCCAAGTGCCGCCGCCATACGGGGTGCGTTCGGTATCGCCGGTGACGACCCGCACCTTGTCGAGCGTCACGCCGAGCGTCGAAGCGACGATCTGCGCCACCATCGTCTCGGTGCCCTGGCCCTGCTCCGTGACGCCGGTTGCACAGGTGACGCTGCCGCCCGGATCGAGGCGGATGGTGCAGCCATCCTGGGACGAGATCGGCGCGCCACCGACGCCATAGAAGGCCGGACCGGGATTGGTAAGCTCGACAAAGCAGGCGAGACCAATGCCGCGATGGATGCCGCGCGAACGCAGCGCTGCCTGCTCGCGGCGCAAACCGTCGTAGTCCATGAGTTTGAGCAGCTTTTCCATCGACGCCTGCTGCGAGAGCTTCTCAAACTTGAGACCCGACGCCGTTGTCCAGGGATAGGCATCGTCGGCAATGAGGTTGCGCCGGCGCAATTCGGCGGGATCGAGGCCAACCGCCGAAGCAGCGCGGTCGACCAACGCCTCGGTCACCGCGGTCGCGATCGGATGGCCAACAGCACGGTATTGCGTCGTCGGCGGCTTGGTCTGGAAGGCGACCTTCAGCTGCGCACGATAATTGCGGCAGCGGTACCAGGAGCCTACCAATCCGACCACCTGGTTGCCTTCGACGACGCTGGTGCGCGGATAGGTCGAATAAGGACCGATGCCGGTGACGTCGTCGATCGCCAGCGCCGCGATCGTGCCGTCCTTGGCCAAGGCCATGCGCGCCTTGATTCGGTGCTCGCGCGCGTGGATGTCGGAAACGAAGGATTCGAGGCGGTCGGCGATGAACTTGATTGGCCGCCCCAGCAGCAGCGCGATCGCCACCGTCGCCATCTCGTCGGGATAGACGTGGATTTTGATGCCGTAGGAGCCGCCGACATCGTTGCAGATCACCCGCACCGCGCTTTCGGGCAAATCGAACTGGCGCGCAAAAATCTCCTTCATCATGTGCGGCGCCTGACTCGAGTAATGCACGGTCAGGCTGCCGGCGGCGGGATCGAAATCGGCAAGGATCGAGCGCGGCTCGGGGCAGACGCCGGTGTGACGGGCGAAAGAATAGGATTCCTCGACGACACAATCGGCGCCCGCGAATGCTTCGTCGACGGCGCCGGCATCAATCGATCGCATGAAACACAGATTATCGCCGAGCTCGGCATGCAGCGGCACAGCACCAGGGGCGAGCGCGGCATGCATGTCGGTCAGCGGCCGAAGTTCCTCCCAAACGATGTCGATCTGCGCCACGGCATCCTCGGCCAGGGCGCGGCTTTCCGCCACCACAGCCGCGACCGGCTCGCCCTGCCACGTCGCCCGCTCGGCGACTAACGGGTGTTGCGGGGCCGATTTCATGCCCTTGAAGTGCGTCAACGTACCGACCCACGGCGTGTAGCGGCCCGCGAGATCCTTGGCCGTGACCACGCGAACGACGCCTGGCACGCGTGCAGCGGCAGCGATGTCGAGCGATTTGAGCCGGGCGTGCGCGTGCGGACAACGCAGGAAGGCGACATGCGCTAGCCGCGGCAGGCGCACATCATCGACATAGCGGCCACGGCCGGCGAGCAGCCGCTTGGCGTTGGGCCGCGGCACGCTCTTGCCGATGTAACTGACGGGCCGGTCGAGGGACGAGAGCGGCCCAGTCATGGCCGCTTGGTGCGCTCGCGCGCCGCATCGGCGACGGCATCGACGATGGCGTGATAGCCTGTGCAACGGCAATAATTCGCCGATAGCGCAGCGCGGATCGTCTCGCGGCGCGGATCGGGGTCGCGCCGCAGCAGTGCGTCGGCGGTCAGCAGCATACCGGCGGTGCAGAAACCGCACTGCACGGCGTTGCGAGCATGGAATGCCGCCTGCAATTCGGCGAGTGCGCCAGATTCCGCCAGACCCTCGATGGTTTCGACATTGGCGCCGCCGAGCTGCACCGCGAAGATCAGGCAGCCACGGACAATGTTGCCATCAACGCGGACGGTGCAGGCGCCGCAGGCGCCGTGTTCGCACGACCAGTGCGTGCCGGTCAGGCCGAGGTCATCGCGCAGGAAGTCCACCAGATTGAGTCGCGGCTGCACGTCGCGTTCGACGGCTGTGCCGTTGACGGTGAGACGTATAGTAACTGTCTCGCTCATGCTGCGCGTGCCATCACTGTGGCACACGCACGGCGCAATAACGCGCCCGCTAGGTGCCGCTTCATCGCCGCGCTGGCATTGAAGTCCGCCACCGGTTTCAGGTCGTGGTCGAGTGCCGCGATCGCCGCTTCGACGGAAGTGGCTAGCGCCGCCGCCGCCGCCTTGGCGTCGATGGCGCGGATATCGGTGCCAAAGAACACGAGCCGCGCTTCGGCGATTCGTCCCTGCTGCAGCGCCGCCCAGCCGGCCAGGCCCGCAATCGCGTAATCGCCCTGGCGCCGCGCCAGCTCGAGAAACAGCGTCGCACCGCGCTGCGCGGGGATTTCGGCTGCGACCAGGATTTCGTCGCGCGCCAACGCAGTCTCGTAGACGCCTTTGAAGAAATCGCGCGACGCGACGCGACGACGGCCGCGCGGCCCGGCGATTTCAAGCTGGGCATCGAGCGCCACCACGCAGGCCGGCAGCTCGGCGGCCGGATCGGCCTGGGCCAGGCTGCCGCCGAAGGTGCCGCGATTGCGGATTGCCTCATGAGCGATGAATGGCACCGCCGTTGTCAGCAGCGGCGCGCGGCGAGCGACGATGTCGGAGGCGCCGAGCATGGCTTGGCGCGTCAAGGCGCCGACGCGGATGCCGCTGCGGCTTTCGCTGATGCCGTTCAGCTCGTCCACCCCGTTGATATCGATGAGCATTGTCGGCTCGAGGAGCCGCATGTTCAGCGCTGGCACCAGGCTTTGGCCGCCAGCCAGCAGCCGCGCGCCATCGCCGCCGGCGGCCAGCAGCTTGAGCGCCGCTTCGAGCGTGCGCGGCCGGGCATAACGGAACGGCGGCGCTTTCAATGAACCTCCCCACGCCGGTTGCCTCGCGGTCCGGCTTGCTTCAAGAATGGTCGCGACAAAAGACGCCGTCAATCAAGCCCTAACACCTTAAGGGGCGGGCGGCGTGAGGCAGGGAGGGATGGCTCGCAAACCGGCGCGACGCGCGAAGGCGCGCTCGCATGGAGGCAGACGGCGGCGGCTCGCGCCTGACGAGCGCGAGCGTTTGATCGCCCAGGCGGCGGTGCATTTCTTCGCCGAGCAGGGCTTCGAGGGTCAGACCCGTGAACTGGCGCGCCGGCTCGGCATCGCCCAACCGCTGCTGTACCGCTATTTCCCGAGCAAACACGCGTTGATCGAGCGCGTTTATCGCGAGGTCTTCGTCGATCCGTGGCGCGAGGAATGGTTCGCCGCGCTTGGTGACCGCCGCCGCCCGCTCAAGGAGCGGCTGATCTATTTCTACCGCGAATATGCGCGCACTGCCGTCGGCTACGAGCGCGTGCGGCTGTTCATCCTTGCCGGTCTCAAGGGCGGGCTCGATCTCAATGCGCGGTTCTTCAAAATGCTGCGCGAGCAGGTCTTCGTCGCAGTCGTGCGCGAGGTGCGCGAAGCCAACGGCCTGCCGACCCTCGATCGGGTACCGATGAGCGAGACTGAGGCCGAGCTGGTCTGGATGCTGCACGCCGCGATTTTCTATATCGGCATCCGCCGCTGGATTTACGGCCTACCGGTGCCCGAGAACATCGATCCGGTGATCGAAGCCATGATCGTGACCTTCCTTGAGGGCATCCCCAAAGAAATGGCGGCGCTGACCGGAGCACAGCCGGCGTGAGTGCGGCGCCCGACCTTGACGAAATGAAGCGTCGGGCGCTCGCGTTGCTGCCGCGGCTGCGCGAACGGGCGACCGAAACCGAAACGCTCCGCCGCATTCCCGACGCCACCATCGCTGACCTCCATACCGCGGGGCTTTTCCGCATGCTGCAGCCGCAACGCGTCGGCGGCAGCGAGGCGTCTTATCGCGCCCTGGTCGATATCGGCGCGATCATTGCGCGTACCTGCGGCTCGACCGCCTGGGTTCTGACCAATCTCGCAAGCCATCATTGGATGCTTGGCATGTGGCCGCAGCAGGCGCAGGACGAGATATGGGGCGGCGACGGACCGGACGTGCTCATCGGCTCGGCCTTTGCGTTTCCCGCCGGCCGGGCCCACAAGGCACCCGGCGGCTGGCGGCTCAAAGGCCGCTGGCCGTTCTCCAGCGGCATCGATCCATCGCGCTGGAACATCGTCGGCGCGCTGGTCGAGGAAAACGGTACGGTGACGGAACCGCGCATCTTCGTCGTGCCGCAATCGGACTATGCCATCATCGATAATTGGCACGCCGCCGGCCTCGCGGGCACCGGCAGCAAGGACGTGGT
>Ga0187825_10000232_pt1 | contig 12148 bp, 13 predicted proteins | sample NC_wetland_sal_i_11_FD_132421 | JGI IMG/M metagenome (GOLD analysis project Ga0187825, IMG submission 132421) | Wetland sediment microbial communities from Neuse River Estuary, North Carolina, USA - SourceSoil_5 | ecosystem: Environmental > Aquatic > Freshwater > Wetlands > Sediment | place... | reverse complement strand
CGAGCGGCGCCTCGACTTCCGGTGCGAGATCGATGCGGGTGCTGAAGATAACGTCGTCGCCGAGAGTAAGCGGCTGGGCTTTTCCATCGCGGAGGAGCGCGGAGCTGCAATCCTTTTCATCAAGCTGGCGGGAAGTGAATTTGACCGGCTGGTAGAAACCGTTCTTGCCCGCGGGCTCCAGGCCATCGAGCTTCAGTTGCTCGACGACATAGGCCTCTGCCTTGCCCAGGCCTTCGCTGCCGGTATCGCGTCCTTCGAGTTTGTCGTCGGCCAGCACTTTGACGTGCTCCCACCAGGTTTTCCCATCAAAAATGTTGTTGGAGGCGGATTGCGCGAGTAAGGCAACGGAACAGAACAGGACCGCGAGAACTTTCTTCATCATGACTTGCAACCTCTGGGCATCCGTGGAAATCCGGCGAACGGAGCGCCGATTATTTTACATAGTCTGGAACCTTCCGGAATCCATCGAATCAGACGGGACGAGGAGGCGGGCGTGAGCGAGCACTACGATGCAGTTGTGATCGGAGCAGGCCAAGCGGGTACTCCGCTCAGTCGAGCCCTGGCGGAGTCCGGCATGCGCACAGCGCTGCTGGAACGCGAGCATGTGGGCGGCACCTGCGTAAACGAGGGCTGCACTCCCACCAAGACGATGGTGGCCAGCGCGCGCGTGGCCTACCTGGCGCGACGCGGGGCTGATTATGGAGTGCAAACCGGGCCGATCACAATTGATTTGAAGCGAGTGCGCCAGAGGAAACGCGACATCGTGGACAGCTTCCGCAACGGAGCACAGGCGCGGCTCGAAAAGACTCCGAAGCTTGACCTGATCTTCGGGGTGGCGAGTTTCACGGGTCCGCGGGAAATCCTGGTGCGTAGCAAGGATGGCCAACAGCGGTCGCTCACTGCGGAACGGGTCTTTCTTAATGCGGGCACGCGAGCTTCGAAGCCAAAGCTCGAGGGCTTGGATTCGGCTCCCTATCTCGATAACAAGACGATCATGGAATTGGACGCGGTGCCCGAGCATCTGCTGATTCTGGGCGGCGGCTACATCGGGCTGGAGTTCGGGCAGATGTTCCGGCGTTTCGGCAGCCAGGTCACCATCGTGCAATCGGGCAAGCAACTGCTGGCGCGGGAAGACGTGGACGTGGCAGATGAGATTGCGAAGATTCTCCGTGAGGATGGCGTCGAGATCCTGCTGAGCACGAAATCGGAACGGGTGAATTCGGCCGGCGGAACGATTGAGCTCGCGGTGAACGACGGATCGCAGCGGCGCACGCTCAACGGTTCGCACTTGCTGGTAGCGACGGGACGTACGCCGAATTCCGACACTTTGAATCTGGGGGCAGCCGGGATCGAGACCGATGCCAGGGGTTTCATTCGCACGAATAACCGTCTGGAGACCAATGTTGCTGGCGTTTACGGGCTTGGCGACATCAAGGGCGGCCCGGCTTTCACGCACATTTCCTATGACGACTTCCGGATCATCCGCGCAAACGTGATCGAAAAGAAAAACGTGACCATCGAGGGCCGGCTGGTTCCGTATACGTGCTTCATCGATCCGCAATTAGGGCACGTGGGGTTGAACGAAGCAGAGGCCGAGCAGCAAGGACGCAAGGTGCGGGTTGCGAAGATGCCGATGAGTTCGGTTGCTCGCGCCCTGGAGATGGACGAGAGCCGGGGGTTCATGAAAGTCATCGTGGACGCAGCGACGGGGCAAATCCTGGGGGCGACCGTGCTGGGGATCGAGGGCGGGGAAATTATGGCGCAGTTGCAGATGGCCATGATGGGGAAGCTTCCCTACACGGCGCTGCGAGATGGAATTTTCGCGCATCCGACGCTGGCGGAAGCGGTGAATAATCTGTTTGCGTCCATTTAGCGGCGTGTTGAATTCGGCTCGAGCTTCGGTCGTCCCTCTGGGACTCGATGGGTTGGGGGGCTTTTCCCAGCGCTGAAGCGCTGGGCTATTTTCGCGCTGCCCCTGCGGGGCGCATTCTTTTTACATGTGAGAGTAGACTTCGGCGGCGCCTGATTTCGAGGCCGCCACTCGGTGTCCCAGGCCGTGATCCTCCCCCCAGGTTTAGCGTCCAAAAGGCGGACGCGGGCCTGGGGCACCGGGCGACAGATACCGTTCTTCATCAGTGGTTCCGAGTAGTGGCGAAAGATAACCATTTCCCTCAATCGAAGCTTATGAAGGCGAATGGCGGATGGCAGGTTGTGCAAAAGGCTGTTTTTTATGCTTAGGGATGGCTAAGGTGCGCGGTCGCAAGCGATTATGCGGATCCTTCCTCTAAGGAACAGTGCGTATGGACACTGACACTGCCAGGGCTAGACTTGTTTAGAGGAGTCCTTGTCATGCCGAGCCCCGACTCCAAAACCCGTGCCCAAGCAGAACTGGTGCAGCTGATCGAATCGCAACTGAGTACCCTGGAAAAGGAGACCTTCGGCGTCATCACAGAGGCAGAACTCTGCGAATACGAAAACAGACGCGACCGCATCGGTCAGCTGTATGCCGAACTCGTCGACGGAAAAGCAGCTGCATAACCTGCTCCTGCTGAGAGGAGAAATCTAGAAATGACCGCTTTTCTGATCCTCGCATTGTGTGTTGTGGTGCTGTGGGCGGGCAGCAAAGCGCTCAATCTCCTGCACAAAGTGTGATCGTTACGACAATGCTGTCCCGCACTAAAGCCGCGCCCTTCACGAATCCCTAATCATTGGAAGGCGGGGGCAAGATGCCCCCGCGACAGCCGCGGGACGCCGGCGCTACATCGGCTCTATCGATTTCCGGGCTCAATTATGTCTCCGCTGTCGATTTGGCCGCGTTGGACATTGATCGACGTAGATCCCAACATGCGGCGAAAATCGCGGAAATAGGAGGGGAAGCTCTCGGCCTTGAGGATATCGGGGTTATCGATCAGCATGTAGTGCAGATGCGGCGCTCCCTTCGTGCCCTGTGCGGGTTTTCCCCGCGTCCTCCGCGGAATTTCTCTGCGCCCTCTGCGTTTTAAGATTTTGCTCGCGCAAAGGAACTCGGAGAGCGGCGAGGGTTTCTGCTCGGCGAAAACGGCAACCTGTTGCCTACAGTTCTTTCCCGGAAAACTGCCAACCGCTGGGTGGGCATCCATGAGGCGGGAGAACTTCCATGAAATCCATAAAGCTGTTAGTTGCTGTGGGGGCCCTGTTGTTCGCCTGCTCGGCGTGGACCCAGACCATCCCCAAAGACACGACGATCAAAGTTCGGACCGACACGGCCATCCCTGCAAATCCGGCTGCCAATGCCAGATACGCGGGCAGCATAAGCTCAGATGTGACCGACAGCGCAGGGAACGTCGTGATCCCGAGAGGATCGCGAGCACAACTGATCGCGGTGAAGACCGGTAATGACACGACTCTGGATCTTCGCTCGGTCACCGTGAATGGCAGACGCTCGCTGCTGGAGTCCACGGGTACGAGTTCGAAGGCGGGGGGCCTGGGTGCAAACACGCGGACGGCGAAATATGTGGGCGGCGGAGCGGCCGTCGGCGCAGTGCTGGGTGCACTGCTCGGTGGCGGCAAAGGCGCCGCGATCGGCGCATTGGTTGGCGGCGCAGGCGGAGCCGGAGCGCAAGTCTATACCGGACGCAAGAAAGAGATCCCGGCGGAAACTGAACTGAGTTACAAGCTGGCGCAGGATCTGGAAATGCGGCCGGCGGCAAGCAGGACTCGGGAGAGCGCGCCGCCTCCTGGGCAGTAGACGAGCCACGAGTTGAACGGGCTAGCGTCGCGAGTGCGGAAGTGCGCGCGACGCTTTCCTCGTTTTATGAGCACGACGCTTTCTTCGTTTCACGAACAGTGCAAAGACTATAGGATTGTGATACTGACCCGCTAATCGCATTTCCCAGTCCCGAACGCGCTTGCTATCCTGATCGGTCCTCATGCATGCGCTCTCGCCTGCCACGCTTTCCGATGCCCGCCTGATCGCGGCGTATTCCATCTTCCTGGCCAGCTACGTGGTGTTTGCCCTGGGGAAGTTTCCCGGGTTGAAGATAGATCGCACGGGAGCGGCCATCATTGGCGCGGTCGGGATGGTCGTGTTCCGCATCGTCCAGCCATCCGACGCGCTACGGCATATCAACTTTCAGACGGTGGTGCTGCTGTTTTCGATGATGCTGATCGTCGGCAACCTGCACCTGGTGGGATTCTTTGAGTGGAACGCCGAGGCGGTGCTGCGGCGGTTGAAACCTCATCAACTGCTGCCGGCGGTGATCTTCACGTGCGGCTTTTTGTCGGCCTTCTTTGTGAACGATATCGTGTGCCTGGTGATGGTTCCATTTGTGCTGAGCATCACGCGCAAGATGCAGTTGCAGCCTCTGCCCTACTTGCTGGCTGTGGCCACAGCGTCAAACATCGGCAGCGTAGCCACCATCACCGGGAACCCGCAGAACATGCTGATCGGATCGTTCTCGGGAATTCACTATCGCGATTTTCTTGCGCACCTTGCACCGGTGGCCGTTGCCGGACTCTTCCTCGACTGGGCTGTGCTGCACTGGGTGCATATGCGGAACGTCTCGCTGGTGGAAGAGGATCGCAAGGAAATCCCGCTGCCCGCGCTCGATCTGTCGCGGCTCACGAAGCCCGTGATTGTCGCGACCGCGGTCGTGGTCGGATTTTTCCTGGGCGCCGATCCGGGATTGATGGCCGCTCTGGGCGCCGCCGTGCTGCTCATCACCCGCACGCTCGACCCGCAGGAAGTCTACAAACAAGTCGATTGGGGACTGCTGGTGTTCTTTGTCGGGTTGTTTCTCATCGTGGGCGGCGCGGAAAATGCGGGGATCACGACGCGCCTGCTGGCCGTGGCACAACACTGGAACCTGCAACGGCTGGGGGTCTTCATCATCTCGGTCGCGGGCCTGTGCAACATCGTGAACAACGTGCCCGCGGTGATGCTGCTCAAATCGCTGGTGCCGGGATTTGCCGACCCGCATAAGGCGTGGCTGGCATTGGCGATGGCGTCCACCTTGGCGGGGAATCTGACCATCACCGGGAGCGTCGCCAACATCATCGTCGTGGAATCGGCGAAGCCCGAGGTCGATATTGAATTTAGTGACTACATCCGCGCGGGCGTGCCCATCACGATCCTGACGCTGCTGGTCGGGTGGGCGTGGCTGACTTGGGTGGGGTGAAGGCAGGGCTCAGGGCTTAGGTCTTAGGCCTCAGGGCTCACTGGTAAAGCTTTGCGTGCCAACCCGACTTGACTACTTATGTTACAGGTGTAACATCTCGATATGCCTGTAACCGACCATTCCGGAAAGTGGCTGTTATTGGTATATCGGCTGCCATCCGCACGCGGCAGCCAGCGCGTCGAGGTCTGGCGCAAGTTGCAGCGCTACGGCGCGGTGGCGCTGCGATCCTCGGGGCATGTGCTGCCCGACTCGCCCGCCAACCAGGAAAAATTCGAGTGGCTGGCAGCGGCCATTCGGGCCTATCGCGGCGGGGCATCCGTCGTAAAGGCACAGGCGTTCGACGATCTCCCGGACTATCAACTGAAAAAACTCTTTGTGGAAGCGCGAACGGCGGATTACCAGGCTCTGGAACGGGAATTGAAAACGTTCCTGGCGAAGGCCTCGCATTCTCCGTCAGGCTTGGTCCGCTTGCGGCGACAGTTCCAGGAGATTCAGGCCATGGATTATTTCGACAATCCGCTACAAAAGAGGGTAGAGGCGATGCTGAACCAGGCAGACGAAAGCAAACGGGGCCACAGCAAAACTCATAGCGAGAAGGCGAAGAAACATCGCAACAAAGTGTGGATGACGCGTTACCGGCCGGGTATCGACCGGGTGTCGTCCGCGTGGCTGATCCGGCGCTTTATCGATTTCAGGGCGCGCTTCGTGTTTGGGGCCGAACCGAGCGCGCGGCCCGAGGCGATCCCGTTCGATATGTTCGGTGAGACCGGATTCGGACATCGCGGAGAGGACTGCACATTTGAGACGCTGTGCAAGGAGTTCGGAATTCGCGAACGGAAAGTGAAGCAAATTGCGCAGATCATTCACGATGCCGATCTGCACGATGAGAAGTTCGGCCGGACGGAAGGGGCGGGGCTGGATGCGACGTTGAAGGGGTGGGCGGCGCAGGGCGTGCCCGATCAGGAGTTGCTAAGCCGGGGCATGGATCTGATTGAAGGTCTTTATCACGGATTAAGGTAGGCCTGTGAGGCAGCCATGAAACGCGCGCTACTGATCAGCAACTCGACACTGTACGGGAGCGGCTACCTCGATCACGCCGAGGGGGAAATTGTAGATTTCCTGTCGCGGGCGCGAAAGATAGCTTTCGTTCCTTTCGCGGCATACGACCGCGGCCGTTATGCACTCCAGGCGAGGGAGCGGTGTGAGCGCATGGGATTCGAATTGACCTCCGTGCATGATGTCTCGAACCCGCGACGCTGCATTCAGCAAAGCGACGCGGTGTTCATCGGCGGAGGGAATACGTTCCGGCTGCTCAAAGGCCTCTATGATTCCGGGCTGCTGGAGGCGATTCGCGAGGCCGTGGAGGACGGACTGCCATATATCGGTTCCAGCGCGGGGGCAATCGTCGCTGGTCCGAGTCTGCGGACGACGAAGGACATGCCGGTTGTGCAGCCGCCGTCATTCGATGCGCTGGGCATTGTGAACTTCCAGATCAGCCCTCATTACCTGGATCCCGACCCGAACTCGACCCACATGGGGGAGACGCAAGAGGAGCGCATCCTGCAATTCCTGGAGGAGAACGATGCCCCCGCGGTTGGGCTCCGGGAAGGCGCAATGGTTCGAGTGGAAGGAGAAAGCATCACGCTCAAAGGGATCACCGGTGCGCGTGTATTCCGGCAGGGCATTGCGCCCGAAGAGGTCAAGCCGGTGGCGGAATTGGCAGGGCTGCTGTTCGAGGTCGCCGAGGCTGCCCGATGACGCAGGAGTCCACAGTGTTGTTGCATCGCGAAGACATCGCCGCCCTGCTTACGATGGAAGAATGTATTGCTGCGGTGGAGCATGCTTTTCGAATGCATGGGGAGAAGAAGGCGGCCGCGCCCGGGATGCTTGGAATGCATGGAAAGGATGGCGCGTTCCACGTCAAAGCCGGATTTCTGAATCTCTCGCGTGCCTATTTCGCGGCCAAGGTCAATGCGAATTATCCGGGGAATGGGCAGCGGTTTGGATTGCCCACGATCCAGGGAGTGATCGCGCTATTCGATGCCGAAAACGGACGGGCGCTCGCTCTTATGGATTCCACGGAAGTCACCGCGCGGCGCACGGCGGCGGCCAGCGCGGTGGCAGCCAAGTATCTGGCGCGCCCTGAATCGGCGACACTCACACTGTGCGGATGTGGAGTGCAGGCTCCGGCACAGGTTCGAGCGCTCGCAGCGGTTCTCCCATTGCGCAGGTGCCTGGTGTACGACGTGGTCGGGGAACGAGCGTCGAAACTCGCGCAGCAAATCGCTAACGAGTTGGATATCGAAGCTCAGGCAATTTCAGATCTCGGACGAGGCATTGGCGAAAGCGATGTCTGCGTGACCTGCACAACATCGCACGATGCGTTTCTAAGGAGGGAATATGTCCGCCAGGGAGCGTTTGTGGCCGCAGTGGGTGCGGATCATCCCGAAAAACAGGAGCTTGATCCGGCACTGATGGCATCGGCAAAGGTCGTGACTGACATAACTGATCAATGCGCCACGATCGGCGATCTGCACCATGCCATCACGGCGGGGGCTATGCGCACGAAGGACGTGTATGCGGAGCTCGGAGAAGTGGTGGCTGGACAGAAATCGCCACGGCAGTCGCCGGACGAGGTCATCATTTTCGACAGTACGGGCATGGCATTGCAGGATGTGGCTGCGGCGGCATGTGTTTACGAAAAGGCGATCGCGACAAAGCGCGGAATGAGAGTTGATTTAGCAGCGTAGAAGTTGAATAAGGAGAAGCGCGTAATGAAACCGTCGACAATAAACAAGCGATTCGGCCGCCACTTCACCCTGATTGCAGGTTTCGGCTTGCTGCTTGGGTCGGCATTTGCGCAGCAAAGCTGGAAGCCGATGGAGGAGGCGATGGGGCGCCCGGGCACGGTAATGGGCGACGTGATCCGATTCGGGATGCCGAGAAAAGATTTGCACGTGATGGTGCATGGGGTCGCGATTAAGCCTGGACTGGCGCTTGGTTCATGGACGGCGTTCAAGCCGATGGGCAACGACGCGATGGTCATGGGAGACCTTGTCCTCACCGAGGAAGAGGTGGAACCCGTCATGCGCAAGCTGCAGGCGGGCGGCATCGATGTCGCTGCCATTCACAATCACCTTGTGGGTGAGGAGCCACGCGTGCTCTACATGCATATCGCGAGCCATGGCGATGCCGTGCGGATGGCAACGGCGATTCACGACGCTCTTGCTTTGACGAAGACTCCCGGTCCGGACCAGCCGGGTGCTGCACCAGCGAACGAATTGAGCGGCATCGATCAGAAGAAGATCGAAGGCATTCTGGGGCGCACAGGGAAGGTGAATGGCGGAATCCTGCAATTCGGGATCCCGCGGGGAGAAACGATTACGGATGCCGCGATGGTGATTCCGCCCTCCATGGGCGTAGGCACCGCCATTAACTTCCAGCCAACCGGGGACGGCAAAGCTGCGATCAGTGGAGACTTCGTGCTTCTCGCGCAGGAAGTGAACCCAGTCATGAAGGCTTTGCGCGAACACGGGATCGATGTCACTGCGTTGCACAGCCATATGCTGACCGAAGAACCGCGCCTGCTCTTCATGCATTTCTGGGCGAACGATGATGCGGCAAAGCTTGCAGAAGGATTACGCGCGGCACTCGACCTCACCCACTCAGCCAAACCTTGAGCAGAGGAGCGGCCCGCATGGCAACCAATACGCCAACTCTGCAGCAGCGAGTTCCAACCGTCCAACCATCGCTGCTTGAATTTGTCCGCTACTTTCTCTGGCTGGGGACGGTCGGATTCGGTGGTCCCATTGCGCTCGCCGGACACATGCAACAAGACCTGGTGGACAAGAAACACTGGGTCAGCACGGAAGACTACGTGGAAGGACTCGCGCTGGCGCAACTCGCTCCCGGTCCTCTCGCGGCGCAATTGGCGATCTATCTCGGGTATGTTCGGGGGGGCGTGCTGGGTGCCACTCTGGTCGGCGTCGCTTTTGTCCTTCCCTCGTTTCTGATGGTGCTGGCGCTTTCCTGGGCATATGTCCGCTTCGGTGGCTTAGCGTGGATGCAGGGGATGTTCTATGGGATTGGAGCAGCAGTAATCGCGATCATTGCGCGCTCTACCTTTAAGCTCACCAAGCTCACCCTCAAGAAAGACGCGCTTCTCTGGGCGGTATTTGCGGCCCTGGCGCTATCGACCGCGATTACATCCCGCGAGATCATCTGGCTGGTGGTGCTGGGCGGCGTGGTGGTGCTGGTTGCGAGAGGGTTTCCGCAAAAGCTTGCTATAGGAAAAGCTGTCGGGCTATGGACGACGGCCGCTGCTGCAACTCCGGCGGCCGGTTCGCTTCCCGGCATCTTCCTCTACTTCGCAAAGGCGGGCATGTTTGTGTTCGGAAGCGGCCTGGCAATTCTGCCGTTCCTTTACGGGGGCGTGGTGGAAGGCCATCGCTGGCTGAACAACCAGCAGTTTCTCGATGCGGTGGCGGTCGCGATGATCACGCCCGGGCCAGTGGTGATCACGGTCGCGTTCATTGGGTACCTCGTGGCCGGAGTGGCCGGCGCGCTTGCGGCCGCGCTCGGAGTTTTCCTGCCTGTTTACCTGGTCGTCGTAGCGTTGGCTCCGTCGTATAAGAAATGGGCGAAGAATCCGCAGCTCAATGCGTTCGTGCGCGGGGTGACTGCGGCTGCCACGGGCGCAATCGCTGGTGCTGTCATCGTGTTGGGGCGACGATCGATCTACGACTGGCCGACCGCCGCGATTGGCGCCGTGAGCCTTGCCATCCTGTTGCGGTGGAAGGTTCCCGAACCGGCCCTCATTGCGTGTGCCGCAGCTGCGGGGTTGGTTCTCCGTCACGTGTAGAGCGTCTGCATGGCAAGGTTCTCAGGTCTTGGGTCTTGGGTCTTGGGTCTTGGGGGTTGGGTGTTATCGCGATTCTCAACAAAAGTTTCGGTCGTCCCTCCGGGACTTGGATCGTTTTTTCTGCTTTTCCCAGCGCTGAAGCGCTGGGCTACGATCGGCGGCCCCTCCGGGGCACGGGTGATGCAATCAGGCTCCGGCGTACAATAGTCGGTTGCTTCTATCCGCCTGCAAGCGTTCTAAACTGAGCTGATTGCTTCGTTATGGACCCGCGCTCCATCACCGATCAGGATCCTGGCAATGTGCCATCTTCCCCAGGTGCCGCGGGAGGAGCACGGACGGGAACAGCGGCTGCCGAAACCAAGAACTCCGACGTTTACTTTCCGGCCGAGGACGGCGGCAAGTCACTGGCAGAGATGGCGCAGCGCGACCTCACGGCGACCCTTCAACTGCTTGCAGAACGGGCGCAGTACATCACGGCGGCGACTGGTGCAGCGATTGCCCTGCGGGATGAAGAAGAAATGGTGTGCCGTGCCAGTTCGGGGCCTTCCGCTCCGGAAGTGGGGGCGCTTCTCCAGGTGAACTCGGGGCTCTCGGGGGAGAGCGTCCGCACCCGCCAAACGTTGCGCTGCGACGACGCCTTCACCGATCCGCGAGTGAATCGCGAGAGCTGCGAAGCGCTGGGAATCCGCTCGGTCGTGGTGATGCCGCTGCTCCGTGACGAAGAAGTTATCGGCGTCTTTGAACTGTTCTCGGACAAGGCGAACGTATTCGAGACCCGCGACCTGGTCGCGCTGGAGCGCATGGGCACGATGGTGCACACGGCGCTGGAACACTCGACCGCCGCACTCGGGTTGCCGCCCATGCTGGGCGAGGCGATCCAGCCCATGCGGGCTTCGGAGGATTCGACAGCTGTTTCGCGGGACTTGAATGAGGGTGAACCCTCGGAAACAGAACTTCCCTCCGGGGTGGGCCCTGGGACCACTGCTTCATCGCAGGCAATCAGCGCACCGCATCGATCGGGTATTGCCTTTCATGGAAGAACCATGCAGGCGGCGGGATCGACGGCGGCCCCCGAGGTTCCACCAGCCACATCGCTGAATCGCGTTCCAAAGCGCGTGAGTGCCTCGATGGGTTCCGAAATCTCGGACCACGACATCCTGGAAGAAACGGCCCGGATGCGAACATCGCGGACTGAGCCTCGCACCACCCCCGCGGCACTCTCGTTTGCCGCACTGGTTGCGCGAGCCGATCAGGACCTGATCCTCTCCGACGTAGAAAGTGGGAGAAACCACCCCGGCCCTGCCAGACCGGTGCCGGCTCCGGCAGACCCGAGAGGCTTAACCGCAAAAACTGCGCCGGCGGAGCACGCAGAGTCTCCCGCGCCCTTGCCAGCAAAACTCACGGCAGTGGCGAATCTGAAGAAGTGCCAGGAGTGCGGCTTCCCGGTATCAGAAGGGCGCCAGCTCTGCCTGGATTGCGAGAAAAAGAAACCGGGAGGGGCCAAGGCCAGCGTGCCAGCCGCGATCGCTCAGCAGACTGAGGCTGTCGGTTCATCGTCAGCCGAGTCGACCGAGGCTCCTGGCCCGAGCTTCCTGCATTCCGAAGAGGCTGAGGCGTCCTGGCTTTCCACTCACAAGTTCACGGTCGTTGCTCTGCTGCTCGCCTTGATCGGAATTCTGGCGCTTCTGCGGCTGCGCTAGGCATGGCGCGGGGTCCCGATGCGGGAAATGGGGTCGCCGGTTTGCCGCGCCTGGACTTTTTTCACAAAAGACGCAACTTTGTCACTCTGCAGGTGCTTGACAAACCAAACAGGCCTGCCTACAGTGCGATCAGGCCCGCATAGAACGGGCCTCAGGGTGCCTAAAGATATGAAGAATGTTTATGAAGTGCTGCGGCAGAAAGAGCTGGAACTCGCGCGGCTGGAAAAAGAAGTGGAGGACCTGCGCGTAGTAGCTCCGCTGCTTTCCCCCGAGGATGGTAAAGAACTGGGGGGTGAGAATCCCAAACCGACACTGGCCACTTCCCAACCCACGCAAACCATACGGATTCCCCAGCAGGCCGCGGTCAACCAAAATCCGCAGCCCACGCGCACGGCGAGCTGGGAAGATACCGCCAAGCGCTGGCCGTAAGT
>Ga0187825_10000231_pt1 | contig 12151 bp, 8 predicted proteins | sample NC_wetland_sal_i_11_FD_132421 | JGI IMG/M metagenome (GOLD analysis project Ga0187825, IMG submission 132421) | Wetland sediment microbial communities from Neuse River Estuary, North Carolina, USA - SourceSoil_5 | ecosystem: Environmental > Aquatic > Freshwater > Wetlands > Sediment | place... | reverse complement strand
GACTACGTCCCCGACGCCGGCCGAGCGGTCAAAATTGAGCACGCCATTTGTAACTGCGTGGCCTTCGGGTCCAAGAACTCCGCTCTGGTCCTGCGTAAAATCTCCTGACCACAAAGGACACGAAGGACGACTAAGGATATTTGATTCCCTTTGTGTTCCTTCGTGACCTCTGGGGTGAATCGTTTCAATGGTCTGCCCTCACGTCGCCATTGAGCACGCCATTAGCAACTGCGTGGCTTTCGGGTCGAAGAACTCCGCTCTCGTCCTGCGTAAAATCTCCTGACCACAAAGGACACGAAGGACGACTAAGGATGTTTGATTCCCTTTGTGTCCCTTCGTGACCTCTGTGGTGAATCGTTTCATTGGTCTACCCTCACGTCGCCATTGGGCACGCCATTTGCAACTGCGTGGCTTTCGGGTCGAAGAACTCCGCTCTCGTCCTCCGTAAAATGTCCTGACCACAAAGGACACGAAGGACCACTAACGATATTTTTGATTCCCTTTGTGTTCCTTCGTGACCTCTGTGGTGAATGGTTTCAATGGTTTATTGTTTCCATCCTGAGCCCTTCCAAAATCGTCTATTTAGGGTACTCTTGAGTTAACTGATGGCCGGCAATATCCACGACGAAGAGATACTGGGGAAAGCCTATGACAGCCGCCTGATGCGGCGGCTGCTCACCTACCTGCGGCCGTACAAGTGGCAGGTGGCTGTCGCCCTGGTGGCCATCATCTTCAAAGCTGTGGCCGACGTGCTTGGTCCCTACTTCGTGAAGGTGGTAGTGGACCGCTATCTTGCCCCCACAGCCCAGGCGACGCATAGCTGGCTGGGTTCAAGGCTCAGCGACAATGCCCTTACCGGGGTGGGCCAGATAGCGGCGCTCTATGTTGGCACCCTGGTGATCAGCTTCCTGCTGGAATACCTGCAGACCTACTACATGCAGTGGACGGGGCAGATGGTGATGTTCGACCTGCGCAGCCAGATCTTCCGCCACCTGCAGCACATGCACGTAGGCTTTTTCGATAAGAATCCGGTGGGCCGACTGGTCACGCGCGTTACCACTGATGTGGACGCGCTCAATGAGATGTTTACCGCCGGCGTGGTGGCGATTTTTGAGGACATCTTCGTGCTGGCCGGCATTGTGGCCATCATGATGAGCATGAACTGGAAGCTGGCGCTCATCACCTTTGCCGTGCTGCCCTTCATCTTTCTGGCCACCATGTTTTTCCGGCGCAAGGTGCGCGATTCCTACCGGCGCATCCGGGTGGCCATTGCCCGCATTAATGCCTACCTGCAGGAACACGTCAGCGGCATGATGGTGCTGCAGCTGTTCAACCGTGAGAAGCGCGCCTACGATAAGTTCCAAACCATCAATGCTTCGCACATGGACGCGTTCCTGGACGCGATCATGGCCTACGCGGTGTATTACCCGGTGATTGAAATCCTCTCCGCCACCGCCATTGCCAGCGTGATCTGGTTCGGCGGCAGCGATGTGCTGCGGGGCATCACCTCGGGCAGCCTGACGGTTTCCTTCTCCCGCAGCAAGCTGGTCAGCTTCCAGGTGTTCACGCAGGTGACCACCCTGGGCACCCTGGTCGCCTTTATCCAGTACGCGCAGCGCTTCTTCCGGCCCATCCAGGATCTGAGCGAAAAGTACAACATTTTGCAGTCCGCCATGGCCGCCAGCGAGCGCGTATTCAAGCTGGTGGATACGCCGCCCCAGGTGGTCTCGCCGGCGGTGATTAAGGCGCCGGCGGGAGCGGGGCGCATCGAGTTCGATCACGTGTGGTTTGCGTATCGGAATATCCCTATTGGCACAGACGGGCAAGATGGAAAAGCCAGCGCTCCGGGCGAGGGCGCCGGTGCCACACCTGAAGCTGCGGAGCCCGACTGGGTGCTGCGCGACGTGAGTTTTGCCATCGAACCGGGTCAAACCGTGGCTATCGTCGGCCACACCGGGGCGGGGAAGACCACCATCATCTCCCTGCTGATGCGCTTTTACGATGTGCAGCGCGGCGCCATACGCATTGACGGCGTGGATGTCCGCGACATGGACCTGAACGAACTTCGCCGCCGCTACGGCGTGGTGCTGCAGGACCCATTCCTTTTTTCCGGCACGGTGGAGCAGAACATTCGCCTGGGTTCCGCCTGGATCGAAGATGAGGCGGTGGAGCGGGCCGCCGAAGAGGTCAACATCGCCGATTTCATCCGCGGCCTGCCTGACGGATTCAAGGAGAGCGTGCGCGAGCGCGGCAGCACCCTTTCCACCGGCCAGAAGCAGCTGATTTCTTTCGCGCGCGCCCTCGCCCACGACCCCAAAATTCTGATCCTGGACGAAGCCACCTCCAGCGTGGACACGGAGACCGAGTTCCGAGTGCGCGAAGCCCTGACCCGCATGGTGGAAGGGCGCACCTCCATCGTGATTGCTCACCGCCTCTCCACCGTGCAGCGCGCCGACACCATCCTGGTGATGCACAAGGGCAAGCTGCGCGAGATGGGCACCCACCAGCAGTTGCTGACCCAGCGCGGCATCTACTGGAAGCTCTACCAGTTGCAGTACAAGGACCAGGAGATTCCCGCGGGCGCCGATACCCCGGGCGTGGGCGTGGCCGGCGACGACTAGGCGCTCGGAACTTAGCAGCGCATTGGCTGACTCGCACTGGCGCCAGGCCATCCCGAGGTGGCCGTGATCCGGAAGGATCGATTTTATGGATGATAGGTGGTGCCCCTACGTGGCAACTCCTGAGTCTCGTTTGGGGAATTGGCCACGGGATTCCAGCGACGAGAGATGACGGAGCGAAAACATGGCGCTTATTACTCGGAGACACTTCGCTCGGCAAATGGCGTTTGCCGCTGCACTCTGCGGACGCCCGCTTTGGGAGATAGGTGAATCGCGCTGGCTTCTCGAGGCGGATAAACAGAATGGTGCTCCGCTGGACCCGCAGACGATCCGCAAGTTGGCTTCGCAAATTGTCGGTCAAGTGATCACGCCCGAAGCCGCCGATTACGAGGCGGCGCGCTCAATCTTCAACCGCGCGTTCGATCGGCACCCTGCAGTGATCGTGCGCTGCGGTAGCCCCTCCGATGTCGCTCGCTCGCTCGATTTTGCCCTGGCGCGACATTTGCCACTGGCGGTGCGTGCCGGAGGCCACAGCCGGCTAGGGTTCGGGATGTGCGACGGCGGCGTCGTAATAGACCTCTCCGCGATGAAACGAGTCGAAGTAGATATCACCAAACGGGTGGCCCGCGCAGAGGCTGGCGCTCTCGTGCGTGACCTCGACACTGCTACCCAACCCTTCGGGCTAGCCACAACTTCAGGCGGCTGCCCCACCGTCGGAATTGCCGGCCTTACGCTCGGAGGGGGAGAAGGTCGTTTGATGGAGAAGTACGGCGCTGCATGCGACAACCTGCTATCGGCACAGGTGGTGACCGTGGAGGGGAGCCAGGTCGAAGCCAGCGCGAAGTCCAATCCAGATCTTTTTTGGGCCATTCGTGGGGGAGGCGGCAACTTTGGTGTGGTCACGGCGCTGGAGTACCAACTCCATCCGGTCGACCAGGTTCTGTCGGGAGCTCTCACCTATCCGCCCGGACGCATTCCCGATCTCCTGGAGGCTTTCGTCAAGTTTCTAGCTGGGGCCCCGGATGAAATGGATGCGTTTGCCCAGTTGTTGTCATCCAAACAGGGCCGAAGACTCAAAGTCGATGTCTGCTATTGCAGCGATCCCAAAATGGGAAATGACTTGCTCCGGCCGCTGCGCGCTTTCAACCCGCAGGATGACACCATCAAGATCATGTCTTACCTGGAAGCTCAGGCGGCCGGTGGATTTCTTGCAGCGCCGGTTGCGCACTTCCAAACAAATCTCCTTCTTCGAGAACTTAGCGGAGCTGCTATTGCGGCAATTGCAACGGCGATCAACGATGCGCCTGCCACATGCAAGGTGATCATTGTGCCGTTGCGTGGGGCTGTTAGCCGTGTGAGTGTGACTGATACCGCATTTGCTCTCCGCGAGCCGGGTTATGAAATAGACATGGTGGGCGTTTGGAACACTTCCGCAGTGAAGGCGGAAGTGGTGCGATGGGTTCAGGCTATGCGCGATAGTTTGCAGCCCTTTGCGCATGGAGTGTACATCAACCAGTTGGGCGATACGAGTGACGAACTGGTCCGCTCAGGCTATGGGCCGAACTATGCTCGCCTCTTGGAGATCAAGAAAAGGTACGATCCAAACAACGTGTTGCGACTTAACCAAAACATCAAGCACGATAGCGCCTCGAACACGTAGAACCTGTGCGTGCGTTGCTGCGGCCGAGCGGTTTGCCATTCGGAAGCTATACCGTCAGCAACCTGGGCCGATCCTTGCTATTCTGAGCCCATCGCGGAACATCCTTTGCCCACGACCAACGACCAACGGCCAACGGCCGTCTCCAACAACGCCGAGGCCCGTCCCCTTCGCATTCTTATCTCCGCCGGTGAAGCCTCCGGTGACATGTATGGGGCGCAGCTGATCGAGGCCCTGCGCCGCCGCCGCCCGGATCTGGAAGTGTTCGGTCTGGGAGGCGCGCGCATGCGCGCGGCGGGCTGCGACACGGTGGTGGATGCCAAGGACATTGCCGTGGTCGGCATCACCGAGATTCTCCGCCACCTGCCGCGCATCTACGCGCGCTTCGGCCGCCTGCGCCGGGCCATAAGCCAGCGCCGCCCCGACTTGGGCGTGGTCATTGATTCGCCCGCTTTCAACTTGCGCGTGGCCCGCGTTCTCCATCGCCGCGGCGTGCCTGTGGTTTATTACGTGGCCCCGCAGTTCTGGGCCTGGCGCCAGTGGCGGGCGCGCATCGTGCGCAAGTATGTCCGCCAGGCCCTGACCATTTTTCCTTTTGAGGTGGAATTCTGGCGTCACTGGGGTGTGCCCGCCGCGTTTGTTGGTCATCCCCTGGCGGAAGCCGCCCGTCCCAGTATCAGCCGGGAGCAGATGGCGGACGCCCACGGGCTCGACCCCGCCAAGCCCTGGATCACGCTCATGCCTGGCAGCCGCCGCCGGGAAGTGGAGATGAATCTGCCCACCATGGCTGCCGCTGCCGCAGGCTTGGGGCCGGCATACGAGTTCCTGCTGCCGCTTGCTCCGACACTGGAAGCTGCCTTCTTGCGCCCATGGGCGGGTAAGGCCAGCGGCATTCGCCTGGTGGACGATGCTCGGGCCGCGCTGGTTCATTCGCGGGCGGCGGTGGTGGCCAGCGGCACCGCAACCGTGGAGGCCGCCATGATGGCAACTCCCTTCGTGATGGTCTACCGGGTTTCGCCCCTCAGCTTTGCCCTGGGGCGGCCGCTGGTCAAGCTGCGCCACTTTGCCATGGTCAATCTCATCGCGGGGGAGGAAGTCGTTCCCGAACTGGTGCAGGCCGATTTCACCGCGCAACAGGTTATTTCCCGCTTGCAGCCTCTGCTGGGTGAGACTCCGCAGCGGACCCAAATGCTGCAGACCCTGGAGCGGGTTCGGGAACGACTTCGGGGCGACGACGCGGGCCATGCTCAGCCCGCGGCGGAGCGTGCTGCGGAAGCAGTCCTGGCTGCGTTATCCTAGAGGTGCGGAGCGGAAGAGCTACCCCCAGCCAAGGCGCCGTGGTTTGGGAACAGGAGCGCGGTTGGCAGAAACGGCAGGAAGGCGGAGTTGTTCGCATCTTTTTTGCCGCTACTTACATCGAAGTCTGATAGCTCTCCGGGAGACAAAATGTACTTAGTACCCGAAAGAATGAAGTCGCGGGCATTGCTGTGCCTTGTTGGGGCGCTGGCTTTGCTGGCTATTCGCCCGGCCGAAGCCGCGGAAAAGCCACGTCTGCAGGTGGAGCACTACGATATTAACGCCGAGTTGATTCCCGCCAAGCACCAGTTGGTGGCGCACACCCAGGTGAAGTTCACCGCCCTGGAGGACTTGAGCGTCGCGGTTTTTGAACTGCACAATGAGCTGCGGCCCACTCGCGTGCTGGATGCCGATGGCAAGCCGCTTTCCGTGGAGCGTGTCACGCAGGATTCGACCATTCGCATCGCGCTGCGCGACGTCTTGACTAAGGGGTCCGCGACCACGTTGACCATTGACTATGCCGGCACCCTGGAGTCCGGCGACAACAGCCCGGTGCGTGGCCTTAAGCTGGCCTACGTTGGCCCGGAGACTTCCTACCTGCTCTACCCGGGACGCTGGTTCCCGGTCAGCGGGTACGGAATCAACCGCTTTACCGCCAGCATGCACATCACGGTGCCTGTGTTCATGACCGTGATCGGCAGCGGGGCCACCACCGTGACCGGCGGCGCTCCCGCCGTCCTGGAGCCGGCCAAAAAGACGGCTCCCACCCGTCGCCGCCGCGCTGAACGCGAACGCCTGCCGGCACCTGTGCCCGCACCTCAAGCCGCAGCCAACGGTCCGGTGCACACTTTCACCCTGGTGTGGGATAAGCCCAGCTTTCCCGGCACTATCATTGCCGGGCAGTTCGGCGACAGCGTTTATACCGCGGGTGGGTTGAATGTCCACGTGTACTTCCAACCGCTGCATAAGAACATCGCCCCACAATACGGCGAGACGGCGGCCAAGGAGTTCCAATACTTCTCTTCGCTTTATAATGCACCGCTCTCCACCAACCTGAAAGTGGTGGAAATTCCGGACGATGCCGGTTTGCCTACGGCCTGGGCGCCGGAGATTGCAGCCCTGTCCTCGGGCAACATCGGGGACAAGGTCAATTACCGTTTCCTGGCCGATACCATCGCCCACCAGTGGTGGGGCGTGACCGTGAGCCCGGCGAGCATGGACGACTGGTGGCTGAATGACGGTTTCGCCCGCTATTCCGAGGTGCGTTACGTGGAAGAGGCGGCGGGAGAAGCGGCTTTCCAGGAAATGATGAAGGATGTCAGCGTGGGCGCACTCGCCTACGACACGATTCCTTTGGCCAGCGTGGGCAAAATGGACCCGTTTTCGCCTGAGTTCCAGTCGCTGACCACGGATAAGGGCGCGGAAATCCTCAACATGCTGCGCTGGATCATGGGTGACGACAAATTCGACAATACCATGCGCGGGTTCGCCGTCCAGTATGCGGGTAAGTCCGCCACCGTCACCGACTTCCAGAACCTCGCCCAGCAGCACTTTGGACAGCAGCTCACCTGGTTCTTTACCCAGTGGCTGAATTCCACCGGCGCTCCCGACTTCAAAAACAAGTACACCGTGTACCGGCTGGGTAATGGCAAAGGGTTCCGCATTGTGGGCGAGATCACACAGGACCTGGACCTGTTCCGCATGCCGGTGGAGCTGAAGGTGGAAACCGACGGCAAAACGGAAGACAAGCGCATTGAGGTGGTGGGAACCGATTCCCCGTACACCGTTGATACCTATGGGCGTCCGCGGCGCATCGTGATTGACCCCAATGATTGGGTGCTGAAAAACTCTTCCGACATCAAAGTGCGCACCGCCATCCTCCGCGGTCAAGGCATGGTTAAACAAGGCGATCTGGCACAGGCCCTGACGGAATTCCAGAAGGCGCTGGATATCAACAAGAACAGCTCGCTGGCGCACTATCGCATTGCCGAGGTGTTCTTCCTGCAGCACAATTACCAGGCCGCCGCCAACGCCTACCGCGAGGCCGAGGCCGGCGATTTGGATCCTCGGTGGACGGAGGTCTGGAGCCACATCCAGCTGGGCAAGATTTTCGACCTCACCGGCCAGCGGCAACGCGCTACCAACGAATACCGGCAGGCGCTGCAGACCAACGACAATACCCAGGGCGCGCTGGAAGAGGCCCGCAAATACCTGCAGGCCCCGTATCAGCAGAAGCCCAGTTCTGGACAGTAGCTCCCGGCAGCTTGCTTCCGGTATTCACAAAGACCTGAGTTTTGACGGGGTGCCCGCGATGTCCCGGGGCAGCCGTGCCCTTCATGGCGGATAAGAGAAGCCCAGGACGTAAGCCCCGGGCCGGCTGCCGGGCGGATGGAGGTCTTGCTTGAGGTCTTACTTCGCCGCTATGGTCCGCACGCGAACGCTGAGGCGCGACTTATAGCGTGAAGCGGTATTCTTGTGCAGCACACCCTTCTGGATGGCTTTGTCGAGCACCGAAACCGTTTCCCGATACATCTGCTCGGCCTGCTCGCGGTTGCCGGCGGCAATGCTTTCCCGCATCCTGCGCAGCACAGAGCGCAGCTGGGAGCGGTTGTTGCGGTTGCGCACGGTGCGCTTTTCTGTCTGACGGGCGCGCTTCAGCGCCGAAAAATGATTGGCCATGTCTGCTGGTCTACCTCAGAAGAACTTTCAAGCTGGTTGCAACTCTCTGATTTTACGAGAGAGGCGGACAAATGGTCAAACCGGCATAGGACAAATCCGGCACGGCTTACCCTGGGGGAAGCGCGTATCTTTCGCTCGTGAGCAGTCATCCAATACATGGAATGAGGCGGCGTGCGGCAGGCGGTCATACCCGTTGACTCCGGCCCGGCAGGGGGGTACCCTACACCCAATGGTAGTTGCTTGCACTCGGTGGCGAGCAATCCGGCCTGTTTCTTCTCCACGCAGAAGTTCCTTTGCGCCAATCGCTTGCGAGTGGTGTGCGCCGCACCTGACCGCGCTCTCCTTTTTTGCAGGCAGCGTGAATGCTTGTGGAAACGGTGCGGCAGCGGTGGGTTGGGAGGTTAAGAGCCCACAGTAAATGAAGAAAAATATCGAAATCAGCTCCAATATCGGCACCCTCTTTGGCACCCGGGACGAAAACCTGCACCTGCTGGAAGACGGTCTGAACGTAACCATTGATCTTAAAGCCGAATCGGTGGAGATCGAGGGCGCGGCTCGGGACGTAGCCCGCGCCGAGCAGGTGTTCTCCGACTATGACCAGTTGCAGCGCTCCGGGTTCGTCTTCAACAACGGCGACCTGGGCAGCATGCTGCGCATCGTTATTTCCGACCCCAACGCCACTCTGCGCGGGCTGGCAGAATCCGGCAAGCAGCGCTCCTTCGGGCGCCGAACCGTGCAGCCCAAGAGCATCAACCAGCGGCGCTACCTGGAAGCCATTGAGAAGTACGACATGGTATTCGGCATCGGGCCGGCGGGAACGGGCAAGACCTACCTGGCGGTGGCCATGGCCATCTCCGCGCTGCTGGCCAAGCGGGTGAACCGAATCATCCTGGCGCGTCCGGCGGTCGAAGCCGGCGAGCGCCTGGGCTTTCTCCCCGGCACCTTGCAGGAAAAGGTAGATCCCTACCTGCGCCCGCTCTACGACGCGCTCTATGACATGCTCGATCCGGAGAAGGTGGACCGCTATCTGGAGAAGAACGTCATCGAAATCGCGCCCATCGCCTTCATGCGCGGGCGCACGCTTAACGACTCCTTTGTCATCCTGGATGAGGCCCAGAACACCACTTCTGAGCAGATGAAGATGTTCGTCACCCGCCTGGGGTTTAACTCCAAGGCAGTAATCACCGGCGACATTACCCAGATTGACTTGCCCAATTACCGGCGCAGCGGGTTGCTGGAGGCGCTGGACATCCTGAAAACTGTGGACGGGCTGTCGTTCATCTGGTTCGATGAGAGCGACGTGGTGCGCCACCAGTTGGTGCAGCGCATCATTCGCGCTTATGACGAGCACAAGGCCAAGGTGGCCGAAGACCAGATGTCGCTTTCGCTGGAAGGCAAGGGCGCCAATGGCAATGGCAAGAGCACGGCGCCGGCGGCAGAAAAGGAGCCCGCACTCGAGCCCGCCGGAGAATAAGCGATGCAGTTTCGACGGGAGGGCCCTTTCGCGGCTCTCCCCTTTGTTTTTGGTATGCCTGTGATTATCCTCAAGGCCAAGCTGGCGGGTACGAGCAGCGCTTCGCTGGGACATTTTCTGGCGCGGGCGCAGCGCGCCGCCGGGCTGCGGGGCGAAGTTAATGTCCTGGTGAGCCGCAACCGGGAAATTCGCGAGTTCAACCGCCGCTACCGCGGCCAGGATAGGGCCACGGATGTTCTGTCGTTTCCCGCCGATGGCGGGGCGGGACAGGGATTTGCCGGAGACATTGCCATTTCGGCGGAGATGGCGGCTCGGAGCGCGCGGCGGTTCGGGCACACTCCAGCCGAGGAAGTGAAAATCCTGCTGCTGCATGGAGTTCTGCATCTGGCCGGATACGATCACGAGAGTGACAATGGAAGCATGGCGCGAGCGGAAGAGCGCTTGCGGGCGCAGCTTGGCTTGCCCACGGCGCTGATCGCCCGCAGTGGCGCTGATGACGCGCGTCCGGCGCTGCCGCGGACCGGTTATGCGCGGCGGCGGAAGAAAGGGCGCAGTGGATGAGCGTGATCGCCATTCCCATCGTGCTCATGCTGGGTGTGCTCACCCTGGTTTCCTACGTGGACCGGCTCTACACCGAGATCGGCAAATTTCTTTCCCGCGAATTTCAGGACAACATTGACGTTTTCGAGCAGCGGGTGGAGCCGCGCCTGAAGGTGAGCCGGGCCCGGGCCGCGCTGTCCATGGCGGTGCTCACCCAACTCAGCATGGCGGCCATCGCGCTCATGGTGGGCTACGCCGTGTTCCATGAGAAGGGTTGGAACACGCCCGAGATTTTCCAGGCCACCATCAGCCTGGTGCTGATCGTGATCGTCTGCAACCGGCTGCTGCCTTTCGTTTTCTTCTCCCGCACCCGGGGCACGTGGCTGGCCCCTCTGGTGCCGGTGCTGCGAGTTCTCATTTACCTGGTTATGCCGGTCACGCTGGTGATCGGCTTCTGCCAGTCGGTGGCATCGCTGACCCGCGAACACGCGGAAGAGCTTCCCGATCATGCCGCCGAGGCGGTGGATGCCCTGATTGAAGCCGGCCAGGAGGAAGGCATTCTGCAGGAGGCGGACCGGGAGTTGATTCAGTCGGTGGTGCAGTTCGGAGAGAAAACCGCGCGCGAGGCCATGACCCCGCGCCCGGAAATGCTGGCGGTGCCGGTGGACACCACGGTGGAGCAGTTCCTGGAAATGCTGCGCTCCCGGCGTTTTTCGCGGGTGCCGGTCTACGAGGGCTCCCTGGACAACATCAAAGGCGTGGTGTTTGTTCACGACCTGCTGCAGGTGGCGGACACCGAAGCGTCAACGCGTACGGTGGGCAGCCTGATGCACACCGACACCTGCTTTGTCCCGGAGAGCAAGCGCACCAGCGAGTTGCTGCGCGAGATGCAGAAGAACAACGTGCGCATGGCCATTGTGATTGACGAATATGGCGGCGTCGCCGGCCTGGTGACCATCGAGGACCTGGTGGAAGAAATTGTGGGCGAAATCCGTGACGAACACGAAACCACGGCCGACATCGTGCGCGAGGCCGATAACTCCTATCTCGTGCCCGGCAACATGGACGTGGACCGCCTCGACCAGCTATTTGGCGTTCGCCTGGATGGGCATGAAGCCACCACGGTCGCCGGCCTGGTCAGCGAAATTCTGGGCCACATTCCCCAGAAGGGTGAGATCGTAGAAGGTGAAGGGTTGCGCTTCGAAATCCTGGAATCCACGGACCGCCGGGTGGAGCGCCTGCGCATCAAGGCGGTTCAACCCGCCGTGCCCCAGCAAATCAAGTTGCTGTAAAGGAGCCGTCAGCTTTTAGCATTTGGCCGGCAGAGGGAGTCGCCGGGGCTGAAGCCGGTTGCCTGGCCAAATACCAAGTGCCAAGTACCCACTGCGATTCGCTAATTGCTACACTGTCTTCCGACCGTCCGAATTCCATGCCTCTGCGCTCCGGTTTCGTCACCATTCTGGGCCGGCCCAATGCCGGCAAATCCACGCTGCTCAACGCGCTGGTGGGGGCCAAACTGGCCATCGTCACGCGCAAGCCGCAAACCACGCGCAACCGCATCCAGGGCATCCTCAACCTGCCGAAAAAGGGGAAGCGGCCGGCGGCGCAAGTCATCCTCATTGACACGCCCGGCATTCACCAGCCAGACAGCGCTTTGGGACGCAAAATGATGGTGGAAGTGCGGGAAGCACTGGAAGGCTGCCACCTGGTGCTGCTGATTGTGGACGCCAGCAAGCGCGCAGGCGAAGATCGCGCAGGGGATAAAAACCGGGGCGGCCATTCCGGGTTGGACGAGCACGTTTTGCGGCTGGTGAAGCAGGCGGGGACGCCGGTGTTTCTCCTGCTCAACAAAATTGACCTGATTCCCAGGGACAAGCTGCTGCCGCT
>Ga0187825_10000229_pt1 | contig 12167 bp, 11 predicted proteins | sample NC_wetland_sal_i_11_FD_132421 | JGI IMG/M metagenome (GOLD analysis project Ga0187825, IMG submission 132421) | Wetland sediment microbial communities from Neuse River Estuary, North Carolina, USA - SourceSoil_5 | ecosystem: Environmental > Aquatic > Freshwater > Wetlands > Sediment | place... | reverse complement strand
ATCTTCGGCATGCATAAATGGCAAATAGAAGAAATGCCGATGCGTCGTATCGTAGGCCCCGTCGAAGCCGAGGCCGACGGCACGCTCGGCGGCGGCTAATGCCAAGGCATCGGCGGCATAGGCTTCGGCGTGGCCGCGATAAAGATTGCGCGGAAACTGATCAAGCGCGATCACCGTGGCCAGCGCCGGTTCCGGCGCCATCAAGGCACAGGGCGGCAATCCGCGCCGCAGCTCTTCGTGCAGGGCGAGAAACCGCGTGCGGATCAGCGCATCGGTGCTGGCGTCGCCGCTGAACCACGCCGGCGGCGGCAGCTCGATGAACCAGAACCGCAGAACATCGGCTGTCCAACTTTCGGCCATGCGCCAAGCAGGATGGCGAGCTCGGTCTTGCGCCGCAAGGCGTCGCGCGGCCCGGACGCGGCTTGTCGCCCACCGCCGCTTGTCCTATCGTCGCCGCCAGCGGACCCGTAGCTCAGCTGGATAGAGCGCTGCCCTCCGAAGGCAGAGGTCGTGAGTTCGAATCTCGCCGGGTCCGCCAATCGAACGCGGTCACACCCCTGCGCGCCCGCCGCGCTGGTCGACCGTATGCCGCACGCGCGGTCTAGCACCTTGCAAACCCGGGATTTCCGGCCTCCTCGCAGCCTCTGCCGTAACGTTGCCGTGAGACGCGCCGAAGCCCCTATGTTGCCGATGGCCGGTCGCATAGACTTGCGCCGATCCGCGATGGGGTCGCCGCTTGCGGACCGACGCCGCGCGAAAACAACCGATCGAAGGAGGGTGGCATGATGGGTGCAATTTCTCGGCGGATTGTCGTCGCGCTCGCGGCGCTCGCGTGCGTCGCCTGGGCGGGAACGGCGACCGCCGCACCGGTGAAAATCAAGGTGCAGTTGACCGGCGCGGAACAATCTCCGCCGGTCATGACGAAAGGCAAAGGCACCGCGTATCTGACGTGGGACGCCAGCACGCGCGTCGTGACCTGGCATATCAATTATAGCGGCCTGTCGAGCGACGCGACGATGTCGCATTTCCACAACGGCGCGAATGGCGCCAAGTGCGGCGGCCCAGTCGCAATCTGGATCACCAAGAAAGGCAGCCCGGTGAAGAGCCCGATCACCGGCAAGGCGACGCTGACGCCGGAACAGGCGCAGCAGCTCGAAGCCGGCGACTGGTACATCAATGTGCACAGCACCAGCCATCCGGCCGGCGAGATATGCGGCCAGGTGGTTCTGCCGAAGAGCTGAGACGTGTCTAGAGGAAGTTGATCAGCACGGTTACCGCAAGAATGCTGCCGCCGAAAACCAGGAGAGCGCGAAGCGGGCCGGCCAGCGCCGGCGCCCGCGTCTCCGGCGGCAGCGTCTTGCGGCCCGTGATCATCGGCAGCACCAGATTCTGGCCCTTGGCCGCCCAATAAAGAGCGACCGCGAGGACGTGTAGCGTCACAGCGGCAAGCAGAACCCACCATAAATATGTGTGCAGCGCGTCGATCAGATTGCTGATTGGCGCCGGCACGGACTCGGTCAACTGCCCCTCCACGGCGACGTCGTTGTTTACATAGAGGCCGCTCAGGCTTTCGCCGAGCAGCAGCGCCAGCAACAGCAAGACCATCCAGCCGCCCGCCGGATTATGGCCGATCTCACGATCGGGCTCGCGGCGGAATATATGCGCGAGATGCGCGAACGCGGTGCGCGGTGTAGTGAGAAACTCGGCGAAGCGCGCCGTCTCGCTGCCGAAAAATCCCCAAAGCAGGCGAAAGATGACGAGCGCGAGCAGCGCGTAGCCGATCCAGACGTGCCAGTCCATCCAGTCAAACCGCCAAGTGGCGTAGGCGGCGGCGACCAGCACGGCCGTGAGCCAATGAAAGAGGCGCGTCGGCGCGTCCCAGATCACCACTTTGCGCATCGCTCCGCCCCCGCTGCTCGCGGCGATCTTAGCGCCGCTGGCGCCGGCGCGCCGCATCACGCCTGCGCTAGCGATGGGCGGTTACCAGAGGCGAACCGGCAGGCAGCCCGGCACCGGCGGGCCGTGATAGTCGACGCCACCGGGCAGGGTCGGATGGAGCACGTCGCCACAGCGCACATGCCGCGCGGGCACGGCTTGGCCCGGCGCCGTATTGGCAGCGGTATGCTGATCGGCCGCCAACGAGCGCTTGGCGTAATAGTCGACCTTGCGCAGTTCGGCGGTGCATTGCCGATCCGAGGTCGCGTGCTGCGCCGCCTCGAGATGCTGTTTGGCGGCGTCGGTATTGGGACCCGGCTTGAGCTTGGTGTTGACGAACTCCGCCGCCTGCGGCAGCTGGGCGCAGGTGATCGGCGACTGCGCCTGGGCGTGAGGCTGCGGCTCGGGCTGCGTCTTTGCCGCTTCCCGCCGGTCAGCCGCCAGCGAGCGCTTGGCGTAGTAATCGACCTTGCGCAGCTCCGCGACACATTGCTGGTCCGAGGTGGCGTGCTGCGCCGCTTCGAGGTGACGCTTGGCGGCGTCGGTATTGGGACCAGGCTTCAGCTTGGTATTGACGAATTCGGCAGCCTTGGGCAGCTGCGCGCAGGTGATCGGCGACTGCGCCTGGGTCTTCGTCTGGCCCTGGGCCTGCGCCAGGACCGGCGCGAGAATTATGCCGGCGACCAGCGCCGCGAACATCAACCGCATTGGAACCCCTCCCTCGCGTGCGAAGCGGCGCGAACCGCGATGCGATAGCGTCCAATCGCGGCGTAATTGCGGCAAAGCGCGGCGGACTATTCCGCGGCCTGGAGCACGACACGCTTTTCGATGTCGGCCAGCGTCGCGGTAAAGCGGACGCCTTCGGGATCGGCAAGCGCGGCGGCACGGGCGCTGGCAACGGCGTCGGCAGCGACCGCAACCGGGAGGCGCCGTGCCAGTGCCGGCCGCACCACGTGCTCGAAGATGGCACGATAATTCGCCATGCCGCGCTTCCAGGTGTCGCCATAGCCCTTGATCAAGTTGGCGCACTCGGCGATCTCGAGCGCCAGATGCGGCGACAGCGAAGCGGCATCGGCGATCGCCGCGAGCCACGTTTCGATCTCGCGCTGTTCGGCCTGGAAACGATGCATCTTGCGCCGGTAGCGCCGCAGCGACGCGAGCGCCTTGAGGCGCAGATAGCCCGCGACAGTATGCGTCTTGATGTGCATGCCCCAATAAACACGGCCGAGCCAACCGCGCCGCTCGGCGAGTGCCAGGATCGGCTGTGCCAGCGCCGGCGGCAGGATCGAGCAGAATTCGTCGATGCCGGGCTTGAAATATTCGACGACGCGCACCGGATCGCCGGGCGCGGCACCGAGCTCGGCGCGGATGCGCGCGAGTCGTGCTGAATCGGATTTGATCTGCGCGACGCGGATCACGTCCTCGAACGACATGCGCAGCGCCAAATGGCGCGCCGCCGCCTGCGCGAGCTTGCCGCCCAGGCCCGCCGCCACATCGACAGCGACCATGCGCCGGACGCGGTCGAGATACTCCCGCGCGTACGCGGCGTCCTGATAATCCGCCAGGCGGCGTATTCCCTCGACCGCGATTGGCCAGACGGCTTCGGGCAGCGTCGCTGCTTCGGCTTCGAGCGCCGCAAGATCGGCGGCACCGCTGCGCCAGCGTTTATCCACCGGGTGCGGCATTTGCGACTGACCGCGTCGCGCCGCCGCCAGCCCGGCGCGGAAACCGCGCAGATTGGCTTCCGCAGCGCGGCCGTCTTCGGCGATTATCGTTTCGAACGTCTCGGCAGGAATCGCCAGCATGCCGGTGCCAGCGAACGCGCCGAGTATCACGGCATTGACCATCGCGCCGGCTTCGCGCGCCAGCGCTTCCAGGTCGAGGATCAGGCTGGTACGGGCATGACGATCGATCACCTCGATGAGCCGCGTATCGTCGAGACGGCCATCGGCCATCGCCATCTTTTCGGGCATGATGTAGCTGCGCCCCAGCGACGCGACGACGTGGGTGCGGTCGGGCGTGACAAAACCCAAGGCGATCTGCCGCGCCGCTTCGGCGAGCTCGGTTGCGAGCAGCAGGTCGACGTCGCCGATACCCGGCATCAGCGCCATCACCGGCCGCCTGCCGCCGAGCTCTGACGCCGGCACCGGCATGATCTCGAGATAATAGGTGGTGGCGCCCGTGCGTTGCGCGACGCCGGGGATCGAAGTGCTTTGCGCTGGAAAGCCGCAGCGCGCCGCGGCGGCGACGATCCACTGGCTGAGCACGCCGCCGCCTTCGCCGCCGAGCGCAGCGATGAGGATCGACAACGGGCAAACCTCGGTGGTCACACCGCCACCTCGGCCGCGTCGTTGAGCCACGCGATCAGCCGGCGGCGGATGCGATCCACCGTACGGTCCCACCACGATGGATTGCGCACGATTTCGGCGCGATAGAAAGATGGGCACAGCACCGCCGCATGCGCGACCTCGCCGCACAGGCCGCAGCCGACGCAGCTGTCGACGACGCTCGCCACTGGATCGGTGCGCAACGGATCGGGGTTCGGCTTGACCGTGAGCGACGGACAGCCCGACAGGCGGATACAGGAATGGTCGCCGGTGCAGATCGCGTCATCGACGCCAAAACGCGTCTTGACCACGCGCCGGCCGGCGACGAGCCGCGCGGCGTCGTCGGCCTTGACGCGGCGCTGGCGCGCGAGCTGGCACTCGCCGTCGGCGATGATGACCTTGAGGCCCTTGGCCTTGGTGGTCATCGCCTGCCGCAGTGCCTTGATCATGGTGGCGACGCTGTAGCTGCGCACGGTCTTGAGCCAGCGGACGCCGAGAGCCTTGAGCGTGGTTTCGATATCGGCAGTCGCGGCACCGCCCGGCCGGTGCTGCGCGCTCGACGGCAGATACTGCTGGCCGGTCGCCGAGGCGTAGCCGTTCTGCATCACGATCAGCACGCCGTCGCCTTGATTGAACAGGCTCGAAGCAACCCCGGTAATGACGCCGTTGTGCCAAAAGCCGCCGTCGCCCATGACTGAGATCGGCCGCGTCTTCAGGTTGGGCCCGACCGCGGCGGCAGCGGCGAGGCTCATGCCGTAGCCAAGGATCGAGTTGCCCATGCTGAAGGGCGCGAAGGTGGCGAAGGAATGGCAGCCGATGTCGCTGCTGATATGGGCCGGCCCGGTCTCGCGCTGCAGAAGCTTGAGGGCGCTGAACACCGGCCGCTCGGGACAGCCGGTGCAGAAGGTCGGTGGCCGTGCCGGCAGATGGCCGACGTCGCGCGCGGCCTCGTCCTTGCGCACGATCAGCTCGTCGACCGCCTTGACGATGGCGTCGGCGGAGACGCCGGCCGGCCGCGTCTCGGCGAGGAAGGCGGCGAGGCCTTTGAGCATGATTTCCGCGGTGTATTCGCCCGCCAGCGGCAGTGTGCCTTTGCCTTCGACGCGCGTGTTGATGTCGGCGCGGCGCAGGATGACGTTGATCTGCTGTTCGATATAGTCGGGATGGCCTTCCTCGACGACGAGCACGGTACGCTTGCCGGCACAGAATTCGCGCACCTCCTCCGGCACCAGCGGGTAGACCGCGTTGAGGCAATAGATGGGGATGCGCGAATTGCCCCACAGATCGGCGAGGCCAAGACGCAGCAGCGCGCGCACCAGCACATTGTAGAGTCCACCCATGACGACAATGCCGATCTCCTTGAGATCGCCGGCGAAGATCTCGTTGAACTTATGCGAGCGGATGAAGTCGCGCGCCGCCGGCAGGCGTTCCTCGACCTTGATGCGCTCCTGCGCGAAGGTGACCGGCGGATGCGATAAGCGACTGTAATCGTGCGGCGCCGGCTCGCTGAATTTGTTGAGCGCCGAATGCGTGCCCGGCCGGTTGGCCTTGGCGGTGAATTCGCCGGTGACATGGCAGGCACGGATGCGCAGCTCGAGCATCACCGGCGCGTGACTCTCTTCGGATAGCTCGAAGCCTTCTTCGACGGCGCGCACGATCGACGGGAGATCGGGCCGCGGATCGAGCAGCGGCATGGTGCATTTCATCGCGTAGGCGTAGGAGCGCTCCTGAATCACCGAGGCGCCTTCGCCGTAATCCTCGCCGATGATGATGAGCGCGCCGCCCTTGACGCCGGGCGACGACAAATTCGACAGCGCGTCGGCGGCGACATTGGTGCCGACGATCGACTTCCAGGTCACCGCACCGCGGATCGGATAGTTGATCGAGGCGCCGAGCATCGCCGCGGCCGAAGCCTCGTTGGTGCAGGTCTCGAGATGAACGCCGAGCGCGTCCATGGTGTCCTTCGCGTCGACCAGAACGTCGAGCAGATGCGACACCGGCGCACCCTGATAGCCGCCGACATAACTCACGCCCGATTGCAGCAAGGCCTTGGTGACGGCGAGGATGCCTTCACCGCGGAAAATCTCGCCGTCGCCCAGCTTGAGCGACTGCACCTCGTGCTTGAAGGAGCGCTCCATCGAGCCGGAATCTACTCTCGCGCGCGCGCCAGCGTCCAGCCGCGGCCGCGCCTTCTACGGTTCGGCCAGCAGCGCGGCGACGAAATCCGGCACGATTTCGGTGGCGTTGCCGTAACGGCTTTCGGCGAAATGGCTATGGCCGAGCGAAGGCTCGAGATTGAGCTCGATCGTGTGCGCGCCGGCCGCATTGGCCTCGGCGACGAAGCCAGCCGCAGGGTGGACATTGCCCGAGGTGCCGATCGAGACGAAGAGGTCGCAGGCCGCCAGCCCGGCGCCGATGCGTTCCATCTCCAGCGGCATTTCACCGAACATCACCACCTGCGGCCGCATGAAGCCGGGCCGAGTGCAGGCGGCGCATGTGGTTTCGACCGACAGGTCTGCGTCGTTCACGATCACCGCACCGCAGGCGGCGCATCGCGCCTTGCGCATCTCGCCGTGCATGTGGATCAACTTTCGCGATCCGGCACGCTCGTGCAGATCGTCGACGTTCTGCGTCACCAGCAGGAATTCGCTCGGCCATCGCCGCTCGAGCTCGGCCAGCGCTGCATGTGCGGCGTTGGGCCGAACGTGGCCGGAGAGCAAATTGCGGCGCCGCAGGTTGTAGAAGTCGTGGACCTTGCGCGGATCGCGGGCGAAGGCCTCGGGCGTCGCCACGTCCTCGACGCGATATTTCGACCAGATGCCGTTCGGGTCACGGAAGGTGTCGAGCCCTGATTCCTGCGAGATGCCGGCGCCGGTGAGGACGACGATGCGCCGCGCCTTCATCCCTTCAGCCCGTCGAGCCAAGCTTCGAGCACGGCGCGACCCTGCGGCACCAGCTCGGCCGCGAACTTGCCGGCATCGGCGCGCAGCCGCGGCACGGTGACGCGCGGCGTTGCGCCAATCTCGACCGCATGGCCGACGAGCCATCGTTCCAGGCCGGGTGCGCTGACTTCGAGGTGGAACTGGAAGGCGAGAGCGTGCCGGCCGACAGCAAAGGCCTGGTTGGGTGTGCGCGGCGTCGAAGCGAGATGCGTCGCGCCTGACGGCAGATCGAAGGTGTCGCCGTGCCAATGCAGCACGCGCGTTCCCGGCGTGAGCTTGGCTAAAGCCGAGGCGCGGCCGGCAGCGCTCAAGCTGATGCCCGCCCAGCCGATCTCCTTGAAACCGGCGGCATAGACCTTGGCGCCGAGTGCGCGCGCCATGAGCTGTGCGCCGAGGCAGATGCCGAGCACCGGCTTACCCGCCTTGAGACGCTTTTCGATCAGCGCGATTTCCGGTTTGAGGAACGGATAGCGGTCCTCTTCGTAGACGCCGATCGGTCCGCCGAGGACGATCAGCAGATCGCAATCGGTGAGTTCGCCGGCGGTGAGATCATCGACCGGCGCCTCGCGATAGCTTGCCTTATATCCGCGCGCCGCCAGCGCCGGCGTAAAGGCGTCCAGGTCCTCGAAGGCGACGTGGCGGATGGCGATGGCCGACGGCATCAGACCCGATCCGAGGCAAGTTCAGCCTTGAACGGCCGCGCCAGCAAGCCTTCGATCTCGCGGTCGATCGCCGCGCCTTTGTGCAGGATGCCGTCGACCGCCTGGACGATCGGCATCTCGATGCCGAGTTTGTGCGCCAGCGCGACGCAGGCTGACGACGAGGTGACGCCTTCGGCAACCGAGCGGCGCACGGCAAGAATCGAAGCCAGAGTCTGGCCCTCGCCGAGCGCGACGCCGAGCGTCAGATTGCGCGACTGCAGGCCGTTGCAGGTCAACGTCAGGTCGCCGAGACCCGAAAGGCCCATCAGTGTCTCGGCCTTGCCGCCCTTGGCGACAGCGAGGCGCACCATCTCGGCGAGGCCGCGCGTGATCAAGGCGGCGCGCGCATTGTCGCCAAATCTCTTGCCCATGACGATGCCGCAGGCGATTGCCAGCACGTTCTTCACCGCGCCGCCAACTTGGGCGCCGATCGGATCGCCCGAGAGGTAGGGCCGGAAGCCTCGGCCGCCGAGCGCCGCGACCAGCCTGGCACCGATCGCCGCATCGGCCGCGGCGAGCGTCACCGCCGTCGGCAATCCTGCCGCGACCTCGTGCGCGAAGGTTGGGCCCGACAGGACGGCGAGCGGCGCATGGGGCGCAGCCTCCGCCGCGACTTCGCTCATCAACGCGCCGGTCTTTTCCTCGATGCCTTTGGTGCACAGCACCAGCGGCGCGTCCTTGGGCAGATGCGGCGCCAGCCGCGCGACGATCGTGCGCAGATGCTGCGCCGGCGTCACCAGCAGCACGGCATCGGCCTGTGCCGCCGCCGAGAGGTCACCAGTCGCACGGATGCCGCGTTCGAGCTTGATGCCGGGCAGGAAAATCGGGTTCTCGGCGGCGACGGAAACCGCCGCAACGACCTCGGCCTCGCGCGCCCACAAGACGACGTCGCGACCGGCACGGCGCAGGACTTGCGCCAATGCGGTGCCCCACGCGCCGCCGCCGATGATGCCGAAGGTTTGCATAAAAACGAACGCCTCCCGCGCCTCACCGAATGGGATGAAGCACGGAAGGCGTTATCCGATCAAGCGTAGGCGGTTACTTCTTCTTTTCGAGCTCGTCGATGCCGGCTTGCGCCACCTTCTCGTCCTGGGCCGAGCCCGGCGATCCGCTGACGCCGATGGCGCCGATCACCTTGCCGCCGGACAGGATTGGCAAGCCGCCGCCGATCGCCGTCCCGCCGAGTGCGAGGACGTAGACGTTGGCCTGGACGCGATCCTGGAGCGCCTGGGTCGAACGCTTGAAGCGCGCCGCGGTCTCGGCCTTCCTCTGGGCGAGCGCGACCGAGCCATATTGCGTATTGTCCATGCGCTCCATCATCACCAACTCGCCGCTTGGCTCGACGATATAGATCGCCACCGGAGACGGCGATTTCCGCGCCTCGGCCTCGGCGCCGGCCATGACCCGCTTGGCCTGCGCCAGCGTGATCGGCAGCCCGTACGCCGGCGGCGCCGACGGCGGTGCGGACGCCTGCTGCGCCAGCGCCGGGGCAGCAAAAAATGCCGCGCCCGCGAACGCGGAAATCCACAAACGAACTTTCATCGCTCGTTTCTCCCTGGTCTTGTTCACTTCTTCAGCTTGGCCATGACGGCCGGGTCGGTGGAGTAGACGCCGAGCAGTTCGCCCTGAGCCAGCACCTTGCCCTGCATCGCCGCGACGGCGGTCTCGCCGCTGAAATCGCCGCTGAGGCCGAGCGACGGCACGCTCAAGGCATAGACTGTGAAGTGGTAGTGATGGACGTTCTCGTCGTTCCATGGCGAGCACGGCCCGTCATAGCCGTAATAGGTGCCTTTCATTGCGTCGTTGGCGGCAAAGGCCTGGGTGAAGCTGTTGGCGGCGGACACGCCGATCTTCGACGACGCGGGCTTGCCGTGCTTTACGAGTGCGTCGGATTCCGCACCTTCGGGCAATGCGGTCGTCTTGGTCGGAATATCGACGACGACCATGTGGAAGAAGATCTTGCGTTTGACCGCGGCCGTCAGAGTCTCGCCTTCCTTGTTCATCAGCTCGCGGTGTTCGGCCGGCGAGTCCGTGTCATAGACAATGACAACGTAAGACTTGGTACCGGCCGGACCCTTGGACCAGGCGATACGCGGGCTCTTGTCGTCCGACAGCGCCATGTGGTTCTGCGCCGCCGCTTTGCAGAATGCGTACTCGCTCGGAATCATGTGGCCGTTCTTGATCGCGTCGACGCGCACGTGGAGCTTGTGCGAACCGGCAGGTGCGAGCTTCGGCATCGACGTCAGCGGCGTCGGTGCCTGCGCCTGAGCGGCACCGGCCAGCAGCGCCGCGCCCGCGAGCGCAACCAATAAAGCACGGAAATGCATGGTTTTTCCCTCCCAGGTTGTCCTGGCCGGCGGTGGAAACAACCGGCGTCGGCGATCCTAGGGCGGCGCTCGGCCGGGTTCAACGCATGCGCGCGGATGCCGCGGCGGGATCGAGCGGCCAGCGCGGCCGCGGCGCGAAATCGAGTGTATCCGTGAGTCCGAGCTTCAGACGTTCGACGCCCGCCCAGGCGATCATCGCCGCATTGTCGGTACACAATGCCGGCGGCGGCACGACGAAATGTAATTTCCATTCGTCAGCGAGTTTCGACAACCGCGGCCGCAGCGCCGCATTGGCGGCGACACCGCCCGCCGCCACCAGCGCATGGCCGCGGCCGTGGCGCGCGGTGAAAGCCGCCGCCGCATGCGCCGTGCGGTCGAGCAGGCAATCGATAATCGCCGCCTGCAGCCCGGCGGCCAGATCGACGCGGCCGCGGTCGTCGAGCGATCCTTGCCGCCGCACGGTTTCGGCCAGCGCGGTCTTCAATCCCGAGAACGAGAAATCGCAGCCTGGCCGGCCGAGCAACGGCCGCGGCAGCGTGAAGCGCGTCGCGTCGCCGCCACGCGCCACCTGCTCGATCGCCGGACCACCGGGATAGCCGAGGCCGAGCAACTTGGCGCCCTTGTCGAAGCACTCACCGGCGGCATCGTCGATGGTCGTGCCAAGGCGGCGGTAGGTGCCGACGCCTTCGACGGCAAGCAACTGGCAATGGCCGCCGGAGACGAGCAACAAAAGATAAGGAAAGGCGACGTCGTCGGTGAGGCGCGCCGAGAGCGCATGGCCTTCGAGATGGTTGACGGCGACAAACGGCAGCGCGCGCGCATAGGCGATCGCCTTCGCTTCCATCACGCCGACCATAACACCGCCGATCAGGCCCGGCCCGCCGGTTGCGGCGACTCCGGCGAGATCGCCGAGCGCGACACCGGCCGCGTCGAGCGCCCGAGTAATCAAGCCATCGAGATGCTCGAGATGTGCGCGCGCGGCAATCTCGGGCACGACGCCGCCATAGGGACGATGCTCGGCGAGCTGCGACAGCACCAGCGTCGAACGGATGCGCCGGTCGGCGGCGGACGCGTCTTCGACCACCGCGGCGGCGGTTTCGTCACAACTGGTTTCAATGCCGAGGACCAACATGCCGCGGACCATAGCACCTTCCCTTGCCGCCGCCTTCCGCCTAAGAACAGGGCCATGGCCCCGCCTCTTCTGCGCATCGGCACGCGCGGCAGCCCCCTGGCGCTGGCGCAGGCGGATGAGCTCAAGCACCGCCTAGCCACCGCGCATCCGTCGCTGGCCGCGCCCGATGCACTCGAAATCATCGCCATCCGCACCAGCGGCGACCGTAGCGGCGAGCGCCCGTTGGCCGAGGAAGGCGGCAAGGGCCTGTTCACCAAGGAAATCGAGGAAGCGCTCCTCAACGGACGGATCGACGTTGCCATCCACTCGATGAAGGACATGCTGGCGACGCTGCCCAAAGGCCTCGTCATCGCCGCCTGTTTACCGCGCGAGGATCCACGCGACGCGCTGCTGTCACCGCGCGCGAATTCGTTGACGGCCTTGGCCAAGGGCGCACGGCTCGGCACTTCCTCCCTGCGCCGTAAGGCCCTGGCACTGCACGAGCGGCCCGATCTCACGATCGTGCCGCTCCGCGGCAATGTCGGCACGCGCCTCGCCAAGCTCACGGCCGGCGATGCCGACGCGACCATTCTCGCTGTCGCCGGATTGAAGCGCCTCGGGCTCGCCGACAAGATCACTGCAATCGTGTCGACGAACGAGATGCTGCCGGCGCCAGCGCAAGGCATCTTGGCGGTCGAGATCCGCGCCGACGATGCGCGCGCGCGCAACTTACTGGCGCCGCTCGATCACGCCGAAACCGCCGCCTGCGCCGCTGCCGAGCGCGCGTTTCTGGCGGCACTCGACGGCTCGTGCCGCACGCCGAT
>Ga0187825_10000228_pt1 | contig 12186 bp, 9 predicted proteins | sample NC_wetland_sal_i_11_FD_132421 | JGI IMG/M metagenome (GOLD analysis project Ga0187825, IMG submission 132421) | Wetland sediment microbial communities from Neuse River Estuary, North Carolina, USA - SourceSoil_5 | ecosystem: Environmental > Aquatic > Freshwater > Wetlands > Sediment | place... | reverse complement strand
CCTTCTCTGTCTGGGGAGCGCGGCCGTCCTGGGCGCGCAACAACCCACTACCCACTTGAGCGGCACCGTGCTCGCCACCTGGAGCGGCGAGCCCCAAGCGGGCGTCCAAGTGGCGCTGTCGGGGAGAGCCGTGCAGGTCACCGATTCGAAGGGCCGGTTCGATTTCCCGGCCGTGGCAAGCGGACGCGCCAAGCTCGAGGTGACCTACGCCGGCCACACGGGCGCGGCGCGGGAGATCGTGCTCCCGGCAGGGAAGTCGCTGCAGGTCGAGGTGTTGGTGGACAGTGCGGCGACCGACCTCGCTCCCCACATCGTCGATGCGAGCCGGCTCGAGAGTCAGATCGGCCTCGCGGGCTTCTATGCCCGGCGCCGGCTCGGATTCGGCCGCTTCTTCAGCCGAGCCGACATTGAGAAGACGCATGATCACCTCGTGACGCAGGTCCTCTCGGTCGCCGGGGCGTCGTACCGGTGCGGCACCGCGGGGTGTGCGCCGGTGCTGTTCCGCAATGGTCGCGAGTGCCGGATGAATCTGTTGATCGACGGCTACACCGCGCCGCAGCAGGACATCACCACCATGGAGCTGGACGATGTGGTGGGGATCGAGGTCTATCGCCGCGGTTACCAATCGGTCGCCGGAGAGACACTCGAGAATGGGTACGATCTGGCGGCGCTGGCGCGGGCCTGCGGGCTCGTGGTGATCTGGACGCGAGCGGCCACGCCGCGATCCGACTAGCGACCGTCCCCCGGCCCTTGCCGCAGCCAGTCGTCGGCCGCCTTCAAGAGATCCGGCATCATGCCCTCCGCCTGCTCGCGCTCCGCGTCGTCGAACGGAGCGAGCACGAAGTCCTCCCACGGCTCACCGGACGGCAGCGGCCCGATCCCCACGCGCAAGCGCGCGTACTCCTGCGACTGCAGTGCCGCTTCAATGCTCTTCAATCCGTTGTGCCCGCCCGCTGAGCCCGAGGGGCGCAGGCGCCAGGTGCCGAGCGGGATGTTGAAGTCGTCGACGACGATGAGCAGGTCGTGCGCGGGGACGAATGTGGGATCGGCGCGCAGGCTCGCGAGCGCGGCGCCGCTGCGATTCATCATCGTGGTGGGCTTGAGCACGCGGACCGGGACGCCGCTCACCGCGCCGTCGGCAACGCGAGCGCGCTCGCCGCGGCGAAAGGGGGACAGCCCGCAATGCCGGACGAGCGCGTCCGCCACCCAGAAGCCGAGGTTGTGGCGCGTCGCCGCGTACTCCGGGCCCGGATTCCCCAGCCCGACGACGGCGCGCAGCGCTCAGCCCTCTTTGCCGCCCTTGGACTTCTCGGGCTTTTCCGCCTTGACCTCGGGCGCCTTGGCCTCGGCCTCGGCTTCGCCTTCCTCGCCCTCTTCGCCTTCGCGCACCTTGCGGATCAGCTCGGGCTCGGCGACCTCGGTGCCGGTTTCCGCGGCCGGCGCGACCACTTCCTCGGCGCGGGGCGGCACCACCGTGGCGATCGTGAGATCGGCCTGGGTGAGGATCGTGGCGTTCGGGATCACGAGATCGCTCACGTGCAACGAGCGACCGATCGTGAGCACGGTGACGTCGAGCTCGACCCGGTCGGGAATGTGCTCGGGGAGCACGTCGATTTCGACCTCGCGCGTCACCTGATCGAGGACGCCGCCGGCGTTGCGCACGCCGTCGGGCGTGCCGATGAGATGCACGGGGACCTTGAGCTTCACCTTTTCGTCGGCGTGAATCTCGTAGAAGTCGATATGGATGATGTCGGGACGCACCGGATGGCGCTGGATCTCGCGGATCAGGGCGCGCGCCTTCTTGCCGTCGACGGTGAGCTCGACCAGGGTGCTCGACGGCTCTTTCCCGGTGAGCACCTGCTCGAGCGCCTGGGCATCTACCTCGAGCGACTGACTGGCCCGGCCGTGTCCGTAGACGACCGCCGGGACTCTCTTCTTGAGCCGCGACTGCCGCGCGGCGCCTTTGCCGGAGGTGGTGCGCGGTGCGGCAGTGATGGAAATGATCTGGGCCATACCTCAGTCCTCGGTCGTCAGTCGTCGGTAATCAGTCAAACAACGAACTCACCGACTGGTTCGAGTGTTCGTAGCCGATCGCTTTCGCCATCAGCGCCGCGATCGACAACACCTTCAGCTTTTCGAACTTCCGGTCGTCGGGGATGCGGATCGTGTTGGTCACCGTCACTTCTTCGATCGGTGACGCCTTGAGCCGCTCCACCGCGGGCCCCGACAAGAGCGCGTGCGTCGCGAAGGCGAACACGCGGCGCGCGCCGAGCCGTCGCAGGGCGGCGGCCGCTTCGGTGATCGTCCCCGCCGTATCGATCATGTCGTCGGGGATGAGGCAGTCCGAGCCCTCGACCTCGCCGACCACGTTCACCACTTCCGCGATATTCGCCGACGGCCGCCGCTTGTCGATGATGGCGAGCGACGCGTTGAGCCGCTTCGCGAAGCCGCGCGCCATCTTCGCCGAGCCCACGTCGGGAGCCACCACCACCGGGTCCTTGAGCTGCTTCTGCCGGTAGTGCGACACGAACACCGGCGCCGCGTACAGGTGGTCCACCGGGATGTCCCAGAACCCCTGCACCTGATGGGAGTGGAAGTCCATTCCCAGCACGCGATCGGCGCCCGCGTGGGTGATCAGGTTCGCCATCAGCTTGGCGCTCACCGCGACGCGCGGCTGGTCCTTGCGGTCCTGGCGCGCGTAGCCGAAGTAGGGGAGCACCGCCGTGATGCGCGCCGCGGATGCCCGCCGCGCCGCGTCGATCAGCAGCAACAGCTCGAGATAGTTCTCCGCCGGGGGGTTCGTCGACTGAATGATGAACACGTCGCGCCCGCGGACGTTCTCGTCGATTTTCACGAACAGCTCGCCGTCGGCGAAGTGGCGCAGCGTCACCGCGCACAACGGCTGATTCAATTGCTGCGCCATCTCCTCGGCGAGCGGCCGGTTGGCCGTTCCGGCGAGGAGCAGCAATTGACCCCGGGAAAACGTGAAGTCTGCCATCGGGAGCCTCCCAAGCTAGCTGGCAAGCTGCGCCAAGCCAAGGGGTTGGGGATTGTCGGTGAATTGACTACCGGCGGGCAGATTGCAGCGTTCGGCGGGAGGGCGCCGAGCCTCGGCGACTGCTGGCGGAGGCACGCGTGCCACGATACGCTCAGACTTTGCCGTTCTGGCACCGCTACGCGGAGCGTCGCAGGCAGATGACCGAGCTGCGCAATCGCCTGGAAAGCGCGTTGGCCGGCCGCTACACGATCGGTCGCGAGATCGGTCGCGGGGGCATGGCGATCGTCTACCTCGCCCATGACCTGCGCCACGACCGCGACGTGGCGCTCAAGGTGCTGCGTCCCGAGCTCGCCGCGACGCTCGGCCCCGACCGCTTCCTGCTCGAGATCAAGCTCGCCGCCGGCCTGTCGCATCCGCACATCCTGCCGTTGCACGACTCCGGCGACGCGGACGGGTGCCTGTTCTACGTGATGCCGTTCGTTCCCGGCGAATCGCTGCGCGACCGGCTCGAGAAACAGGGGCAGCTGCCGCTCGTCGAAGCGTTGGAGATCGCGCGCGAGATCGCCGACGCGCTGGACTACGCGCATCGCGCGGGCGTCGTCCACCGCGACATCAAGCCCGAGAACATCCTCATGGAGTCGGGCCATGCTGTGGTGACCGACTTCGGGATCGCGCGAGCGATCAGCAAGGCGGGAGACCGCACGGGGCCGGGCATTGCGGTCGGAACCCCCGATTACATGAGCCCCGAGCAGTCCGCGGGCGCACGCGATGTCGACGGTCGCAGCGATCTCTATAGTCTGGGCTGCGTGCTGTTCGAGATGCTGGCGGGTCGGCCGCCATTGGCCATTACGCCGCCCGAGGGGCCGGGTGCGCGGCCCGCCGGCCCGCGCGACCGACTGGGGGAGCTGGAGCTGTTGCGACCATCCGTGCCACCGGAGGTGTCGCGGGTCGTTGCGCGTCTCCTGGCTCTCGATCCCCGAGACCGGTTTGACACGGCCGCGGAAGCGGCCGAAGCGCTGCGCGCCCCGGGAAACGTCTGGACGCCGCGCAGTCTCCTGACCCGCCGCCAGCGCAGGCGTTGGGGCGCCGGCCTCGTGGCCGCAGCGATGGTGGCCGGGGTGCTGGTGTGGCGCACGGGGTCGGGCGCCGAACTGGATCATTCGCTGTATCTGATCGAGCCATTCGCGCACCGCAGTGGAGCCGCTCCGACGCTGCTCAGCGGAGATCAATGTGAGTTGCTGCTGCGCGAAGCGTTGGAGCGCTGGACCGGTGTCCGGCTGGTGGACGAATTCCAGGCGCGCGATGTCGGACTCCAGCACGGCGATTCGATTCTCACACTCGCCGATGCCTACACGCGGGCGCGCGAGCTTCATGCCGGGTTGATGTTGTGGGGCGAAGTCGATGCGCTGAACGATTCCATCATCGTGCGAGCGATGCTGTACGACGTGTCGGCGCGTCGATTGATCGGCGAGCAGGTAATCCGGCTTGATCGTCGCCTCTCGGGACTTACCGACCGGTTCAACACCCTGGCCGACTCCCTCCTGTTGGGCGTCCACGCGCCCGGGGCGGCAAGCGGAGCAGGCGGGACGAGGAACGTGGCCGCTTGGTACGCCTACCAGCACGGGTTTGACGCGCTCACGCGTTGGGATCTGGCCGCGGCGGACAGCGCGCTCCGAGAGGCGGTGACGATCGATCCCGCCTACCCCCACGCCAACTTCTGGCTCGCCCAAGTCCGCGAGTGGCGCGGCCTCCCGAGCGCGGATTGGGAGGGATTTGCCGGCTCCGCGCTCGCCGTTTCGAATGGGCTCTCCCCGGCTGATCGCCTGCGCGCCATGGCTCTGCGGGCCATGGCCGAGGGTCGGTATCCGCAGGCGTGCGACGAGTATCGCAGTCTCCTCAGGCGTGATTCTCTCGACTTTGCGGCGTGGTACGGGCTCGGCGATTGCCACGCCCGGGATCACGCGGTCGTGCGCGATCCTGCCAGTCCGACCCATTGGGGATTTCGGGGCAGCTATCACGCGGCGGTCACCGCCTATACCCGAGCCCTCCGCATCAATTCAGCAGTCCATCGGGCGTTCCGCGGCGACGAGTTGGATCGACTGGGCCGGCTGCTTTTCACGGAGATGAACGTGTGGCGGCCGGGGGTCGCCCTGTCGCCGGACACGATGCATTTCGGCGCGTTCCCCTCACTGGACCATGACACACTGGCGTTCGTGCCCTTCCCATTGGAGCAATGGGTACGCAGCGGCCCGGAGGTGTACCCCGTCACCCAGCGTGCGGCCGTCAGCCGCGGGCAAGAGGAGCTGTTGGCCGTCACGACGACGTGGGTGCAGGCACTCCCGCAGGACGCCGACGCGCTCGAGATGCATGCCGTCGTCCTCGAAACGATGGGTCTGATCCGCCGCGCAGGCTCTGAGGAGCGCTCGGCGCTCGCAGTCATCACGCGCGCCCGCCGGACCACCGGATCGCGTGAACAGGCGGTGCGACTGGCCATCGTTGAGATCCGCCTGCTCTTGAAACTGGAGCAGTACGACGCGGCGAAGGCGTTAGCCGACTCGCAGCTCGCGGCGTTCGGGGATCCGGCTCCCCCATCGGTGGCCGGACCGCTGGCCCGGCTCGCCCTGCTCACGGGTCGTGTGTCGCGTGGCGCGAACCTCCTGCCGCGCTCGGCCGACGAGAATTCGTTGCGGACGGTCGAGGACATCCTGATTGCGGCGCCCCCCGACATCCTCGAGGGGTCGCTCGAGTTGCTGGCATACTCGGCGGCTGGAGAACCAGTCGACAGCATCACGGCGATCCGGACCCGGATCGATCAGGCCGTCGATCGCCTGGTCGAGGCCCCTCGGCGAACAGCGGTTCGACAAGCAGCGCTCGATCTTCCCGCCGTGCTCGCGTTCCCCCGGGTCGGACTGGGGGAGACGCATCGCGCACGGGCGGGCGGCCTGTACCTGATGGAGCTCCAGTGGGCGCTCGGGCGCGGCGACACGGCGGCGGTTCGGGCAGGGCTCGCCGAGGCCTCGCGCCAAACGCAGCAGGGGCTTCCCGGGGATATCCCGATCGACTTTGCCTATCAATTCGCGGAACTCGCCCTCGCGGTCGGCGACTCGAGCGCCGCGGGACGATTCGTGTCTCAGCCGCTCGACGCGCTTCCTACACTCGGCACCGATCTGTTGGACTTTGTGGCACAATCGGGTGGACTCATACGAGCGATGATGCTGCGGGCCGACCTGGCAGCACATGGAGGCGATCAGGCCACGGCCCGACACTGGGCTCACGCCGTCGTCACGTTGTGGTCGGACGCCGACCCGTCGCTGCAACCCGCGGTCGATCAGATGCGTCGTCTTGCGGCGCAGAGTCCGGGGAATCGCTGACCGGAGATCATCCAGTGTGGGAGGAAGCAATGCGCGCGTTGTCGGGGGATCGATGGACGGTCGGGGGGATTGGGCTGCTCGCAGTGCTCGTGGCGTGTCGCGCGGAAAAGGCGGGACCGGGGCCGGTGCGCCCGACTCCGGCCCCCGCGCCAGGGTTCGAGGCCGTGGTGGATTCTGCGAAACCGTCGACCCCCGTCCTGCGCGACTACGTCGCCAAGCTCCAGTTCGACACGAGCTATGAAGTGGGGGACGAGCAGCGCCTGGCCATCGGGCAGTATCCCAACCTGCACTATGGCCCGCTCGTGGCGATTCAGCCGGAAATCGGCAACCACACGCTCGTGGAGGACGACCTGCATCACGGGCGGATCATTGCCCGAATGGTGAATCACAGCGACGAGCCCTACCCGAAACTCGGACTGGCGCCGCACAGCATCACCTATTGGTGGGCGCAATTGGGGCCGGACAGCACCAAAGACCGGTCGGTGATGATTACAACGGATTCAACCGGCACGATCGTCGACCGTCCGAAGCTTCTGGCGCTTCATTACGAGAGCTACCACGAGCCGGTCAACCGGAGTCGCGCCGTGGCTCGCTGGATCTGGTCTGATACCGACGAACAGGGATGGTCGGCCTGCGGCACCAGGTGTTGCAAGAGCTGACCGACGGTCCTAGGGGCCGACGCGCGCGGTGAGCCGGTAGCGCCCCGCCGTCCAACCCGTCACCGCCACGTAGTAGACCCCCGGGGTCAACGTGGCGGTGATGCGCGAGCAGTAGTTCAACGTCGCCGCGTCGATGTCGTCGTTCGACGCGATCACGGCGCCCATCGCGTTCTCGAGGGCGAGCTCGGTGTTCGCGTCGAGCGCGAAACCGCAGGCGCCGCTCTGGGCCGACGTCTCGAAGGTGTAGGTCCCCGGCTGCGCGATCAGCACCCGCACGACATCCACGTCCGACGCCGTGCTCAACGCGCCGTTCAACGTTCCCGGCATCGCCAGCGGATTCGCCTGCGCGATCGTGTTGTTCGGCTCGAGCTCGGTGGGCAGCGCCACGGCGAAGGACGCCCCATAGGTGCCCGCGCCGTCCACCGTGACGGGCGTCGGTGTCGCAGTGCCGCCCAGCGTCCCCCACGCCCGCCCCGCAACGGCGACCTGCCCGTCGCCGTTTTCGTCGGCCCCGCCGTACACCAGGTAGCTCCCGTCATCGAGCCCCGCGAAGCTGTACACTCCGTTCGCGGTGGGGACCTGCGCCACGAGTCTCCCCGTCGCTGCGTCATAGAGGAGGGCATAGAGCCGGACCGGCGGGGCGAAGCTCTGCGTCAGGCTGTTGCGTGCGTTGACGATTCCGGCGCCGTAGAGGTTGTCCGGTCCTGCGGGTCCCGCATCGACTGCCCAGGTGGTGAGCCGCGAGCGCAGCTGCGCGCCGGTGAGCGACGGGTTCTGCGCCAGCAGCAGCGCCGCAACGCCCGCGACGTGCGGCACGGCCATCGACGTCCCGTCCCACGAGTCGTACGCAGGGGCGTTGGTGACGAAATTCCACACCGACGACATCACCCCGTAGGTTCCGCCGCCGTCGGCGATGTCGCCGCCCGGAGCGGCGATGTCGATCGCCGAACCGTGCGTCGAGTAGCTCGCCAACTGGCCGTCGGGGCCGACCGCCGAGACCGCCAGCGCCTCGGGGTAGGCGGCGGGGTAGAGCGCCGTCGTGCTGCCGTCGTTGCCGGCCGCGGCGATCACCAGCGACCCCGCGTTCGTCGCCGCGATCACGGCGTTGTGCAGCGCGCTGCTGCCCGAGGGGCCGCCCAGGCTCACATTGATCACCCGCGCTCCACTCGGCGCCTGCACGGTCCCGCCCTTGCCGTTGTCGGCGGGGAGCCCCGCCGCGTAGAGGATCCCCTGCGCGATGTCGTAGAACGAGCCACTGCCGCCGACGCCGATCACGCGCACCGGCCGGATTCGTACCGACCAGTTTATGCCACTCGTGCCGACGCCGTCGTTGCCGACCGCGCCGATCGTCCCGGCGACGTGCAGCCCGTGATCTCCGGACGTCGTCAGCCCCTTCACGCAGCTGTTCTTTTCATCGTAGTTGTAGTCCGCCGGCATCGTGGGGTCGGCGTCGTAACCGTCGCCGTCACCGGCGTTCGAGATATGGCCGCCGCCGCACACCGCGACGCTCACGTCGGAGACGAAGTCGTAGCCGTCGTGCGTGAGATTCGCGGCCACTGCCGGGTGATCGTAGCGAATGCCGTTGTCGACGACCGCGACGAGCACCGCCCCGCTGCCGGTGGTGATCTGCCACGCCCGCGGCAGGTCGATCATCCCATAATCCCACGCCTGCCAGGCATAGAGCTGATCCGACGGCGCGACCGGTGTCGCGGCGGCCGCCGTCGCCGCTGCTTCGAGCAGCGACGCCTGATGCGTGTCGAGGTGGACGATGCCGTTGCGCTCGACGGACAACACCGCCGGATCCTGGCGCAGCGCGGTCGCGATCTGATCGAGCTCGGTGGTGTCGACCACGCGCAGCCGCGCCGACAGCAGGGCGGCCGAGACGCCGCGCAGCTCGGTGCGTGACGCCCAGGCCCCGGCCGCGAGGCGGGCGCGGATCGACGAGCCCAGCGCGGCGACGGTCGCCGGCGCCGCGAGTGCCGGTGATCCGACCGCGGGAGCGGCCAGCGCGTCGGAGCGATAGGTCACGATCAGCTCGTCCGGCGTGTACTGCGGAGTGGGGGCAGGGGGCGCCGTCCGTGGCGACCACGCGGACTCGAGCGCGGCGGGCGGAGCGAGGAAGCCCGATCCGAGCGTGATCGTGCCGCTGATCGTGCCGTTCGGCGTCGCACTCGCCACGAATGTGGCGGCGGAGTCGGCGAGTCCCGCGACCGTCGCCACGACCGTCTGCGCGCCGGCGTGAGCGCCCAGCGTGCGCAGCGTGCTGGCGAGCCCGGCCGAGTCCGTGACGCCCTGGCCGGCGCTCACCGACCCGCCACCCGTGGCAATCGTCCACGCCACTTGGGCTCCGGCGATGCGGATGCCGAAGGCGTCGGTCACTCGCACGCCGTAGGCGATGGGGAGCGCCGTTCCAGCGGGTGCTGTCTGCTGGTTGCCGGTCGTGATGACGATACGAGCTGCAACGCCTCCCGCCGGAGCGATCAGGAACGGCACGCTCGTCGTCGCCGGCAGATTTGCGGCGCTGGCGACGAGCGTGTATCCCGCGGACGGCTTGTCGAGCGTGAGGCCGGTAAATGACGCGACGCCGCTGACCGTCGTGCTGTGGATCTGTCCCGACAGCGTGGCGCCGCCGGGGTTCGCGCCGAGCGCGAGGTCGATGCCGGATCCCGAAGCCGCAACGACGTTGCCGAAGGCGTCCTCGACCGACACCTGTACCGCGGGCGCAATCGGCGCGCCGGCAGCGGCTGGGCTGGGTGCGCGGGTGAACGCGAGCTGGGTGGCCGGCCCGGCAATGGTGCTCGCAGTAAAGAGGAGGGGCGGACCCGCGATCTCGGCGACCGACGCCTCGACGGTGTCGGCGCTCGTCCCGGCCGCGGTGCCGAGGGTGAGGACCACGGCCGCGTGGCCTTGGTCGTCGGTCGAGGACGTGGGGGTCGAGAGGAAGCCGCCGCCGGCACGGACACGCCAGGCGACGTGAACGCCTCCGACGGGCTCCCCGTCCGCGGTCGTAACGACGGCGACGAGTGGTTGCGCCAACGCCGATCCCGCGGCGCCCGTCTGCGCGTTGCCGGTCGAAACGGTGAGGCCAGAGGGAACGAGGACGACGGGGCCGGTCCGCTCTCGGGTGCACGATGCGACACCCAGCGTGAGGAGCAGAATGCGGACAGCCGCGGCGCGATGCACGGAGATCGGAGACCCTCGTCGAGATTGTGGTGTGGCCGACGCAGGGGCAGCAGCAAGTGCCGCGCCAACGCAGCAAGTGCTGTTTTTTCATCGAAATAGGGTTTCGGAGGTGTGGTGCGGTTACCACACTGTGCGGGGGAAGGTGAGGACTAGAGGCCCCGCAGCAGGCGTCGCAGATCGCGGCCGATCTTCATTCGCCTGATCGGGCAGTACACCTCGAAGGAGACGGAGGCGTTGCGCGACGACTCGCGCACCAATGGAGCGATCCTGATTCGGGATCCGGCGACGGAGGCATTCACGCGCACGGCGCGCAGCGTCAGCAACGTGGCGCGCGTCGACTGGCTGTTCTCGTATCACCCGACGCCCGGGACGTCTGAGTTGGCCCCGAAGGATTCGAACCTTCATTCCCGGATCCAAAGTCCGGTGTCCTGCCGTTGGACGAGGGGCCAGCAGCCTCACGTGATGCCAATCTAAGTGTTCGGAAGTTGACTTGCTGTCGCCGGCCGCGGGCTGCAGCTTACCCCGTGAATCTCGTAACGTCTGCCGCTCTTGTCCTGCCCTCTTTATAGGAAGGCCGTCATGCGCGTTCTTCTCGCCTCTGCCAGCTTGTTCCTGGTTCTCACGCCAGCGCTTCCCGCGCAGGGTACCCCGACGGCGAAAGCCGACTCGCTGCAGTGGGGCCCCGCGCCGGCCGTCTTCCCCGCCGGGGCCAAGATGGCAGTCGTCAGCGGTGACCCATCCAAGCCTGGGCCGTTCGTTATCCAGTTGGCAATGCCGGATGGGTATCGGCTCGCGCCCCATTTTCATCCAACCGCCGAGACCGTCGAGGTGAAGCAGGGCACCTTCCTCTACGCCATGGGCGACACGTTCGATCTGGCGAAGACCAAGCCGATGAATGTTGGCGAGAAGGGCTCGATACCGGCCAACGTGCATCACTACGCAACGGCCAAGGGTGCCACAGTCGTGGCCGTGACCTCCACCGGGCCTTTCGCGCTGACGTACGTCAACCCGGCCGACAACCCCCAGCAGCCTGCGGCCAAGCCGTAGAGGCAATGCGCTCGGGCACCCGTCGATTCCTTACCGGCAGCGCGCTGTTCGCGCTGCCGGTTTCAGTCTGCGCGCAGGCCATCCCCTGGAGCCAGCACGGGACGATCTCGCAACGCGTCGGCCTCACCGACATCACGATCTCCTACAACCGACCCGTTGCACACGGGCGCACACTGTTCGGTGGACTCGTGAAATGGGGCCGCGTGTGGCACCCCGGCGCCGACTCGGCCACGACGGTCGGATTCAGCAAAGACGTCACCATCGAAGGCAAGCCACTCGCGGCGGGGCAGTACACCTTGTGGGCGATTCCCGACACCGCAAGCTGGACGATGATCTTCAGCCACGCCGTGCACGTATTCCACATTCCCTATCCCGGCGCATCGCACGACGCGCTGCGCGTCACCGTGACGCCGGTGCAGGGGAGCTACATGGAAGTCCTCGCCTACGAGTTTCCGGTCGTCGGCCCCGACAGCGCCACGCTCGACCTGCACTGGGGCACGACGATCGTCCCGCTGCAGATCCGCACCAAGTCTTAGATCGGATCCGAGAGACGCATGCGGTGCGTGCGTCCCAGATACGTGGTCCGATGTCCGCGCCGGTCTTCCTTGCGGAAATTCTTGCGCTTGGCCTTCGAGCCGAAGATCTCGGTCCAGCTGCCGTTCTTGAAGACCGACATGTAGCCACCCGCCAGGATCTGAAACGGCCGCTTCACCTTCTTCATATGGTCGAACTGCGCCGACCCGGCCTTGCGGAAGCTCTCGAAATAGGCGGGGTGGACGAAGTCGCTCATGGCGAACCCGTCGATATTGAATGACAGAGCCTCGACGGCGTCGGCCGTCTCGTACGCGTAAAACACGTTCTTCGGATCGACCGCGCAGAGATTGATCCCCGGATCCACCATCATCTCGGCGAGCTCGTGTGTGGCGGT
>Ga0187825_10000226_pt1 | contig 12193 bp, 11 predicted proteins | sample NC_wetland_sal_i_11_FD_132421 | JGI IMG/M metagenome (GOLD analysis project Ga0187825, IMG submission 132421) | Wetland sediment microbial communities from Neuse River Estuary, North Carolina, USA - SourceSoil_5 | ecosystem: Environmental > Aquatic > Freshwater > Wetlands > Sediment | place... | reverse complement strand
GAGCCCCGATCTGATTTTGATGGACATCAGTCTTCCGGCGATGGATGGCTGGGAATTAACACGACGCCTCAAAGCCAGCGAAAGTACGCGGCATATTCCAATCATCGTACTGACAGCTCATGCCCTGGTTACAGATCGGGCCAAAGCTTTCGAGGCGGGATGCGACGACTATGACACGAAGCCGATCGAGTTTGAACGCCTTAGCGAAAAAATCGAAAGCCTGCTTGCCGAGAAGAAGCCGTCATGAATCCTCGTCCCAGCCGTCTGCTCATCGTAGACGATAACGAAATGAATCGGGACATGCTGGCTCGCCGGCTGGCCCGAAAGGGGTATGTGATCGGGCTGGCGGACAGCGCAAGGGATTTGCTGCCGCGAGTCAAAGGGGAGGGCATTGATCTCGTCCTCCTGGATATCGAAATGCCTGATGTCAGCGGGCTGGATGCGCTGCAATCCCTCCGAGAGTCGTATTCCCCCACCGACTTGCCGATCATTATGGTTACGGCAAAAAATCAGAGCGACGACATCGTCAAAGCGCTGGAAATGGGCGCAAACGATTATCTGACCAAGCCGATCGACTTCCCTGTGGCACTGGCGCGCATCAGCACGCAACTGGCCCATAAAAATGCGCAAGAAGCCTTGAGAGAGAGCGAGGAGCGATATGCCCTGGCTGCTCGTGGCGCCAATGACGGCCTTTGGGACTGGAATCTTCTGACCGGCGCCGTGTATTTCTCTCCCCGCTGGAAGGCCATGCTCGGTTTTCAGGAGAACGAAATTGAGGATCGCCTGGAAGAATGGCTCGATCGCATCCACGATGCCGACCGGGAACGCGTCAATCAAGAAATTGATGCCCATCAGAAGGGCTTAACGCCGCACTTTGAAAGTGAACATCGCTTACTGCACAAGGACGGGGGCTTTCGCTGGATGCTCAGCAGGGGACTCGCCGTTCACGACGCCACGGGAAAAGCCTCGCGTATGGCGGGATCCCAAACAGATATCACCGAACGAAAAGTGTCCGATCCCCTGACGGGCTTGCCCAATCGGCTTCTGTTCATTGACCGCCTGGGACGCCTGATCAAGCACTCGAAACGCCGTAAAGACCATCTCTTCGCTGTCCTTTTTCTGGATCTGGACGGCTTCAAGATGATCAACGACAGCCTTGGCCACTTGGCTGGAGACCAGCTCCTGGTTGGCGTGGCTAGCCGATTGGAGAAGTGCTTGCGCTCGTCCGATACGGTGGCGCGTCTGGGCGAAACATTTACGGTCGCAAGGCTTGGAGGTGACGAATTCACGATCTTGCTCGACGATATCAAGGAACCGGACGACGCGAATCGAGCCGCAGAGCGGCTGATGAAATCATTGGCGCCGCCTTTCTTTGTGGCCGGCAAAGAGATATTCACGTCGATCAGCATTGGCATTGCTTTGAGCAATACGGCCTACGAAGAACCGGAAGACATGCTGCGCGACGCCGATACGGCGATGTACCGAGCCAAGTCGCTGGGCAAAGCACGTTTCGAAGTATTCGATGCGGACATGCGCGCCAGTGTGATGGCGCGCTTGCAACTAGAGACAGACATGCGCCGTGCGCTCGAACGGAACGAATTCCGGAATTTCTACCAGCCCATCGTAGCGCTCGACTCTGGACACGTTGTCGGATTCGAGGCTCTCATGCGCTGGCAGCATCCGACCAGAGGAATGATTGGGCCGGAAGAGTTCATCTTCGTTGCCGAAGAGACCGGATTGATCCGTGACTTGGGCTGGTGGAGCCTGCGCGAGGCCTGCCGGCAAATGAGTACCTGGCGCGCCCATTCCAAATCCTATCTGGATTTGACTATGAGCGTGAACGTTTCCGCCAAACAGCTTTTGCAGCCCCGCCTGGTGGAAGAAATGAAGAAGTTATTGACTGAAACGGTCCTGCCGCCGGAAGCCTTGAAGCTCGAAATTACGGAGAGCGCCGTCATGGCGGACCCCGCCGCCGCTGCGGAAATGCTGCAGCAAATCAAATCTTTAGGTGTCCGGCTGGCGATCGATGATTTCGGGACGGGCTATTCTTCTTTGAGCTACCTGCACCGCTTCCCGTTAGATACTTTGAAAATTGACCGGTCTTTTATCAGTGGCGACGGAGAGGGAAGCGAAGGCATGGAAATAGCGCGAACCATTATGCCCATGGCCAAAACACTTCGCCTGGACGTTGTCGCAGAAGGAGTCGAAACGATTGAGCAGGTCGGACTCTTAAGAAGACTGCAGTGCAAGTATGCGCAAGGATACTATTTCTCGAAACCGCTCGCGCCAGAGGAAGTGCCTCCCGTACTATCGTATGAAACCAGCTGGGAAATGCAGAAACAATCGAAATAGAGCCGCGCTTTCCATTAACACTCACAACCAGCGAATCTCAGCCTCTGATAGCATTCGGAAATTCCGTTCCGATGATAGACTGCCTCCGGAGGGTTACCCGATTCCATGGTCGCATGGCTGTTAGTCTTGCACGTCTTCGGATTCACGCTATGGATTTCCGGCCTGCTCATGACGAGCTTGGTTTTGCTTCGCCACGTAGGGGTTGCGGATCCGCAAGCACGCACCAGCTTGGCCGGAATCGAAAAGCTCAGTCTACGGGCGCTCGCGGATCCCGGCGCCACTCTGGCTATTCTGGCGGGAATCCTGCTCATTATGACCAATAGCCCCTACTATCTGCACGCCCGCTGGCTGCACATCAAATTTATTTTTGTGCTCCTCTTGATCGCGCTGCATGTGATCGTCGGAACGAGAAGCAAGGCCTTTTCATCAGGACGCATCACCTTGGACCGTGGATACGTCCGCCTGCTTTCTATCGTGATTGTGTTGGTCTTTATTTCCATCCTTATCGCCACGCTGCCGGGCGAAGTCCTCTTGACCCACTAGAAGAATCGTCGGGTTGAGCGTCAGGCAAGCGCAATCACATCGATCTCCACGCGAACATCTCGGGGCAGCCGCGCAGCCTGTACCGTCGAGCGGGCAGGAAAGTCCTGCCGAAAATAACGCGCATATACCTGGTTCATGGCCGCAAATTCGCTCATATCGGACAAAAATACGGTGGAGCGTACGACCTTTTCGAGCGACGAGCCAGCCGCCTGCAAAATGCCTTTCAGATTTTCCAGCACACGTTCGGTCTGCGCCGTGATGTCCCCCGAAACCAACTCCTGCGTGCGTGGATCGAGAGCGATTTGACCCGATACGAAAACGAATCCATTTGCGCGAATCGCTTGCGAGTAAGGGCCAATGGCCTTGGGGCCTGAATCCGTAACAATCGCTTCTTTCACGAAACCTCCCTGAATCTCACTGTCTTCTCTCAAACTGTTAATTCCAATTCGGTCATCGCACGCCCTCATAATGGGCACGAAACTCAGCGGGAAGTCCCGGATGATCGAGCCATGCATGAAACACACCAGCCAGGTTCCTGCCTGCCTCCGCTTCGACAGCCGATCGCAATTCAGCGCTGCCGATTTCTTGCCCCGACATGTCCGTCAGAATGCGGCGCACCGCGCTATGGAACTTTCCTTCCCCGACGATCTTCTCAAGGGAAAGTAAGAATAGAGCCCCCTTGTACGACTTGGCTGTTGCTTCCTGGCGGCTATAGCGTGCCTCCGGACCGAAGCCGGGCTTCTCGACGTTTGCCGTGCCCAGGCTGTCATATGTCGCGATAAGTCGCACGATTTCCTGCTGGCGAGCCGCGGCGCCTCCTCGCTTTTCAGCTGCGTGGAGCGTTGCGAAAAGAGCCATACCTCTGCCTAAAAGGAGATCCGCCTCGGGCCGGGGACGCACATGCCAGCCGAACCAGCTGCGTGCGAGTTCATAGTCTGCCATGTCCAAGACGGAACCGCTTGCCAAGCTCAAGGCGATTGCGCGATGGTCGAAGAGCACCCCTTCTGGAAACGAGGCAGCGGAAATATTCGGAGTCGCCACGAGAATTGGGGCGAGTTCCGCAGAAGTCTCAACCACACGAACTGGCAAACGACTCCGTGTGATTGAGCCGAACAACTCCCGGTATGTGTTATTCGTAACCGCGAGACGTTGTGCTGCGATCCTTGCGGTCTTTTCATCGAGCGATTCCCGCGTCCAGAAAACAACCGCACCCGTTTGGGTATCTATGCGTTGTTCCCGATAACGTCCGGCGACCAGGTAGGGAGGAAACTCCGCCCCAAGCATTTCAAAACGGTGCCTTACCAAGCCTTCGTGCTGCTCTATGCGTTGTTCGCGACCCACTGCCAACACACGGAAATCCGCCGGTACCGTCACTTCGAGTTGTTCTGTTTGCGCTCTAAGAGAACCCTGCGCGAATGGTCCCAAGGGGGGACGCCAAGCGGGGAAAACATTCGGGTCGGCAAGATAGAAACCTTCGACAGTGGCGGCCACGACGCCGCGACCTTCTGGCGTTGGGTTGAGATCGTATGCGATGGCAATCTCGCGCCCTTCACCCTGTGGCCAGGGCGGATTGAACGGGATCCGCAGCGACGGACTTGATTCCCGGGTTATCCTTAGGTCCGCGACGTCTTTTCCGCCAACCTTTACGCTGATGTTGCTTGTGCCAAAGGATGGGCCGCTGGGCAATGCAACATCGAGGTACGCCAGACCACGGTCTCCAATATTTTCGAGTTTATCCGAAACCTGCACGTGGACATGCGTCGGCTCAATTGAGGTTGCGGAGACGTCGACCGAACGATAGGTTTGACTAAAACCAGGTCCCAAAGCAACAGCGCAGCCGAACAAAGATACGGAGAGCAGGGCCAGAACAAGTAAGCGCATTCGGCAAAAGGTCTCAACCGAATTCTAGCGGCAGGCGCAGCACGCGGTCAAAGAAACAGGTGATGTGATCGCGGAAAGACACTTATAGACAAACGGCGATTGATATCTAGTGCCGGCGCCCTTGCTGGCGCACGAACCTGTGGCCACCGACGGCGTAATTGTGGCGAGCGATAATGTCATCCGCCTGTTTATCGGTTATTCCTCGATCCACTGCGGCAACAAGCTGTGCATTCGAAAGACCCGAGTCCCGTAATTCAGCCAGCCGCGAACCTGCAAGCACAGTTTCGCCTTTCGACCGCTGGCGCGCTACTTCAAGGATGACGTCATCAGACAGTCCCGCCAGACGCATAGCCGCGGCCTCGCCTGCAAATAGTGTCAACTGATCCAGTCGGACCAATTGCATTACGGACTTTTCATTCATCCCTGCGCCAAGCAGGTTGGCGACGGCGTCGCCTTCCCCAAACACACGCTGCCGCGACCGAGCAATGCCAACCAATTCCACGCAGCCCTGCTCGGTCATCCCGGCCCTGCCCGCGATCAGAATCTGCCGCACCTCTTCATCGTTCACATGATATTTTTGGAGCTGATCCAGACTCTCTGGATGCATGCCCACTGCATCGAGCTGCGTCATATTGGCCCGGTGAACCTTGCTGCAGCCTGCCGATAAAAGCAGGCATGCCGCCAGAGTGAACACGGATGGAGTTGGCCCCAGACAAGCCAATGCTGCATGGCGTGCGGTCTTCATAAGTTCATTTTAGTTCTGCGCGCGCCTGTGCGGACCTGCGCGGGTCGTGTTGTGCCTGGAGAATCAATGCGGCTGGCCTGAAGAACAGGAGTCTGAAGAACTGTCCGAAAGGGTAATCGCTAAACCTGGTACACGCGCTCGACACCGAACACGCCTGAAATTCGCTTCATATTTCTAAGAATTCGCTCCAATTGGTTGCGGTCGGTGATATCGACGGTGGCTTCCACACGGGCTTGCAAGTTGTCCGGCCGGCTATCGAGCACCTGAATGTTTGCGCCCACGCCGCTGATGACGCCGGTGATGTCCGCGAGCAGCCCAGGCCGATCCTTGCCATGCACCACGAGCGTAACAGGATAGGTTCCCTGCGCCACATCGCTCCATTGCACGTTGATCCGACGCTCGGATTGATAGAGCAGCTTCTGCACATTCGGGCAAGAGGTATTGTGCACGGCCACTCCCCGGCCCCGCGTTACATAGCCGATGATCGGGTCGCCCGGAATCGGAGTGCAGCACTTGGCGCGATAGACCATGAGGTTGTCGTGGCCCAACACAAGAATCGAGGGATCACGGATGCCGAGCATCCGCTTGACCGACGATACGATCTTTGTGCCGTCCTGCTCGTTCCCTTGAGGCTTTTCCTCGATTGATTGTCCAGTAAGTTTCGCCAGAACCTGCCGAGCGGAGTATTTGCCATATCCGAGGTCCGCGTAGAGGTCTTCCAGTTTGTTTCGTCCGTACTCAGAAGCCACGCGGAGCATCTCTTCCTGCGAAATCTTCTTCAGGCTTACACCGGCTTGGCGGGCTTCGCGTTCGATCAACCGCCGCCCCACTTCCGTGGCTTGCTTGCGTTCGTGCAGATTGATCCATTGCCTGATCTTGGACCGTGCGCGTGAAGTGCGTACAAAACTGAGCCAATCACGGCTCGGAGCATGGCCCTTCTGCGTTGAGATCTCCACGACATCGCCATTCGAAAGCGGATGCCGCAGCGGCACCATTTGCCCATTCACTTTCGCTCCAACACATTGGTTGCCAACGTCGGTGTGAATGCTATAGGCGAAATCGACTGGAGTGGCGCCGCGCGGCAACGTCATGACCCTGCCTTTTGGCGTGAAGATATAAACTTCTTCAGGGTAGAGATCCACTTTTAGGGTGGAAAGAAATTCCGAAGGCTCGCGCATCTCGCGAGCCCATTCGATCAATTGCCGCATCCACACGACGCGTTGGTCGTCGCCATCGGAGACATTGGCGCCATCTTTATAGCGCCAGTGGGCCGCCACGCCTTGCTCCGCGATCCGGTGCATTTGATCGGTGCGGATTTGCACTTCGAACGCCTGGCCTCCATGGATAACAGTCGTATGCAACGACTGATAAAGGTTCGGGCGGGGCATCGCAATGTAATCCTTGAATCGCCCCGGCACCGGCCGCCAAATTTGGTGAACCACTCCGAGTGCAGCGTAGCAGTTTCGCGCAGAATCGGTGATGATCCGGACAGCCAGCAGATCGTAGACTTGCTCCAAACTCCCTTTTTGGCGCTGAACTTTCTGATGGATCGAGTAAAGCCGCTTGACACGGCCTTCCAAAGTAGCGCTGATACCATTCTCTTCCAGATGCTTGCGAATCGCCTCTTCAACCTCGCCAAGGAATTTCTCAAATTCCTTACCCCGCAGGGCAACGACTTTCTGCAACTCGGCGTAGGCTGAAGGCTCGAGATAAGCAAAGGCCAGATCTTCCAGGTCGGCGCGTATCGCGCCCATTCCTAACCTGTGGGCAATGGGTGCGTAGATGTCAAGGGTTTCCCGGGCAATGCGCTCCTGTTTTTCGGGCCGCAAGTATCCCAGTGTGCGCATGTTGTGCAGCCGGTCGGCCAATTTCACCAGCACCACGCGCACGTCTGTCACCATGGCCAGCAGCATCTTGCGAACGCTCTCCACCTGCCGCACTTCGGGGGAGACGAGATCCAGGCGGCTGATTTTGGTCACTCCCTCCACCAGCCGTGCTGTATCGGGACCAAACTCGGCCGCAATGTCGGAGAGCGAGATGCGAGCGTCTTCCACGACATCATGCAAGAGGGCGGCGCACAGTGTCGTCATGTCGAGCCGAAGTTCGGCGAGGATATGGGCTACTTCCAGGGGATGCGAGAGGTAGGGATCTCCGGACTCGCGCACCTGGGTTTGGTGCTTTTCGGCAGCAAAGGCAAAGGCGCGTTTTAGCTGGGCAAGGTCCTCACCGGGGCGATTTTGCCGCACCTGTTCCAACAACTCCCCAAAGCGTGCCTGCAGCCCACGCTCGGCCAATACACCCTTGCTGGCGGTTACCAGGCGGGGTAACCGGCTGGATTTATCTGCCGTTGCCATGAAAGCTTATTCTAGGGCCTTCCAATAAGGCGCGCTACTCCGGGTTACTGGACGACCCTAGTTAGGTAGGACTAAAGCAAAAAGGGCGTCCAGAAACCGGACGCCCTTAAAGACCCAATTCGGTAAGTGCTTAGGACTTCGACTCTTTTTCGGCAATCCGCTGTTTGATTTCCTTTACCTTATCGAGCAGATCGTCAGCCTGCTTTTCGATCGACGCCCGAGTGGCATTGTCAGACATATCGGCCTTCTGGCGCAGCAGCAAGCTTTGGTAGGCAACCGCATCGGCATAGTCGGGACGCAGCTCCGTAGCCTTCTGCAGCATCATCAAGCCCTCATCGATAAGCTGCGAATACTGCTGTGTGAATTGCTCACGCACTTTGTCGGGCAGGGGATCGGCTTCCTTAACTTGCTTTTTGGGGCTCTGAAGATTGTATGCCTGGCGCGCCTCGGCGTTTCCCCGATAGGCCAGGGTCCAATCGATCACCCCGAGCCAGTAATACGGCTCCGGATCGCTGGGCGCCAGCTCGATATGCTTCTGATGATACTTCTTGGATTCGTTGTACTTCTCAGGGTCAAAGGGCGTACCCGCCATGTTGTACAGGATAGAACCAATGCCGTCCAGCGCAGACAGATTCTTCGGATCCACAGAGAGTACATCCTGGAATTCAGTCACTGCTTGCTGGCCGACGCGTACGTTGTCATCCGAAGGAGCGCCCGGGATGTACTCGGTGGCGTAGGCGGTCGCCAGATAGAGGCGGGCGTTGAGCAGACTTGGGTCGAGGTCCTTGGCTTGCTTAAAATCCTCGATGCTGGCGTCGTATTGTCCATTCTTAAAGGACGCTACGCCCTTATTCAGCAGATCGCGGGCCTTCAGCTTACTGCATCCGGCCACGCCAAATAGCGTAACGACTAAGGCAAGCAAACCGACCACTCTCGCGGCCGTGCTATGACTGTGAATCTTCCGTTGTGCGTTCATAACAAAGCTTCCATCCTGCTCTTTCTGAGATTCTCCCCAAGTTTGATGGCTTGGCCCTCGTTCCATTTAATTAATCCGGCAAAACTCCCCAGCTTTTATTGGCCGGCTTCCAGCTTCGCCGTGATCAGACCGACTTTATCCACGCCCGAAACACGCATGATGTCAATAGCGCGTGCGACCTGCGCGAAAACGACATTGTCATCGCCTTTGACGAAGGCAACTTTTTCGGCTCGAAGCTTGAAGATGTCGTTCAGGCGAGGGCCCAGCGTGTCCCAGTCAGCATTGTCTTCATTGATTTTCAGCATATTGTTGTCCAGGACCTGGACGACGATCGTCTTCGCCTCGATATTCTTCTGATTTTGCGTATTCGGCGGCGCCGGCTGAGGCACCAACGCTTCCAGCCCCTTAGGCGTCAACGGCGTGATCACCATGAAAATGATGAGCAACACCAAAAGAATATCGATCAAAGGAACGACGTTCATTGAAGCGATGGAGCCCTTTTTCGCTCCGACTTCCATTCCCATCTTCGTTCTCCCTTGCGCTACAGCGCTAACGTCACGCTAGCCCGTTTTTCTTCCAACCCAGCGTTAGGCGCCCGGCCGTACTGGCGGCGGTGGCGGAGTGCGCCCCGTTTCGGCTTTATCCGTCAGCAAACCAACGTTATCCACACCGGCTGAACGGACTTCATCTACGAGTTTTACGACATCGCCGTACTTGGCGCGGCCGTCACTCTTGACGAAAACCGTCTTGTCGACGCGGTTGGAAATGCGATCCCGCACCAGTGAAGAGATCTGATCGAGCGGCGTCTTTTGGTTGCCGAGGAAAATACTGCCGTCACGAGATATGCCCACGATAATGGCGTCATCGCGATCAGCATTCGGCATGTCCGTCGGATTACTAACCTTGGCCATTTCCACGCTCATGCCTTTCTGCAACATGGGCGTAACGACCATGAAGATAATCAACAGGACCAGCATGATGTCGGCCATAGGAATAATATTCGGGGCCGCCATCACCGGCGCTGCTTGAGGCTTGAAATGCGCCATGGCTTACTTCTTTCCGCTTCGCCGTGTGATGAAGTAGTTGATCAACTCCATCGAGGAGTTGTCCATCTCCACGTCGAATGCTTCCACTTTATTGGTGAAATAATTGAAAGCCCACACCGCAGGCACGGCCACGAGCAGGCCTAGAGCCGTGGTCACCAGCGCTTCAGAAATTCCGCCGGCCACAGCCGAAAGTCCAGTCGCCTTTTCCGCTTCGATTCCTTTGAACGCGTTAATAATTCCGACCACCGTGCCAAACAATCCGACGAATGGAGCCGTTGAACCGATCGTAGCCAGCCCGCTGAGCCCGCGCTTCATATCCGCGTGCACAATGGCGATGGAGCGATCGAGTCCGCGCTTGGCCGCCTCGACGACTTCGGCCTCAGAAACCTGTGCGGAAGCCGACTGAAACTCCGAAAGCCCCGTCGCCACTACCTTGGCGATGTGGCTCTTCTTGTTGCGCTCCGCGATGGAAATAGCCTCGTCCAGCTTGCCTTCCCGAAGAGCTCCGGCCACCTGCTGCACGAACACCCGCGACTGCTTGCGCGCCGCGCTGTACATCAGAGCCCGGTCGATCATCACGCCCAGCGACCACGCAGAAAGAATAAACAGAATGAACACGACCGCCTTGGCGACGATGCTCATGCTGCCCCACATTGTCCGCAAATCCCACGTGCCGGCTTGCAAAGCCAGCAGGTTTACTGCCGATACAGCTACGTTCGCAACCATACGGTTTGCTCCTTTTTCTTTCGCACACTTTCGACCGGGGTCTTCCCACGAGCCGACCCCGGCCGGATATTTTTAAGGGGCTACTTCAATTCGCCACCGAACAACTAGCCGCCCAGAACAAACGAAACAGTGATGGTGGTATCGACTTCTACCGGATCACCATTCAACTGAGTTGGCTGATACCGCCAGTTCTTGACGGCGTCCAATGCGGACTGAACTAGAAGCGGGTGCCCTGAAATTACCTGCAATTCGCCGACGCGGCCATCTTTGTCGATGATGGCATGTAGAACGACGTTGCCTTGAATGCGGGCCTGCCGCGCGAGTGGCGGATAAACGGGCTGCGGTTGCGCGAGAAGCTTCGCCGCCACGACCTGTCCGCCGAGCTTGATTCGCTGCTGCTTCGGAGGCGGCGGCGGAGGCGCCGCTACCGCAGGTCCCGCGCCGAGTCCACCAAGCAATCCTTGATCCACTCCGCCAAGAACACCGCCACCCGTTACAGGCGCTTCCGGCGGCAATTCAGCTTCCTTGAAGACCGCGACCTCTTTCGGAATCGCGCGCGGCTGCATCAGCTTTCCTTGCTGGATCAGTCGGGCCACAGGCTTGATGACCTCTGGAACTTTCGCCGGAGGAGGCGGAGGAGGCGGGGGAGGCGGCGGTGCAATCAACAGCGTTGCCATCATCGCCTTCGGCAAAGCCTGCGTATAAATCAATGGAATCAACACCAGCACGAGCAGTACAAGAAATTGAACAGCCGTCGAGAGAATAACTGCCCATCCGGTGTTCGTCTTCTTCCTCACTACGCTCGATTCAACAAGTTCGTCAAACATGTCATCTCCTGCCGGCCGGGGCCAAGCGCCCCTGCGCCTCTCCTGTTCGAGTTTTCGAACCGGATGTTGTCCCGGAAACAGGCACTGCGCCCTGACCTCTCCAGCGGTTCCAGGCGACCACCAACGGAGCGGCAATGCCGAAACTTGAATACGTTCCTACCAAAATTCCAACGACCAGCGCAAATGAAAAACTGCGGAGCACCTGACCGCCCATCAAGAAAAGTACCAGGACTGTCAGGAACGTGAGTCCACTCGTTAATATCGTTCGTGACAGCGTCTGGTTGATGGAACGGTTCACAATCGTCGCGAACGGCTCGCGGCGCATCAGCCGCAAATTCTCGCGAATGCGGTCAAAGATGACGATCGTGTCATTCATCGAGTAGCCCACAAGAGTCAGCAGCGCCGCAATCACCGTTAACGAAATCTCAAAATGTAATAGCGAAAATAATCCCAACGTAATGAGCACATCATGGAAGACCGCTAGAACGGCGGCGGCACCGTACACCAATTCGAACCGAAGTGCAATATAAACCAACATTCCCGCCAGAGCGTAGAGGGTGACGTAGACTGCCTGGCGGCGCAAATCAGCGCCCACCTTGGGTCCCACGATCTCCACATTCACCACGGCAAACGGGCCCGTATAGAAAGTATCGCGAAGAGCGGAAATAACCGCCGGAGTCGCGCCAGCCTGCCGCAGATCGTCGATACTTGAAACCACGCCGCGTGCTTGTTTGTCACGGTAG
>Ga0187825_10000225_pt1 | contig 12201 bp, 8 predicted proteins | sample NC_wetland_sal_i_11_FD_132421 | JGI IMG/M metagenome (GOLD analysis project Ga0187825, IMG submission 132421) | Wetland sediment microbial communities from Neuse River Estuary, North Carolina, USA - SourceSoil_5 | ecosystem: Environmental > Aquatic > Freshwater > Wetlands > Sediment | place... | reverse complement strand
GCCAACTGCACACAGACTTTGATGGTTGCGTGAAGGTGCTCAACGAACTGGTTCGGCGCAAGCCGATTTATCTTCTGAATTCGGTGAATCCCTATCGTCTCGAGGGGCAGAAAACGGCTGCAATCGAATTGATGGAGCAACTCGATTGGCAGCCGCCCGACCACATCATCGTTCCCGGCGGAAATCTGGGGAACTCGTCTGCAATCGGGAAAGCCCTGCTCGAGATGAGGGACTTGGGGTTGATCTTCCGGCTGCCGAAGTTGTCGGTGATCCAGGCTGAGGGTGCGAACCCGTTTTACCGCAGCATCCACGAGCAGGGGGGAAAGACTCTGACTCCCATGCAGGCGGATACGCTCGCTACCGCGATTCGTATTGGCAATCCTGCGTCATGGAAGAAGGCGCTGCGCGTGGTGCAGGCCAGCGAAGGCGCGGTGGAGCAGGTGAGTGAAGTCGAAATTGCGCTCGCCAAAGCGGAGATCGGATCCGACGGCGTGGGCTGCGAACCTGCTTCGGCCGTGACGCTCGCGGGTTTGAAAAAGCTCGTGAAGCAGGGTTTCGTGAAGCCGAATGAATCGGTGGTACTGATCCTGACTGGGCACGTGCTGAAAGATCCGGAATTCACGTTGCACTTTCATCGCGGAGATCTGTTTTCGGGCACATCCCATGAGAAAGAAGCCGGGATGTTGGCAGGACAACAACGCGCTCCGCTGGTGCTCGACGCCACGGTCGAGGCGGTGGAAGCGGCCTTGGGAAAGTTTGACAGCGAGAGGCCGTGAACGCCAGCCGGCTAATTCGACTCCTAGGTACCCCTTATGGATTGTCATTCTGAGCTGAGCGTGGATTTGCCCGCATCCTCTATGAATTGTCATCCTGAGCCAAGCGAAGGACCTGCTGTTTGCGCGGGGAGTGTACGAGCTTACGGGAGAACCTGCTAGATGGCGAGGAAGTCCACACAACTCCCCTTTCGCATATCCCTTCCGGCCACATCGGCCAACCTCGGCCCCGCCTTCGACGCGGCGGCTCTGGCCTTCGATCTTTATCTGAATCTTGAGGCGCGGCCAGCCGGAGAATATTCGATCCACGCCAGCGGGCGCGATGAAGCGATCTGCGGCAAGCTCGAAAACCATCTGATTTTGACGACGTACCGCGAAGTTTTGCAGGCGGCGGGGAAAGATCCCAAAACGCTGGCTCTAAAGATTGCGAATGACATTCCGATCGGCAAGGGGTGCGGTTCCTCGGCCGCGGCACGATTGGCTGGGATTGCGCTGGCCAACCACTACGGAAAGCTGCGCTGGACCGATGCCCGAATCGTAGGCGAAGCATCGCGCCGCGAGCACCATCCCGACAACGCGTCCGCCTGTTGGATGGGAGGCCTAACGGTGGCCCGAATGGCGGGCGATGCAGAGGCACAGGTCGCCTGCATAAAACCGAAAGGGAAGTGGCGGCTTTTGCTAGCGGTACCGCCCGAGCCGCTTTCGACCGAAGAAGCCCGTCGGGTTTTGCCGCAATCTTATGCGCGCGCCGATGCGGTGACGAATGTGCAGAACTCGATGCTGCTGCTGGCGGCGTTCCTGCAGGGCAAGCCAGAGTTCCTGCGGTCCGCGCTGGAGGATCGGATTCATCAGCCTTATCGAGCGGCGCTGTGCCCCTTGTTGCCCGCCGCGCAGGAACTGGCCGGAACTCCCGGCATTCTGGGAGCTGCGTTGAGCGGAGCAGGGCCGTCGGTGCTGATTTTTCTCGATCCGAAAGTCACAATCCCCGCCAAAAAAAGCGCCGCCAAGGTGGCGGCGCACTTCAAGAGAAAAGGGTTATCAGCGGATTTATTCCTTACTTCAATTGCGACCAAGGGAGCGAAAGGCTAGGTTTCAAAGTTGCAATGTTTCAAGGTTTCAAAGACATTGAAACTTTGACACCTTGAAACTTTGCCTTGGTCTAATTCGCCCAGCCGTTCTCGAGCTCCGTGTACACGCTCCAGCAATGCGTTTCGAAGCTCACTTGCGGTTGGCGAGCAGCGCGCGCCGGGTACGATTCCATGGCCAGGAAGTAGCTCAGGATTTCGTGCTCGACTTCCCGGCGCCGGTTTTCTTCCATCAAATCAACACTGGACTTCGCCTTCATAGTGGTCTCCCAACCTTTCTCGCGGCGTGCCTGGGATCACGACTGCGCTGCGAATCGAACGTCTCGGGAAAGCTACCAAGAACGATCAGGGAGCTTCGCCCTTGATTGGGGGGAAGCTGCAGACTATTGCGCGGAGAGATGACGGTAAATGGCACGGGCGTGCCAGCGGGTTACTCGTTAGTGCACTGTCGGGTGAGGTTACCTGCTCAGGCGGCCGCGATTAAGTCCTGAGGACTGTATTTGCAATCGGAAATAATGTGCGCTCGAAGCTTTTGACAGGAAGACGTTGCCAACCTGTTTCGTTTTGGTAAATGCAACGCTGTCGATCCCTACTGCTTGCTGGCCGGCGGGATAATCCCATTGTGCCGCAGATACACCACCATCTGCCCGTAGTGGTCGAAGATGTGAGCCACGGTGAGCGTGCTGATGCCCAGCCGCGTGATCGTGCTCTGGCCCCAGGGGCTCTTGAGCGATTCGGTGGCGTTGTGCTCGTTCATCGAAGCAATCGCCTTGTGCATGTACGCGAACGAGTCTTTCAGAAAGCCCAGAATTTCTGCCTTGGTCTTGAGGTGGGCCGGCCCTTCTTCGCCGCCGAAATCGACAGGCGGCTTTTCCTGGAGAATTGCGCCCCCGAACTCGTAGTTGGAGGCGGCCACGTGCTTGATCTGTCCGGCGAAGGTGCGCACGCCTTTGAATTCGCCGTCCGTGGGGGCGTAGCCGTACTTGTCTTCGGGCATCGCTTCGGCGGCCGAGAGAAATTCCTTCTCCGCGTTGGTAAGGGCTCGGTCCATGACCTGGGTGAGGGTGCGTTGCGGCTCGGGTTTCGGCATCTGCTGAGCAGATGCCGGACTACACCAGCAGGCCATCAAGATTGCGCAATAGGAAATTATTGTTTTCATGTTCGATCTCATTTCAAAGATTTCAATCTCGTACCACCGACGGCGCCATCGCCAGATGGTGGGTTGTGAGCCGGTGCTTGCGGATCGTGAGCAGTCCTGCAACCAGGGCTAGGGCCGAGCAAAGCAGCGCATTAGGAAGCCCGATACGGGTCGCCAGAGCGCCCCACAGTGTACTACCCACCGCCATCCCGCCCTGTAACACGAGCAGGTACATCGAAAGCGCCCGGGCACGCACCCATGGCGGGCACATGGTCTGTGCGGCGGTGTTCAGGCAGGCCAGGATTCCGATCCATGCTCCCCCGGCCGCTGCCATCACCAGGCAGAGCGGGACAAATTCTCCCGTGCGGCCCGCCAGAAACGTCATGAGCGCGAACACGACGATGGCTCCGGCAACTAGTCCGTCAACGGAGAGCCGGCGCCGCAGGCGAGGCAGAATCGTGGCTCCCGCCAGCGCCCCCACACCAAAACAACCCAGCAACGTTCCATACCCGGTCGCCCCGAATGGCCTCGAAATCAGGGGCAGAAGCGCAAGCAGCGCGATCGCCCCCACGCTGAAAGCGCCGGTGCGGATCAGAACCGATCGGACCAGCTGGGATTGCCGTACGTAGCGAATACCAGCCAGAACGGCATCCGCGAGCGCTGCCGTCTCAATGCGTTCCGGCGCAGGGCGCTTCCAGCGATACAGCACCACAATCACCCCGAAAAACGACAACGCATTCAGAAGGAAAGCGGGTCCTGACCCCGCAGCAGCGATCACCATTCCACCCAAGGCTGGGCCGATCGCCCGTGCGACGTTGAACCCCGCAGAGTTCATGGCCACCGCTGCGGCGTGTTGCTCCGATGGAACAAGCTCGGGAGTAATCGCTTGCCAGGCCGGGTCATTCATCACCGCGCCCAGGCCCAGCAGGAAGGTGAAACCCAGCAGGATCCACGGCGTGACGACATGCAGCAGAGTCAGCACGCCCAGTGCGCCCGAAGCCAGCACCATCCATGCCTGGGTGATCAGAAGAAACCGGCGCCGGTCCACCATATCGGCAAGCGCGCCCGCCGGCAGGATCACGAGAAATACTGGCAGCGCAACGGCAGCCTGTACCAGGCCGACCATCAGCGGCGACATGGTCAGCACCGCCATCATCCATCCGGCGCCGACTGCCTGCATCCATGTGCCGATATAGGAGATGATGGCCGCGATCCACATGGCGCGAAACAGGGGTTCGCGCAGCGGTGTCCACGCCGACAGGGATTGTGCTGCGGGAAAGCTGGGCGGAAGCGGCGCGGGCGTCTTCACCATCTCGGCCATTTTAGCGAGACGCTCCTTCGAATTCCTTGAGGCCGGTGCCGAAAGGCCACTCGCCCAGGTGCCACGCGCGAGCCATGTAGATCACCACTCCGAGAATCAGAACCACCAGCGCATAGCGGATCTCTTTCAGCGCGTTCACGCGGACAAACAATATGTAGGAGAAGCCCAGCGAGGCAATCAGCGCGGGAACAGGGTAAAGCCACATTCGGAACGGGCGTGGCATGTCGGGTCGACGCACGCGCAGCACGATGACGCCAATCGCCTGCACCAGGAACTGCAGCATGATCCGGATGACCACCAGGGCGGCAATCACATCGGCGAGGCGCAAGAAACAGAAGAGCGCCGCTACTCCCGCCAGCATCAGCAAAGAAATGTAGGGAAAACGCTGTTGGGGATGGACTTTTGCAAATGCCCGGAAATAGTTTCCGTCGAGCGCGGCCGCGTACGGCACGCGCGAGTAGCCGAGCATGAGGGAGAACACCGAGGCGAACGCCGTCCACATCACCAAGGCGGTCACCAGGCGGGCGGCCCACGGTCCATAAATCCGCTGCATAAACAGCGAAACCACATACAACCCGTTGTTCCCGCTGTTAGACGTCAGCATCTCGCGCCACGGAACCACTGCCAAAATGCTGACATTCATCACAATATATAGACAGGCGACCAGGAAAATCGAAAGCAGCAGCGCCCGGGGAATATTCCGGCCTGGGTCTTTGACCTCATCCCCAAGAAAACAGACATTGTAATAGCCCCAATAATCGTAGGTGGCGATCAGCATGGCGCTGCCCAAGCCGTGAAAGAAGGCAAGCGAAGGGGTGAAGCTTCCCGCCGGAAAATCGAAGGCGCGAGCGCCATTGAAGTGGGTAAGCGCGGCAAAGACGATCCAGCCGATCGTGCCCATAACCACAACCCAGAGAATCTTCGAAAGCCGGCCAATCGCCGTGATTCGCCGGTAGAGCAGAAACAAGGCCGCCAGGCAGGCGCCAACAGCCACCATGGTACCGGAGGTCGCGATCCAGCTTACTTGGAGATTTCCAACTAGCGGGATGTGGAAGGCCCCATTGTTCGAGAAATACACATGCTCCAACGAAGGCCAGAGGTAACTGGCATACCCGGCAAGTCCCAGGCACCCGGACGCGATGGAAAGAGGGGCGCTGAAGGAAAGCTGCCAGATGAACAAGAAAGAAATCAGTTTGCCCAACGAGTTCGGACCGTAAATCTCCCTCAAGTAGCGATAGGAACCGCCCGAGCCGGGCATGGCCGCGCCCAACTCCGCCCAGACCAGGCCGTCACAGACCGCAAAGCCGGCGCCCAGCACCCATCCCAGCATCGCTTGCGGACCGCCCATCGCGCTGATGATCAGCGGCATGGTGATGAACGGACCCACGCCGATCATGTCCAGCATGTTCAGCGACGTGGCTTCGCCCAGCCCCATGCCACGAATCAGCTGGGATGAATCTTCGCCCGCAGTGGTGCGTCCCGGCCCTCGACTCGATGTGCTCATGGTTCGGGAAAGCTGACGACTGAAGACTGGCGACTAGCGACTGACGACGGACGATTCGTGTCCCGAGCTCAACAGGTTCACATAAAGCCGCACCGCTCCCGGCACGCCCGCCGGCAGTTGCCGAAAGAACGCATAGCCCGTGTAAATGTACGTGCCTTTGCCGTACGGCGCTACCAGCAAGCCACCCTGCAAGTTGCTCTCGCCAGGATCATGAGAAGCCAGCAGAGGCTTATACTTCGCGTCCCAGCTATCCATGAAGTAGAGTCCGCGCTCCTGCACCCAGCTCTCAAAGTCGTGCGCTGTAATCTGGTTGGGGAAATGGAAGATGGCATTCTCGGGCGCGAGAATCTCGACGGCTGCTTCCTCCACCGACACGCGCCCGCGGCTCAGGCTGGCGGGATATGGAGTAAACGATCCACCATTGAAGTTGCTGACGTCGGTTTCGTACTGCACCAGCAGAGTGCCGCCTGCAGAGACGAAATCGAGCAGCCGCTTGTTATTGCTGGTGACTTCTTTCTGCGTATCGTAAGCGCGAATGCCTAGTACGATCGTCCCGTAGCGGCTCAGATCTTCGGTGGCCAGTTTCTCCGGAGGAATGACGGTCACGTCCAATCCGATTTGTTGCAAGACTCGCGGAATATCGTCGCCGGCGCCCATGATGTAGCCGATCTTCAACGATGCCGGCACCTTCACCTCGACCACGCTAACCTTCTGAACGGCTGGTTGGTAGTAGTACAACGTGTCGAGGTCATCGCGCGTGACGACTGTGTAGCCCTCGGAATATGTCTTGCCTTGAAAATCGAGAGCCGCCTTCAGCGCGACTTGGCCCTCCTGGTGGGCCGATGGTCGAACCGTAAACGAACAGTCCTTGGTCTCCCCCGACCCGCCAAAAGCGATCCGCTGGGAGGCAGGCGTGATCCCCCACCCGGCTGGAGCCGCCAGTTTCACTGTCGCCTCGGAAGTTCCTGCTAACCCGCTCTTGATTTCGACCTTCACAGTCCTGGGCTCCGCCTGCCCGACCGGAATGACCTGGGAAATCGGATCGATGGAAACGGAAAACGGCGGCCCAACCGCGAGAGCACGCTGCTGTTCCGCGCCAGTGGTGTCTTTGAATCGGACCGCGCCCACGGTGCCGACAGAACCTTCAATGCCGCTGGCTGTGTAGTCCACGTGCGCGTTCACCGGAGGCGGCGGGAAGGGAAGCGTGGCATAACGCGCATCGTCAATCGTATTCAGGCCTTCGGTCTCGGGATCGTTACGATGCCAATATGGACGCGTGTAGGCGGCATTCGCAGGAACGTTTACCCGGAACTGAGCAGTGAGTTCCTGGCTGGGCGCAAGCGTGGAAGTCTTTGCGGAAGTCATCGCTGCCTGCCAGCCCGATGGCAGCGAGAGCCCCACATCGCGGATGGCTAGGGCCTGCGTGCCCGAATTCTTCAGGTGCACGCTCATCCCGAATACCTGCCCGGGCACGGCCATGAAGGCGTCTTCGGGATTCGGGCCTACGGGTGCATCGACAACCGCACTCAACTCAAGCCCCAGCGCTAGGTTGGCGGCTTGCTGAAACTGATCCCGCTTCAGGCGCAAGTTCCCGAGCAGTTCGCGTTGTTCGATGGGAGCCAGATTCTTTTCGGAGTTGATGCGCTCGACCAAAGCATTTGTGTCACGGGAAGCTTGCAGGAGGGGCGATGCAGCTTCTGACGCACTCCGGTCAGCAGATTTCTTGGCTTCCTCGACCTTATTTTGAAGTTTCTCCAGTTCGGAACGCAGATAGGGAACCTTGGATTCGTCATTGCCGAGGCGAGAGGCCAGTCCGGGCAACGTCGTATCAATCCCGTCAAAGAAGTCCTGCTCGTGCCCGTCTTTGTCCTTCGTGGGAGGCAGAACGGAATCCACCAGCCGGTAAAACGAATAGTGCGGCCCGGCGTCGACCGACCAGCCGCCTGCGCCCTGGGAGAGTTGGTGCTTCAGGCCCTCCATCGAGAATTGGGCATAGGTCATTCCGAGCAACGGGTCTTTCACTCCCGTGGCCAGCTTCACCGTGTAATTTTCCGGCGCACATTCGAGCGCCCGGAACCCGCACACGTTATCGAAGTAGAACTTCCTGGCTTGCCAGGGCAGGAGGCCTTCCTGGATTTGTTCGGGGAATCGATTGGGATCGCCCGCGGCGCGGAATGCTTCGCGAGTCAGAATGCCGGAGGCCTGATGATTGCCATGCCCATCGCGGTCGGTTCCTTGGAAGCGCGAGACCAAAACATCAGGCCGAAAGGTGCGGATCACGCGTACGATGTCGGCCAGGCCGGCTTCGTGGCCATTCCATTTCTGGAAGGTTTCATCGGCAGTTTTGGAGAACCCGAAATCGGCGACCCGAGTGAATCTCTGCTCCACGCCGTAGTAGCGGTCCGACCCAGTGAGTTCCAGCGTGCGCACCACGCCCAGAACATCAAACAGATTGCTGCCAACTTTATTCTGTCCACCCTCTCCGCGATTCATGGTCAAGAGCAGGACAGTGTCGCCCCGGCCGCGCGATTCCAGCGTCATCATTGAGCCGTCTTCGTCGTCGGGATGGGCCGTGGTATGCATCAGCCGGGCGGTCGTGCTGAGGCGTCGCAGCATGAGTTGCAGACCGGCGTTCCCCCTATCTTGGGGGAGGGGCTGAGATGGCGCGGAAGCGCTCGTGGACGCCTTCGCTGGCGACCCGACCCGCAGCCAGAGACTTAAGACGACGGTCAGGAAAAAAAGACTGGCCAGACCTAGGCTGGCCTTTCGACCGGGGACCGCCCGGAGCGCTTTCACTCTCATCATGTCTTCTAGTAGATGGGCTCCCCTGAGGATCGGATGCAATCGGGACGGTAATTCACTCCGAATAGTACAGGAGTTATAGGACTTCTGAAACGCAGCTTGGTTAGCGGGCGCTGCCCCGGCTGTGCCGGTCCTTCTTCCAGCACCAGAACGAAAACGCTTCATTCATGACGAACAGGCTGCCGAAAATGGCCTTGTTGTAACGGGCGAGCCAGAGCGGGAGGTAAATGTCGAAGTTGGCTTCCCGGTTGTCAGTAAATCGAGCTGCCAGATCGGTAAGCGGACAGTGCAGGTGGTTGACCGCGAGCACACCACACTCCACAAGAACGACCACACTCAGAATCAATACCCAATCGAAGCGACATTTCACGGCGAGAATCGGCAATGCGAGTACACAACCCGCAAGCAGAACCCATACCGATGTATGCAGAAGTTTAATGACAACGAGCGTGTCCATCGGCGCACCGTCCGAAGGCACAGTATGGCTGGAGTATGCGCACTTGACCGTGATCGCAATCACGCATTCGGGGGCGGAGTCGGGTTACTTGCCTTGTGCCAGCAAGGGCTGCTGGCAATAGCGGGCCGCTTTCAGCAGGTCGGCAAATTCGGGCATGGCACGCAGGGTGTCGAGCAGGGGATCATTCTCCAGGTTCGAATACGCGCAGTAGTTCTGCTCGATGGCCATCCGGATCATGTGCACGGCCGCGTCCTTCTTTCCCACAAAGGCCAGCACCGATCCCTGCATGTAGATCGGCTCGGGATCGTCCCCGGCGGCTGGCGACGTTGTATCTTCCTGGGCGATATGATCCAGTTCTGCCGCCGGTCGAAGCCCGGTCGCCGCTTCCAGCAAATCGCGATGATAGCGAGGAGCCGAGACCACTTTTTTGACCGCGTCGCGCGCCTCCGCGGTCTTGCCTTCCCGTAGCAGGATCGAGGGGATCACGTAATTGGCCCACTCCGAGCCCTCATCCAATTGCACGTATTCGCGCGCTTTTTGCGTGTTCCCCATGTACACGAAGGCCCACGCACAGGAACGGAAGATATAGTTGCCCGGATCCATTCGCAGCGCGGTATCGCATTCGCGCTCGGAATTCTCCAGCATGCCCGCGTAGCGATACACGTAGCTCAGGGTGAAGTGCGCCTGCGCGCTCTGCGGGCGCCGCTTGACCAGCGCCTTCGCTTCTTCAAATGCCCGTGCCAGGTCGCCCCGTTCCACCCGGTTGGTGATCAGCTGGCCCGCCGCGAAGTTCAGGTTCGGGTCGAGCGCCAGCGCGCGCTCGTAGTCGGCATTCGACTTCTGAAACGCATCCTCGCCGCCGCTGGAGTATTGCGAATCGTAGTAATAACGCAGGCCCAGAGCCTGCCAGGCCGGAGCGTAGGTCGGATCCATGCCCACCGCCTTCTCCAGCAGTGCGAGGGCTTCTTTATTCGGCTTCTCATCATGCGGAATCGGCACGCTACGCAAGTAAAGCTCGTAAGCCTCGGGGTTCTTAGGAGGAGTGTTGGTCTCCAGGTACTCGTTGCCCGCGCCGATCACGGGAAGAAGCCCGGTGCGCACCTGCTTGGTCAGTTGCTCGCGCAGCGCGATGAAATCCTGGCTGGGCGCCGTGATCGCAGGACTCTGCCAGGCGACACTGTCGTTGGCAACGTTCACGGCCTGCAAAGTGACCAGCAGCTGGCTCCCCTGTTTCACGAAGTGCCCGGCGATTACATTGGCCACGTGCATTTCGTTGCCCGCCTGCTGTGGGTCCACATCGGCGGCCACGTATTTGCGCGTGCTGCCGGTGGGGCGGACGTCGAGGCTGCGGTTGTAGGTCAGGACCGAGGCGACCTCGTCGGCCAGCGCAAAGCGCAAATAATCGAGATTCGGATCCCCGGTCATGTTCTGCAGGGGTAGAACCGCGACCGTGTTTTTCGCGGCCACCACGGCGACGGGAGCTTTGCGATGCTTGAGCCACCACGCGCCCACCGCTCCCAGCACGGTAAGAAGCACCGCTGAAATTCCGACCAGAAGATATGTTTGCAGGCGGCTTCCGCTGCTGAACGTCTGGGTGGCGACGCGCAGCGGCTTCACCACTCTTGCCGCGGCGGTTCGGGTCAGGCCGGACTCGCTTTCCCGCCTCAGATGCTGCAGGTCGGCCTTCATCTCGGCCGCATTCTGGTAGCGCTTGGCCTTGTCCTTCTCCATGGCGCGGCCAATGATGTTTTCCAGCTCGCTGGGAATTGCCGGGTTCAGGCTGCGCGGCGGGGTCGGCTTCTGGTGCAGAACGGCGTCCAGCGTGGTGACGATATTTGTGCCGGAAAACGGTTTTTTGCCCGTGGCCATCTCGTAGAGGACCACGCCGAACGAGAACAGGTCACTGCGCGCGTCCAGCGCTTCGCTGCGCGCCTGCTCGGGAGCCATGTAGACCGCGGTGCCGGGAATCACTCCCACCGCTGTAAGCGACTCTTCGATGCCGGTATCGGTGGCCGTCGCCAGCTTCGCCTCGGCGGTCAGCTTGGCCAGGCCGAAATCCAGCACCTTGGCCTGCCCGGTGGTGGTCAGGAAAATGTTGGCCGGCTTGATGTCCCGGTGAATGACGCCTTTGGCATGCGATGCCGTCAGCGCCTCGGCAACCTGGACCCCAATGTCCAGGACCAGGTCCATATCGACGGGCTTGCCGTGAATCATCTGCTTCAGGCTCTGCCCCTCGAGCTTCTCCATGACGATGAAGGGGTGCCCGTTATTGTCCTCGATGCCATGGATGATGCAGATGTTCGGATGGTTGAGCTGCGAGGCGGCGCGCGCTTCGCGCTCGAAGCGGTCCAGGGATTTTTTGTCGCCAACCAGGTTGTCAGGAATGAACTTCAGGGCAACGTGACGCCCGAGGCGTGTGTCTTCCGCCTCGTACACCACCCCCATGCCGCCACCCCCGAGTTTCCCGAGGATGCGGTAATGGGAGATAGTCTCGCCGATCATTTCCTCGGCCCGCATGGATACCCGGCGGCCATGTTAGGCCGCAAGTGCGCTTTGGTCAACAGGGCAAAAGACTTAGAAACAGTCGCCAATCTCCGGTCGTCAATCGTCAGCGGGTAGCTGGCGGCTTGCGGCTGGCAGCTTGCGGCTAGCAGCCTGCAGCTTAATTGCGTATCGTTTCTATGGATATCGACCGCCAGGGCCGTGGTTTGAAACTAAAGCCCGCACCAAGCCAACTGAGAACCGAGAACTGAGAACCGGGAACTGAGAACTGGGAACTGAGAACCGGTCTCATTAACGGCTCTCTGGAAACAACGGCTTACCTCAGGGGCTAAAGCCCAGTATTTATACCCGTTCTGCGGCACGACTGAAGTCGTGCCCTTACCAGAACCATTTTTGAGAACTGGGAACCGAGAACCGAGAACTGAGAACTGAGAACCGAGAACCGAGAACTGACACTGAGAACCGAGAACTGATTTCAGTACAGTCCCGCCGAAGACCCCACCCACTCCATATTCCGGTTATGGTCGACGCCCATCATCAGACCGCGCCCCATGCGCAGAATCGTCAGCACGGCCGTCAGTTCGTCCGCCCAGATGTACATCATCCGGATCTCGACCTT
>Ga0187825_10000224_pt1 | contig 12212 bp, 7 predicted proteins | sample NC_wetland_sal_i_11_FD_132421 | JGI IMG/M metagenome (GOLD analysis project Ga0187825, IMG submission 132421) | Wetland sediment microbial communities from Neuse River Estuary, North Carolina, USA - SourceSoil_5 | ecosystem: Environmental > Aquatic > Freshwater > Wetlands > Sediment | place... | reverse complement strand
GGCTGCGAGAACAAGAGCAAGGCCTGCCCGTTTCAACCTGCGGTTTTCTTTTTCGACTTTCTCGAGTCTGGCGACAACTTCACCCAGCTTTAGATCTTCCACGGTTTTCCTCCCGGCCGGTCGCGCCTCGCGATCCCCAAAACTTCAGAGTTGAATCAGCGGGACAAGCGTTTGACATCTTTGGGAACTTGAAATTCAGCTATACGATTTGAGCGAGAATCCAGAAAAGCCTACACCTCGTCCGAAAGCAATGGTAGTAGTTCCTTCTCCGGTCAGCCAGTCGCTTTCACCCAGAGTTGCGTTTCACCTCGGAATGGGCTTGCGAGCTTATTCCGTTTCTGTCCCATTCCTGAGTTGAACAAGCCAGATAACTCTTTGGTGCCCGATCTGACGGTCAGGCCTCAATTCTCACTCGGACATGCCGATAAAACCAACGTGGAGATACGTTCGAATTCGACTGCGTCTGGGCCAGTAAAGCCGCTTTGGCACACCGTAGATCTGGCCCGGTGCTTCTTCTGCTTCATTTTTGCGCTTGCGCTGATTGGTCTGACGGCCCCCGTGGGGGCTCAGACGTCGGATCCGGTGAGTCTAAAGCATCTCAGCCTGGAACAACTGATGAACATCGAGGTGGCCACAGTTAACGCGGCCTCGAAGTTCAACCAGAAGGAGACCGCCGCGCCCTCTTACGTCACGGTAATCACTGCTGACGAGATCCAGAAGTATGGATATCGAACTCTTGCCGACATTCTCGAGAGCGTCCCGGGTTTCTACGTCACCAATGACCGCAACCACAGCTACCTCGGCGTACGAGGGTTCAATCGTTCGGACTATAACGATCGCGTCTTGCTTCTGATTGACGGCCATCGCCTCAATGATCCCGTCTACAACGAGGCTTTGATCGGTGACGAATTCCCTTTGGACGTCGACCTGATTCAGCGCGTCGAGATCATTCGCGGTCCGGGTTCCGCGCTTTACGGAACGAACGCTTTCTTCGCCGTAATCAACGTCATTACGAGGCCTGAACGCGACGTCGACGATGCAGAAATCGCCGCAGATGCCGAATCGGATGGCGCCCCCAAGGTGCGCGCGACCTTTGGTCACCAAATGGCAAAAGGAGCCGAGTTGTTGCTCTCCGGAAGTTATGGGTGGGGTAAAGGGTCAAGCCACCTGTTCTTCCCAGAATTCGATTCGCCGGCGACCAGCAATGGTATTACCGATTTTGACCAGGAAAAGGCTTATAACTTTATCGCCAGCGCCACTTACAAAGACTTTACGCTCCAAGCTCTCTACGGCTCGCGAACAAAGCAAATCCCGACAGGTTCGTTCGGCACAGTGTTCGATGACCCACGCAATCGCACCACCGATGCTGCGGGCTATTTTGACCTCAAATACCAACATCAGTTGGGCAATGGATGGCAAGTTCTTGCGCGTGGCGCCTACGACCAGAGCCATTACCACGGAATGTATGTGTACGACGATTCTCAGTCCGGTCTGCCTCCGTACACGCTAAACCATGATCTTTCCTCGGGAGAGCGTCTGAGCATCGCATTCGACGCTTCGCGAACGTTGTTTGAGAAACACCGCGTGACTCTGGGCACCGAAACACAATTCAACTTGAAGATGAACCAGTCTAATTACAATGAGTCTCCATACTTTTTATTTCTGGATGACCGGCGCAGCTCTATCGTACCGGCTCTTTACATCCAAGATGAGTTTTCGGTTCGGAAAAACCTGATCTTGTCTGCCGGGGTGCGTTGGGATCACTACTATTCGTTTGGCAATACTGAAAACCCGAGGCTGGGGCTGATCTACAGCCCGCGTGAGCGGACAACTGTCAAGCTCCTTTATGGCACGGCCTTCCGTGCGCCCAATAACTATGAGCTGTACTATGCCTCTCCACCCGACCAAGTTCCCAGCCCGTCACTCAAACCGGAAACGATTCGCACCACGGAGTTGGTATTCGAGCAGTATTTTGCGACACACGCGCATTTTACCATCGCTGGCTTCTACAACGACATTCGAGGTTTAGTTGCCCAGCAGACGAACGCGAACGGCGCGGTTACGTTCACAAACCTGCAAAGCGCCGAGTCGAAGGGCATCGATTGCGAGTTAGCCGGCAAATGGCCCAATGGATTCCAGGGGAGACTGTCTTACACGGTCCAGGAAGACACTGATCCGCGCTCCAAAGTTGATCTCAGCAACTCTCCGACTTCTCTCGTCAAACTAGATCTAAGCGCTCCGGTTTTTAAGAGGTTTGTAATCGGTGCCATTGAAGGTCAATACACGAGTTCCGTAGACTCGCTCCAGGATAATCCGATTCCGGGGTTCCTTGTGGTTAATGCGACCGTCTCAACTTCCGCATTGCTCCATCTCGTCAGCATTTCTGCCAGCGCCTATAACTTATTCAATGTCAGGTACGCGAATGCTGTCGGCCCCAGCTTCGTAGAAGATTCCATTCAGCAGAATGGCCGCACGTTGCGGATTAAGTTCACGTACTCCTTCGGGAACACGCAATCGCGATGAATGGGACTAGGAAACGCGCAACTGCAAGCTTGGCAAATGGTCTAAGCGTTCGTCTCAAGCGTGAAGTGTTCTGCAAAAGCTAGCGGCAGATGCAATCTGAAACCACGGCATGCGCCACATTAACTCCAAGCGAGTCTCGGCTACTTCCAAAGCTCGCCAATTAGCTTGGGGCATTCTGGTGGCTTTCATTTTGTTGTTATTTCGATGCCAGAGAATCGAAGCGGCACAAACTGATGCACCAACAGAGCCGGAAGTAAAAGCTGCAATGATTTATAACTTCGCGCAATTCATCGAATGGCCAGAAAACGAGCCTAAAGCGCCGTCATCGTTTGCGATTTGCGTTTTCGGCGAGGATCCAATTGAACCGATTCTTGAATCCACCGTAAGGGGAGAGGTGTTTCAAAACAGAGCAGTCCAGGTCAGGCGTGCCGCGTCGCCAGTCGATGCGAAAGCGTGCGACATCGTGTTTGTCACGCAGTCCGAGAAAAAGCGCGTTCCCGAGTTTCTCGAGGCGGTTCGGGGCACCAGAGCGTTGACCATCGGAGACACGGAAGATTTTGTTGCCTTGGGGGGAATGATTGCCTTCAAGAAACAGGGCAATCGAGTTCGATTTCAGATTAATCCCGACGCGGCTACGAGAGCCGGGCTCAAAATCAGCTCGAAACTGCTTCGTCTCGCGATCTTACAAAGTGACACCGGAATGAAAGGAGGGGCGTGACGTGCGCTGGCTCCGCGGCATGTCGATTGGTCGCAAGGTCGTTGCAATCACGATGCCGACCACAGTGATTGCGTGGCTTTTGGCTTCGGCTGTTTTTGTGGTCTATGAAATGCGATCGTTCGAAAGAACCACGGAACGAGAGTTGTCCACGATTTCGCAGCTCATTGCGGAAACATCGGCTCCCGCCCTGACATTCGGAGACATCCAAACCGCTGCTGAGTCGCTCGCTGGCCTGAAGGGCGAGTCGCGCATCCTCGCCGGAGCTATCTACGACCGCCAGGGGAAGCTCTTTGCTTCTTATATCCGACAAGATGCCACTGTCGAAAATATTCCTCCCCAGCCGCCGTCCGTGGGTTTGCTTCGCGCGCCTCGATTCATCACGTACACGAGCCCTTTGCTACTGTCCGGAAACCGCGTAGGTATGCTGTTCTTGAAGAGCGATACGCAGGAGATGCGAGTCCGCCTGCAAGGTTACATAACTGTCGTCGGCACCGTCTTGGTCTTCTCGCTCGTCGTCGCTTTCCTGACGTCCTCGGCTTTGCAGCGAGTTGTGTCCGATCCCGTAAGAAAACTGGCGGAGGCGGCCAGTTGTGTTTCCGTTGATAACAATTACTCGATCCGCGCAGTGAAGCACAACGATGACGAGTTGGGCCTGCTGGTGGACCGATTCAACGAAATGATGGAGCAGATCTCGATTCGGGACGAGATGCTCAGAAGTGGCCAGACCCAGCTCGAGGCACGCGTGAAGATGAGAACGACGGAGTTGGAGGCTGCGAAGGAGGCAGCGGAGGACGCGAATCGTATCAAAAGCACCTTCTTAGCAAACATGAGTCATGAACTGCGAACTCCCCTGAACGCCATTATCGGTTATAGCGAGCTGTTGCAGGAAGAGGCTGATGAACGATCGTTGAAGGAGGCGGTGCCCGACCTGCGAAAAATCCATGCTGCGGGCAAGAACCTCCTGGCGCTGATTAGCGACGTGCTGGATTTGTCCAAAGTCGAATCGGGAAGAATGACGTTCAACTCGGAGCCGCTTTTGGCTTCTTCGATTTTGGCATTTGTCACTCCGACGGCGGAGGTTCTTGCCAAGAGCAAGAGAAACCGTTTCATTGTTCGGCCTGAAGAAGACTATGCATTTCTTGCTGATCGCACGCGCTTCTGCCAAGTACTTCTTAATCTGCTTTCAAATGCCTGCAAATTCACGGAAAACGGCACGATCACGCTGGATGTGCATTCGAAGACCACGGATCAGAAGACGTGGGTTTGCTGGAGCGTGACGGACACGGGAATCGGCATCGCAAAAGAGAATTACGACAAGTTGTTCAAATCATTCTCTCAAATTGACTCGTCGGCGACCCGGCGGCATGAGGGCACCGGTTTGGGTCTGGCGATTAGCAAAACGTTTTGCGAGAGGATGGGCGGCACTATCGAATTTTCAAGCGAACTGGGCAAAGGCTCGCGGTTCACGGTTTTGATTCCCGCGACGCCCCAAGCTCGTGAGAAGAAGCCCGGAGGTGTACCCATCGAGGTGGGAGCACCGTCACATTAGCCGAGGAAATGCCGATGCCCAAAATACTCCTCGTCGAAGACAACGAAATGAATCGGGACATGCTCGTTCGACGGCTGGAGCGCCGCGGCTTCGAAGTGTGCACCGCTGGCGACGGCAAGGGAGGGCTAGCCCTAGCTCGGACGCAGTTGCCGGATCTGATTCTGCTGGACATGAGCCTGCCGGAAATGGACGGTTGGGAAGTCGCGCGACAGCTCAAGGGCGACGTTATCACTCACAACATTCCCGTCATTGCACTGACGGCCCATGCGATGCACGGAGATCGCGAAGCTGCACTGGACGCCGGTTGCGAAGACTATGACACGAAGCCGATCGATATGACCCGGTTATTGGACAAGATGACGTTCTTATTTTCGAAGCGGGATTAAGACCTGAAATTCCAGGAGAGCAAAACAATGAATACGCTTCCCAACCGCGGGGTGAATACCGTAGCTGATGATAAGGCCGCGCTGCCAGACCCCGTTTCAGGCGAAATACTCTTAATCGTCGACGATGTTGCAGAGAACCGTGACCTGTTAGGCCGCCGCCTTGAACGAGCAGGCTATGGCGTACTAACCGCGGAAAATGGCCCGGAGGCTCTGCGCATCATTGAGGAGAAGGAAGTCAGTCTCGTGCTGCTCGACATCATGATGCCTGGCATGAGCGGAATCGAGGTGTTGAAGATTCTCCGCACTAGCCACTCGCCGGTGGACCTACCTGTTGTGATGGTGTCGGCACTCACGGAAAGCGACGAGGTTGTCGAAGCTTTGAATCTCGGTGCCAATGACTACATTACTAAGCCGGTTGACTTAGCCGTTGCGATCGCGAGGATCAAGATGCAGGTAAGCCGAAAGCGGTCCGAAGAAGCGGTTCGGAAGAGCGAAGAGCGATACGCATTAGCGGCGAGGGGCACCAACGAAGGCCTCTGGGATTGGGATATTCCGTCAAACCGGATCGAATACTCCACGCAGTGGAAGGCCTTATTCGGCTGCGCCGATCAGGCCATCGAAAGTTCGACCGAAGAATGGTTTTCGCGCATCCATGAGGAGGATCGCGGGCGTATAGAGTCTGAACTTGGAGCAAGTTTGGCCGACGAACAGCAGAATCAATTCACGAGTGAGTATCGAATTCACCACAAGGATTGCGACTATCGATGGGTGCTCACTCGCGGCGTGATTATCCGCTCTTCGGAAGGCGCCCCGCTCCGGATGGTCGGTTCCGTAACAGATATCACAACGAGCAAAGCATTCGATACGTTGACGGGCCTGCCTAATCGCCTTCTTTTTATCGAGAGCCTCACAGAAGCCATTCGGGAGTGCGCGAGCGATCATGAGAAGCGCTTTGCGTTGCTCTTCCTCGATCTGGATCGCTTCAAGGTTGTGAATGACTCTCTCGGGCACATGGTGGGAGACCGCCTTCTGGAAAGGGTCGCACGACGTCTGGAAAGTTCCGTGCGACTGAGTCGGGATCACAAGAACCCGGACAAGCTCGCGCGGTTCGGTCTCGCCCGCTTCGGAGGCGACGAATTCGCCGTCCTCCTTTCGGATATTAAGAGCCCGAACGATCCCGTGCTCGTCGCCATGCGGCTTCTCGACCGCATTCGGGCGCCGTTCCAACTAGAGGGACGCGAAGTCTTCATAGGTCTCAGCATTGGCGTCGCCCTTGGGGATTGTCACTACGCCTCGGCTGCCGACATGTTGCGAGATGCCGACACCGCCATGTATCGCGCGAAGTCGGCCGGCGGCGGCCGATATCAGGTGTTTACTGAGGGTATGCGCACCGACGCCCAGGAACGCCTCGAACTAGAAAACGATCTGCGTCGCGCTCTACAAAACAAGGAACTCTTATTGTATTTTCAGCCCAAGGTCCAGCTGAATACCGGAAGAGTTGCGGGATTTGAGGCGCTGCTACGATGGCGTCATCCCAAGCACGGTATTATCTCTCCCGGAAAAGTTATTCCCATCGCTGAAGAAACAGGACTGATCGTCCCGATCGGCACTTCAATCCTCGAGGAGGCATGCCGCAAACTGAAACAGTGGCAGGACCACTTTCCGGCGGATCCTCCGCTCAGCATGGCAGTGAACATATCGGTGAAGCAGCTCTTGCAGCCGGACTTCGTGGACGTGGTTCATCGTGTGCTTGAGGTTACCGAAATACCGCCCGCCAGCTTGAGCCTGGAAATCACCGAAAGTGTGGTTTTCCAGGAGACCGGAAACATCGAGCAGATTCTTGACTCCCTCAAAGCGCTTGGAGTGTTGCTGGAAGTAGACGATTTCGGAACCGGATATTCCTCTTTGAACCGTTTGGATAGGTACCCCTTCGACGCCATCAAAATTGATCAATCGTTTGTCTTCCGCATGGGAACGGACAAGCGCTCCGCGGACGTGATCCGAGGCGTGGTAGCCCTGGCGAAGAGACTGAATATCGGGCTTATCGCCGAGGGAATCGAGAACGGCAACAACGCCGAAGTGCTGGACATGATCGGTTGCACCCAAGGCCAAGGCTTCTATTTCTCGAAGCCGATGCTAGGCGAAGAGGTCGAGCAGCAGCTTGAGAAGCACAGAGCTTCCGGTGCATGGCGCCCGAGGGAGATGTACAAGGCTGGAGGGGATCACGCTTCCAACGCAGAACCGCCTTCTGTGCCTGAACAGGGGGCGTGAAATTGCGGCATGTCGAGTGTCCCGTCAGATCAGGCGCACTCCCAGTGACTTAGTTCGATGGTTTCAGCTCTTCATGAAACCCATTCGCCGAGAAGCTGTTTAATTTCGAATCTCGGAGCAATAGTTCAAATTCCGGTACGCCGAGTCCAGGACTGAATAAAAACCCCTGCGCCTCGTCGCAGTCTTGGGCCCGTAGAATGCGCAGCTGCTCTTTTGTTTCCACCCCTTCAGCTGTCACTTTCAGTTTGAGGCTGCGCGCTAAGGCGATAATAGCTGTCACAATGCTTCCGGCGCTCTCGTGAGTCATCATGTCTCTGACGAACGACTGGTCGATCTTGATCTTGTCGACGGGAAAGTGCCGCAGGTAGTTCAGCGACGAATACCCAGTCCCGAAATCGTCGATCGACAGCTGAAAGCCAATAGAGTGCAACTTCTCGAGGATTTCAATAGTGGTTGCCGCGTCGCGCATGACGCTGCTTTCGGTCAACTCCAGCTCCAGACTATTGACGGGAACTCGATGTTTATCGACGATGCGGACAAGTTCCTCGGCGAAGTTTTTCTGCCGGAATTGCATTGCCGAGACATTCACGGCAATCGCGACCGAGATCCCTGCTTGTCTCCAAAGCGCAGTTTGGCGGGCAGCTTCCTCAATGACCCACTCGCCCAGGCGTCCGATGAGCCCGCGTTCCTCGGCTACTGGAATGAACTTTCCCGGCATGATCAGGCCTTTTTCGGGGTGATTCCAGCGAATCAGCCCTTCCGCGCCGATAATGCGACCGGACCGAAGATCGACTTGAGGCTGATAGTGGAGGACGAACTCCTGGCATTCAATCGCGCGCCGCAGCGAACTCTCAATCGATAACATTTCCAGCGCGCGGCGATTCAGGTCCCGGGTATAAAAGTGGTAGGCGTTGCGTCCTGCTCCTTTGGCTTGGTACATCGCAGCGTCGGCATCTCGAACCAGTTCCTGACCGTTGTTGGAGTCATCGGGAAAGAGAGAAATGCCCATGCTCGCCGTAGTCGTCAGTTCATAGCCGTTCAGGACGACGGGTTGAGTCAGTGACGAAAGCAGCTTTCGCGCCACAAGGGCCGCGTCCTGGCTGTCCTGAAGGCCCTGAATCACCGCGACAAATTCGTCGCCGCCAATTCGGGCGAGCGTGTCCTCGCGCCGGATTACTTCCAAGAATCTTTTGGCGGAGGCCTGGATGAGCAGGTCGCCGACGTCATGGCCCAAGGAGTCGTTCACCTCCTTGAAGCGGTCGAGATCGATGAAGACGACAGCAACTTTGCGATTTCTACGGTGTGCGGCCCTGATGGCCTGATCGATCCGGTCCATGAGAAGGGTTCTGTTTGGCAGATCTGTCAGGGGGTCGTGATGCGCTAAACGAATGATCCGTTCCTCATTTTCCTTCCGGGTGGTGATGTCCGAGAAGATTCCCACGTAATGCGTCACGATTCCGTTGAGACCCTTCACGGCACTTATGGATAGCCATTCGACATAGGACTCGCCGGATTTCCGGCGATTCCAAATCTCTCCCTGCCACTTGCCTTTTTCGAGCACGCTCTTCCACATGTCGGTGTAAAAGTCACGCTTCTGAAGGCCGGAGTGGAGTATCCGTGGCGTCTTGCCCGTGGCCTCGGCCGCGGAAAACCCTGTGAGCTTCTCGAATGCAGAGTTCACGAGCAAAATACGCTCTTCGGGGTCGCAAACGAAAATGCCTTCGGCACTGTGGTTCAGGACCTGAGACCAGAGTTGCAGACGCTCCTGCGCCTTAATCTGGTCAGTGATGTCGCGAAAATACCAGACGCGGCCATAATACCGGCCATCGGCGCCCGTTAGTGGTGACGAGTAGCGATCGACTATCCTTCCGTCCTTTACCCTAATCTGGTCCTTGCTCTTCTCCTCCGGGTGCCTGTAGAGATATTCCACCCTTTTAACAAACTCGTCGTAATCTTCGGTCTGCTCTGCAACGTATGGAAGCAAGTGGTTATCATTTCCGGCATGCAAAAGTTCGGCGGGCACCTTCCAAAGTTTTGCGAACTGACGGTTAAACAGAATGATCCGATTAGCATCGTCCACGGCCAGAATACCGTCCATGGTCGTTTCGGTTTGGGTCTCCAGAAGTGTGTTCTTGAACAGAACTTCCTGCTCAATTCGTTTGCGCTCGGTAATATCCCGGCCAATTCCAAAAGTGCCGGCGAAGTTTCCACCGCTGTCCGTCAATGTTCCTGTACTCAGGAGGACCGATATGTCCCGCCCATCCTTGCAGCGCTGGAGGCACTCACCAGTCCATCCGCCCGCGGCGGATTTGCTGTGGATGTCCTGAACGAGTTCGGCGGAGTTATTAGGTGAAAGGATGAAGTCAAAACTTTGGCCGAGCAGTTCCTGTTCCGTGTACCCGAGGGCTCCCAGCCAGGCGCGATTGGCGAACGTAATGCGAGCGCCAGTGTCGCCGAGAGCGATGAATTCAGAGGTCCCGTGTAATACTTGAGAAATCAGATTGTTTCGTTCTTCTGCGCGTTTGCGCTTGCTAATGTCTTTCTTTACGGCCACGAAATAGCCGATTCCTCCGTTATTGTCCGTCAGGGGAGTGATCGTCATTTCTTCGTGGTACAGGCTTCCGTCTTTGCGCCGATTGAGGAGTTCCCCCTGCCAAACGTGCCCGTTCAGAATCGTCTTCCACATTTCTGCATAGAGTTGCTGTGGACCGTGGCCCGATCTAAGAATGCGGGGGTTCTGCCCGAGGACTTCAGCGGCCTCATACCCAGTCAATTGCTCGAAAGCTCTATTTGACCAAACGATGTTCCCCGCCCGGTCCGTAATTACCATGGCATTGGCGGTGGCTTTGGCCGCTGCTACTTGCAGTTCCGCAAGACTGCGCGGATCACTCTTTGTCAATGGAATGGTGTCAAGGCTCCGCTTTTTGTTCATCTCAAAGCCCGTAACGTCAAATACGCCTGCAGCCTTCTTTCTTTATTTGGTGATTCAGAAGCCAAACAGCTCAAATGGAAGGGGTAACCGCTTCGCCGGACTGGAGTCAGTGTAAGTATATTTCGAGGCAATCTAACTGCAATATACATGTGAGAAGCGGTTTCTAGGCGGGCATTACTGCCGTCTACAGAGATGGCGCAAGACCGCGTGACGGCCCGGAGTGTCTAGCTGATGTGTGCTGAATCGACTGGCTAGGCTTACACCACTGTGCCAGTTTGAATGACGCCGCCCTTGGGCACGATAATGATTCCACTGCGAATGTAATAACCATCGCCGTCACAATGCGTTTGGCGGCGCTCGTTAACTAGCCGGGCACCCTCGCCCACGCGCGCATTCTTGTCAACGATAACGCGATCAAGTACGACATTGTTGCCAATTCCCAGCGGCACTTTCCCGTTTTCCGCGTCTTTACCTTCATTCGCTTCGTAAAAATCGGCGCCGAGCAGGACTGAGCGACTGATCTTGGCGCCCGCTCGGATCTGGGTGCGGATCCCAACAACGGACTCCTCGATCTCGCAGCGAGCGATCGAACACCCTCCGGCGACGATGCTCTCCCGAACCTTGCAATTTTCGAGTTTAGAGGCTGGGAAAAGCCTGGACTCCGTATAGACGGGCTGAATCGGGTCGTCGAAGATGGCGGGCGCATCGCTGCGCGTCAACAGGATATTCGCGTCGTAGAAGGATTCAACTGTTCCGACATCCGCCCAGTAGTCCGAAAATATGAACGATCGGACGCGATATCGTCCGAGCGCTTGTGGGATCACTTCGCGGCCGAAATCGGTCGCAGAGTCCCGGTGCAAGACGTCCAGCAACACATCGCGAGAGAAAACATAGACTCCCATCGAGGCGATAAATGGCTTGTCCGGTGTGTGAGCCCCGAACTCCGCTCCCGGCGGAATGCTCGGTCCGATTTGGCGCAACCTCTCCGCGTTCGGTTTTTCCTCAAAACCGGTGATTTGTCCCTTGCTATCAAACTTAAAAATGCCCATTGCTGTCGCGTCTTGAGGCGTAGCGGGGAGCGCGGCGAGCGTAATGTCAGCCTGGCTGTCGATATGGGACTGGATCAAACTGTTGTAGTCCATTCGGTAGAGCTGATCGCCTGCAAGGATCAGATAGTAGTCCGCCGGATAACGCACGAAATGACGTTGTGCCTGCCGCACAGCGTCAGCCGTGCCTTGATACCAGTTGGGATTGTCAGGCGTCTGCTCAGCCGCGAGAACCTCCACGAACCCCCCGCTAAAGGGATCCATCCGATAGGTCACGGAGATATGACGGTTCAGGGAAGCCGAGTTGAATTGCGTCAGTACGAACATCCGGCGGATCTCAGCGTGCAGGCAGTTGCTAACGGGGATGTCAATCAGACGGTATTTTCCGCCGATCGGCACTGCAGGCTTCGAACGGTAAAGCGTTAGAGGGAATAGCCGAGTCCCCTGGCCGCCCCCTAGGATCAGTGCCAGCACTCGATCGTTCACCAGCATGATATTTGGATGTTCGGGCGAGGCTTGCGGGTGGCAAGCCTCACGTTCAAGCGGCTGTGCTGGCTCGCCGCAAAATTGCGGGTGTCGAGTCTTCAGACGGCTAGCAGACGCCCGAAGAACGAGCGATAGCGCCGCAGATCAATACGCAGGTCTTCCGTGGAGACACTGTCACCCGCTTCCCACTGATGCTCCATATTTTTCCGCTCGTCAGCGAAGATTTCGGCAAGACGCTTCATTGTCTTGGCAACAAGTTGATCGGCCTCCTGCACCGCCCGGCGAGGCTCGTCCACGAACT
>Ga0187825_10000223_pt1 | contig 12225 bp, 10 predicted proteins | sample NC_wetland_sal_i_11_FD_132421 | JGI IMG/M metagenome (GOLD analysis project Ga0187825, IMG submission 132421) | Wetland sediment microbial communities from Neuse River Estuary, North Carolina, USA - SourceSoil_5 | ecosystem: Environmental > Aquatic > Freshwater > Wetlands > Sediment | place... | reverse complement strand
TACGCCGCCTGCTCGGCTCTTCCGCCGCGCAGCAGCCGTCGAATCTCGGCCACCAGCCTTTCCGGTTCCTGCGGCTTGGGCAGCAGCAAGTCGGCGAAAGCCGCGGCCTGCGCCGCCTCGGGATCGCCGGAGAACACCACCACCGGCAACTCAGGCCGCATCTGTTTCAGGGCCGGACCCAATCCTATGTCGCCATCCGGCAGGTGGTAATCCATAACCACCAGGTCCACGGGCTGGTGTTGAACCAGCTGCAACCCGCTGCCGGCGCTGTTAGCGCCCAGCACGCAATAGCCGTGCTGTTCCAGGATGCGGGTCAGGGTTAACAGCGTGAGCGCGTTGTCGTCCACGATCAGAATGCATTGAGGGGCTGGCACGAAGAACCTCTTTTTCGTGCGCGTTCCTTAGACCTTTTGCGGGTAGCGCGCAGCGTAGCTGGGATTAAGAGTAAGAGGCGAGGCCCGGAGCCGGGGGTTGCCCCGGGATACTATTGGATATCAACCGCAATCCCACAGTGTTCCGCCGGCTCTTCTGCGCCGGCCGGCAACCTTCTGCAACCGCCGACGCAAGCGGGCCGTTCTTCTCGCGCTCTGCCGCAGCGCCATTTCGGCCGCCCGCAACCTGGCTTCCGTCTGTTTCATCTCTGCTGTGAGGCTCTTGACCTGGCGGATCATTTCCTTCGCGCGCCGGCTCGCTTGTTCCGTCCCGCGCCTGAGAGTCCGGGCAAACTCCCTCAGATCGCCCGGCCCCTGGTGGTCCTTCGTCACCCCGGAACCGATGCCGCAGGGAAGATTGGGGATGCGAGAAAACAAGGTTTTTAAACCGGAGCAGCTGGCGGGGATCTCCGGATGCTTCAACTCGCTCCGCCCAGGGTGGTGTGGGCGCCGAACGAGTGGCGCACATCCGCGCCCCGCACCCAGAAAATCACGTCTTCAGCGATGTTGGTGGCGTGGTCAGCCACGCGCTCCAGGTTGCGCGCAAGCAGCAGCGCGTCCAGAGCCTGCCGGGTGATCGCCGGATTCTCGTTCATGGTGCGCACCAGGGAGATGAAAGCCTCATCCCGCATGCGGTCCACCACGTTATCCATTTCCAGCACCGCTTGCGCCAGTTCCGCCTTGCCCTCGATAAATGATTCCAGGGCGCGCTGCACCATGGCTGAGGCCGCCGAAGCCATGCGTGGCACATCCACCGGAAGCTCCGCCGCCGGCAACTCCATCATGTCCATCACCCGTTCGGCGATGTTCACCGCCTGGTCTCCCACCCGCTCCAGGTCGGCGTTGATTTTCACCACCGCCAGGATGAAGCGCAGGTCGATGGCCATGGGCTGCTGCATGGCCAGCAGGTCGAGGGCGATGCCGTCGATCTCCCGCTCCGCCGCGTTGATCAGGGATTCGTTCTCCAGCACGCGGTGGCACAGCGTGAGGTCGCGGTCGCGGTAGGCCTGGCAGGCCCGGTCCACCGCCTGCTCCGCCATGCCCCCCATCTTCAGCAGCTTTTCCCGCAATTCGTCCAGTCCTTGTTGAAATCGTGTGCGCATCAGCCAAACCTGCCTGTGATGTAATCCTCTGTACGCTTCTCAGAGGGATTGGTAAAGATTTTTTCGGTTTTATCGAATTCGATGAGCCGCCCCAGCAGGAAAAATCCCGTGAACTCCGCCACCCGCGCCGCCTGCTGCATGTTGTGGGTCACGATCACGATGGTGTAATTCTCTTTCAACTGGAAGATGAGGTCCTCGATTTTACCCGTGGAAATGGGATCCAGGGCGGAAGCCGGTTCGTCCATCAGCAGGACGTCGGGCTCCACCGCCAGAGCGCGGGCGATGCACAGCCGCTGCTGCTGCCCGCCGGAAAGGCTGGCTCCCGACTTCTTCTTCAGCGCGTCCTTCACCTCGTCCCATAGCGCGGCCATGCGCAGGGAGCGCTCCACAATTTCGTCCAGCTTGCCTCTGTCGCGGAATCCGTTCAGCTTCAGCCCGGCGGCCACGTTGTCATAAATGGACATGGCGGGAAAGGGGTTTGGTTTCTGGAACACCATTCCCACTTGCCGCCGCACCTGCACCGCCGGCGTTCCGTTGCCGTACACCTCCATGTCGCCGATGCGCACCTTGCCGGTCACGCGGGTTTCCGGCAGGGTCTCATGCATGCGGTTCAGGCAGCGCACAAAGGTGGATTTCCCGCAGCCGGAAGGGCCGATGATGGCGGTGGCGTGATTGGGCGCGATGCGCATGACGATGTCGTGCAGCGCCTGCGTGGTCCCGAACCAGGCATTCAGGCCTTCGACCTCGATGCCCACGCCCATGCTAGGCCGTCCCCTTCATCATGCCGCGGCTGGCGATCAGGCGCACTACCGCGATGGTGCCCACGATGAGCGCAATCAGCACCAGCGCCCCCGCCCAGGCCTGGCGGTGCCACTCGTCGTAGGGCGAAATGGCGTAAACGAAAATCTGCAGCGGCAGGGCGGCAATCGGCTGGTTGATCTTGGCGCTCCAGAACTGGCTGCCGAAGGCGGTGAACAGCAGGGGCGCGGTCTCACCCGCCACCCGCGCGAAGGCCAGCATGATGCCGGTAATGATGCCGGCGGCAGCCGTGCGCAGCGTAATGGAGACCGTGGTGCGCCAGCGTGAAACCCCCAGCCCCAGCGCCGCCTCCCGCACCGAGCGCGGCACCAGCAGCAGCATTTCCTCGGTCGCCCGCGTGATAGTGGGAATCATCATGATGCCCAGGGCCACGCCGCCGGCCAGCGCGGAAAAGTGCTTCTGCTTCAGCACCACCAGGGAATAGGCCACAATGCCGATCACAATCGAGGGAACTCCGTTGAGCACATCGGCGGTGAAGCGGATGGCGTCCCCGAAACGGTTGCGTCCATACTCCGAGAGAAAAACACCGGCGCCAATGCCCAGCGGCACCCCGATGGCGCTGGCAATCCCCAGGATCACGCCCGTGCCCAGAATGGCGTTGGCCATTCCCCCTCCCGCTACGCCCACCGGTTTCGGCGTCTGCGTCAGAAACGCCCAACTGATGGAGCCCAGGCCGCGCTGCACCAGGTAAATGAAAATCGCCGCCAGCGGCAGCAGCACCAACAGCAGAGCGGCTACCGCCATGGCCGTGGCGAAATAATCTTTCAGGCGGCGGCTCCAGGAGATTCCCCCCCTCCTTCTTAATGGCGCGTTATTGCGCATGGACCCTCGCCGGAACCCCGCGGGTCACGCTCCACACCAGCAGGCGGGCAAGCGCATTCACCACGATGGTCACCAGGAACAGCGCCAATCCGATTTCCACCAGCGCGCTCAGGTAAAGCCGGCCGGTGGCTTCGGTGAACTCGTTGGCAATCACGCTGGCCATGGTGTAGCCCGGAGCCAGCAGCGACCTGGCGATTTCCGGACGATTGCCGATCACCATGGTCACCGCCATGGTTTCGCCCAGCGCCCGCCCCAATCCCAGAATCACAGCGCCTAGAATGCCGGCGCGCGCGTTGCGCAACACGCCTACCCGGATCATTTCCCAGCGGGTAGCACCCAGGGCCAGGGCCGCTTCCCGCTGGTTCCGCGGCACCGCGCTCAATACCTCCCGGGTCAGCGAGGAAATGATCGGAACCACCATCACCGCCAGCACCATTCCCGCGGCCAGCATGCCGATCCCGTACGGCGGCCCTTCAAACAGCCCCGTCCAGCCCAGGGAACGTATCAGTGCGGGCTCGATGTACAGGCGCAGGATGGGCACCAGCACAAAAATGGCCCATAGGCCATAGATCACGCTGGGAATCGCCGCCAGCAGTTCGGTGGAGAACGACAGAATGGCGCGCAGCCCTTGCGGACACATTTCCGTAATGAATACGGCCACGCCCAGCCCCAGGGGCACAGCTATGACCAGGGCGATTATGGAAGAAATAATTGTGCCGTAAATGAAGGGCAGCGCGCCGAATACGTCATTGGCCGGGTCCCAGGTTCGGGTGCTGAAAAATTCCCACCCAAACTGGTGCAGCGACAGGGTGGAGTTGGCCACCAGTTCGTAGAGGATGAGCCCCAGAACCACCGCCACGCTCAGTCCGCAGGCGATCATGGCATAGCGGAAGAGTTCATCAGCCAGCCTGCTGCCCACCCGTACGCGCACCCCGGCCGGCTCGGACGCAGGCTGCGTCCGACGTGGCGGAGTTTCCACCGGACTCGCTTCCCGGGGTCGCAGCGGGCGTGGCGTTAACCGTGGAATGCCCATGGATTCCTGGCTCCAACCTAGCAAAGTTTTGTTACAGGAGTGTTACAGGAAAAATCGGGAGTCAGGGATCAGGAGTCAGGCCTCACTGGTTGGTAAGGAGTGGCTGGCAGTTAGGAGCTGGTGGTTCGTAGTTGATTGTAGCCACAATGTATCACCTACCAACTCCCAAGTACCTGCACGCTGACTTCTGACTCCCGACTACGGGCTACCGACTCCTGATTATGTAATAAAAAAACAGGCGCCGGCTGGTTGGCCAGGCGCCTGTCCGGGCCCTGCGTTAAAACGAAAACTCCATGTTGAGGAAAATGGCCTGTACGTTTGGCGGAACCGCATTGGCAATGCCGTTCGGGTTAGCCTTAGCCAGTTTCGAGCTGAACTGCGCCAGCTCACTGGCCGGGTACGTGAATTGGCTGTGCCGGTAGAACACATTCTGGCTATCTACCGCAAAGCGCAGGTGCTTGCTGTAGGTGTAGTTGATGCCGGCGATCACGCGATCGAAATCAATGGGATCGCTCGGGATATTGGTGTTGGGTTGGAAGTATTCCCCCATCCCGAAGAGGGTGAACTTCGTTCCCGGGATGTCGGCGTGGCCAAACACGTCAAACCCTTTCTGCCGGGTATGTGTGCCCGACAGGATGGCAGTAGCCAGGTCCGTCAACCCGGCATACTGAGTGGTCCCCAAGCCAAATGCATCCTGCGGGCCGGCCCCGGAGAACAGATTACCCAGGCTGAACGCGTTGCGACCAAAGTCGTACTCCGCGGCTAGTTGGTAGCCATTGTGGGGACTGGTGTAATGAACCAACCCAGCCATGCGCTCCACCACGTGATTAGAGCTATCAGGTGGAACGTTGCCGTACCCGTAGTCCACAAAGCCGGTTATCCCCAGCCCTTCATATTTGGAGGTAGCGCCGAAAGGATAGAAAGAAACCCGGGCCATCCCCGTTTTGGTTTCCGACTGGTTGAACTGGTGGAAGTTGGCATCGTTGAAGACGCCAATCTGGTAATCAATGTACTGTTTGCCGTTAAACTTAACCGGACCGTTGATGGAAGCGCCGGTGTAAGTTGAACTCAAACTGAGATAGTTCCAGGGAATCAGGTTGACGTAACGGAAGCCGTACAGGCCTTCTTCCCAGTCCACCAGCGGATTCATCTGCTGTCCGAAGCGGATGTTGTCCTCTTTGAAAGCTTCGCTATTGCGGAAGGCGTTCAATTCAGCGTAGCCATACTTGAGCCGGAACGTCAGGTTGCCATCCGCCGACGCGGGGACCGCGCCCACCTTGCCCACTTTGTCATTGCTGGCGGTCGCAAACTGGCGATAGATGTTGGGAGTTATGCGGAAGCTGATGAAGTCATTCGGGCTATAAACAAAGTTGAGATAGGTGCGGTTGACTTCGAAGGCGCTGTAGTTGTCATTGCCCGCACCCGAGAAGTTGGTCTGGGTGAGAAACTGCGGTCCGAAGCCGGTGTTGTAGTAATACGCATAATCGGCGTAAGCGAGGGCGCCGATCTTTATTTTGCCGCTGGCCAGCACCAGGGAATCGCTGGCCTGCTGCTTCTGGCCATTCCCTGTCGCTTGGCCCTCTGAGACTTCGGCAATTTTCGGGGCCGCAGAGGTCGAGGTTGCCGCACCCGCCGGCAGAATGGGCGTGGTGCTGGCCACCTGCCCCAGATTGGGCGCCTGAAGTGGTGCCTGGCTGGCAGCCTGCTTCGCCGCCGGAACCTGGCCGTTCGGGTTCTGCTGCAGCTTCTGGCTCAGCCGCTCCAGCATTTCCTGCTGCTGCTTGATCTGCTGCTGTTGCGCCGCAATCTGCTGTTGCTGCGCCGCCAGCGCGGCGCGCAATTCTGTTACATCCTTCTCCGTAATCGCCGCCGGCGTCGGTTTGCCTTCCGGGGCCGGTTTATCCGAACTGCCGCTCTGCGCAAACATGAGCGCGGACAACAGCGGTACTACTGCGCACCACCTCAGAACGTGCTTCATATGTGCTTTTCTGCTCCTGTGCCTGGTGATTTCATGTCTGGCTGCGTCAGGTCGAGTCACTTGTAGTCCTCTTCCTGGCTGCAGTTCTAATTTCGCTGCGTTACAGCTGTATTACGGGCATATGAATTTTCGGTTACAGGTTGTGGAAGAAAACCGGCGCCCTATTTGAGCGGAGCGCCGGCGGCAGTCGTCTGCGTGAGCAGGTTCTGGTCCAGCGATGAGATCGAAGCCGGCAGAGGAGCGTAGTCCAATCCCTGCGACAGTTGCTGGCCATCGGTCAGGATGTACTGCACGAAGTCTTTCAACTGCTGCCGCTTGGCTCGGTCGCTGCCGTCTTTGGGAATGATAAGGAAGGTAAATCCGCTGATGGGGTAGGCCTCGGGCGCGTTCGCTGGCGGATCCACGATGGGCGTGCGCACATCCTGCGCCAGCTCGGTCTTGAACGCGTCAATGGCCGCGGTGGTTCCGGCTGCGCTCGGGGTCACGAACTTCCCCGCTTTATTTTCTATCCCTGCCACCGGCAGATGATTCTGGGTGGCATACGACAATTCGACATAACCTATCGCTCCCGGCGTCTGCTTTACCACTCCGGTTACGCCTTCACTTCCCTTTCCGCCCAGACCGACTGGCCAGTTCACGGAAATGCTGGCGCCCACCTTCTTGGCCCAATCCGGGTTTACCGCTGCCAGATAGGTGGTGAAGATCCCGGTGGTGCCGCTTCCGTCGGAACGGTGCACCACCGCAATTGCCGTGGAGGGCAGCTTAACTCCCGGGTTTGCCTTGACGATGGCGGCATCGTGCCAATTTTTGATGGTCCCTAAGTAAATGCCCGAGAGCGCCGCCGCTGTCAGCCTCAGCGGTTCCTTCAGTTCCGGCAGATTGTAGGTGATGCACACTGGCCCGGCGCTCTCCGGAACCTGGATCACTGGCGGCATGTCCTTCAGCTTTTCGTCATTCAAAGCCACGTCGCTGGCTCCGAAATCCACCGTACCCGCCTTCACCTGCTGAATGCCTGCGCCGCTGCCGATGGACTGGTAGTTGATTTGCACGTTGGGATGGGCCTGCTGAAAATTGGCGGTCCACCGGGTCATGATGGGATTAATAAAGGTGCTGCCCGCTCCCACCAGGCTCACCGTTTCATTGGCGCCGCCCTGCCCTGATTTTGACTGGCAGCCGGCAGCTAATACGGCAAACCCCGCGAGCGCTATCCAAAACAACCGCGATTGCAATTTCATTCTTCCGCTCTCCTCTCACCAGCATCCACCCGGACCGGCCCCGAAGCTGTTGATGCAAGTACGTTTGCGGGTGTACGGCTGCAATCTAGAGGAGGCAGATTACGGGGTTGTAAACATCAGGTTAAAAAACGGTTACAAGCCCCGCGGGCGATTCCCGACCTTGGAATTTATGTGCAATTCGTGAACACCGGTCCTGGGCAGGGGCTGGGAGGCAGCCCCGTGGAACCGTTCTAAGTTATAAGAATGGCGTACCTTGTGAGGATTGGCCAGGAGTCGCCGCCGTGGCCACCCTCCTGCATGACGACAGGCGTGGCAGGCCCCATCCAAGTCTTTCGTCTGCGGTCTCTGGGAGTCAGCCTTGCCCTCGCTACCCTGTGCCCGGCGTTGGCCGCTAAAAACTCCCCGCCCGCGCAGGTAATTATGCTCGCCACCATGCCGCCAACCTTTTCTTTGCAGGCGGCCCAGGCCAGCGTGAGCGGCGCTTCCGGAGACGTGCAGAGCTTGGCCCAGGCACACGGTCGTCTGCTCATTCGCGGTCAACTGCACGGCCACGGCGGCAGGGCGGTGGTGCGCATCCCGTTGTCCCTGGCCGCGAATACACGCAGTTTCGTGGTGCAGGCAGGCGGCGAGAGCGCTTCCCATGTCACGGTTTCTCTATCCGCTCCGGAACTGATGGCGCGGCGCATGCCTCTGCGCGGCCAGGCATCCTTAGCCATGGGTCTGGCCAGAAATCACGGCCGCGAATTCTTCACCCTCAATCAGCCCCTGCACTCCATCCTGGAGATTATTTTTGAGGATATTCCGTCCGGCCAGACCAGAAACTTCAGTCTCGCCCTGAGCATGCGCGACCTCGGCTATTAGGCCTTCACTTCGCTCTCGCGGCCTTCCCCTGCCGCAACGTGACCAGTACCTCGGTCGCTACTTCTTCGCGCATTGCCGTCACGCTCGCCGGACACGACACTACCTCATAGGGCAGCGGATTCACGAAATCACTGAACGACACCTGGATGGGATAGGTTCCTTCCCGCTTTTTGCGCACCAGAAACTCGCCGGCGGCATTGGTCAGAAGCACCTCGCCATCCACGCGCACCGCGGCGCCCGCGATCGCATTGCCGCGCTCATCCACCACCCGGCCGCGAACCACATACTTGGGCAGGCGATAGCCGCTGGAGCCGTTCACTCCGAAGAACCGCGATGCGCCGTAGAGCATGCTGCTGCCGGAGACCGAGTAACGGGTCTTCCCGTCCGGCCCGAGAAAGCTCTGGCCGTCGAGTTCGATGCCCCCGAATGGCCGCAACTGCAGCGTGACCGCGATTCCCTGCTTGAAAGGCCGAACCAGAAAAGGCACGTACACCGTCTGGTAGTCCACTCCCACGGTAAATCGGTTGGAAAAATAGTTCCCCCCGAAGGAGACGGTGGTCTGCCCCTGCGACGAACTGATTACCTGCAGCAGGCTGAGCCGCGGCGAAACCGTCTGCCGCAAGGTGCCGGAAATCATGCTGGAAACCTGCTTGTCCTGCTGGGAGCGGCTGCGGAAGTAGTTGATGCCGGTGTCCAGCCAGTGCGTAATCGGCCGGTCAGCCCACAGCGCCTGTCCGGCCGTTTGTTTCCCTTCCAGAAAGGACTGGAAGAGTCCTCCGCCCCAGCGCAACTGCCGGAACTCGAATCCGCCCTGCAACTGCTCCACCGTGGCGCGCACGAAGGGCAGGCTGATGTTGTATTGCGGCTGCAGCAGGTTCTGGTGCCCGGCCACCAGCACCAGGCCGCGCCGCGGCTTGATGGTAGCCAGGATATTCGCGCCCGTGTACTCGGAGTTCAAAGGTTGCCGCACGGTGACCCGCCGGAAGCGGTCTCCCACGCCGATGTACGCCGCTCTCAAGTCCAGCCAGTTCTGTTTCACCTCCAGGCTGGCTGCGCCATAAGCCTGGTTGGAGCCCAAGCCGCCGGCGGCCCCCAGCGCCACTCCCGGGCTCAGCTGAAAACTGAAACCGTTGATGGCAGTCTGCTGCTCGGAAAATACTTCGCGGGAATAGAAGTGCAGGCGGTCAGACACCGCTTTGTCCACGAACAGCATGCCCGCGGGTGTCTCCGCGGTGGACGCCTGGAAGAAGGGCGTACCCCCGCCCAGCGCGGTGGCGCCGCCAAAGAGCATCACGTCATAGCCCTGCCGGCGCGTGTTGAATGAGGCTCCGCGCGCCAGCAGAAACTGGTCGGTGTTGAAAATGTCGGTGGGCAGGTCGAAGCTGATGGGCTCGTCGCCCAGGCTCAAAGTTCCGGCGTGCAGTTTGGCGGAGGCCCGGGTGCCCAGCAGGAAGTTTCCCCCCAGGTCGCCCGCCCCCAGGTATCCCTGGTAATTGCCGCTTTGCACCTGCAGGGAAGCGCCGTTGGCGTCGTATAGGTCAGAGGAGCCCCCGCCCACCGTCACCAGTTGCGCGCGGCACTGCGGCGCGCAGCCCAGACACAGCAGCCAGGCAATGGCCGCCACGGCGAGCGAAGTGGGAAGCTTGTGCATTTTCTTCTGCCAGCATCAAGGGGCGGCGCTCTGGACCTCCGTTTCCATTGTGAAACGGTCGAAATGCAGCACTACCCTGCTGGGCACGCTGGCCGACTGCCAGGGAATTTCCACCTGCCGTTCGCTATTGGGAAACAGCGGGAAGCCGCTTTCGCTGGCTTTGGCCTTTCGCCCCTGCACATCCGTTTCCAGCACCCGCCCGAAGGCATCTCCCGAATTGGCCACCCGAATTACCAGCTTCTTCGTCTGCGGCTGGTATTGCGCCCGCACGATTTTGAGCTCCGCTTTCTGCAGCCGCCGCTTGGGCAACAGGTAGATGGTGTGCGGCAACTGCACCTGGATCATGAAGCCCTCCGGCGTGCGCTGGCGGAAACCGGAGAAGGCCGCGTACAGCACGCACCACGCCGGCAGCTTGTCGGACCAGGCCTGGTAGAAGACGTAATGGCTCTGCCGCGGCGGAACGCGGAATGACATCTCGGAGAGTTTCAGGTGAATGCCGCTGTCCAGCGGACGGTAGGAAATATTGCCGGTGTCGGAAACCGTAAAGCTCCTCGCTTCCAAAGTCACGTTCAAAGGCTGCAGCGAGTCGTTGTAATACTCGATTTTTCCGCTCGCCTTTTTTCCCGGGCTCTTGACCACGTTCTCATCAATCAGCGGCCGCACCGTCTGGGCCGGCAATGCCGCGCTCAACCCAATTGCCAGGGCGAGCGCTGCCACTAGACCGCCTCCTGCTCCTCTCCACCGCTTCTCTGCCTTTGCCTGGGAAACCATTTTCCTGCCTTTGCCTGCTGAGGATTTACGGCGTCGCCTGCGCCTGAATGTTGAGCACCCCGGTGTAGGTATCCGCCGGCAACTGCGGCACCACCGTGGTGTCTATCTGGTAATTCAGCGTGTCCGTGCGTGTGCCGATGACGTTGCTGTTGCCGGTGATGGTGGTGGTCCCGATCTGCAGCCCGGATGCCGCGCCGTTGAACGGGCTCACGTTGCTGCAGGGGTTGAAAAGCCCCGCCCCGTTCACCTGGATCTTCACCGCCGACGAAGGAATGGTGAAGCTATTGCCCGCAGTCACCGGGTTCAGCGCCGCCGTGGCGCTGGTGAAGTAAGCCCAGATGGCGATGTTATTTCTTCCTGGTTTCAGCGACCAGGCCGTGGTGATGCTGGAACTGCTGCTGCCGTTGTTGGCAGCAGTGTTTGGCGCCAGCGTGAAATTGATGCTGGTGCCCGAGCTCACCGTTACCGTAAGCGACTCATTCAGCGTGGCATTGAGCGCTACCGTAGCAATGTTTGAATTGGCGGGTCCGGCGGCCGCGCTGAATGCCGGCAGCAATACCACAAGCGCACAAACAAAGGCAAAGCTCCGCATGAGTGCCTTCATCTTTCTTTCCTTACCTGGAACGGCGAAACCGCGGGTTCGCCTGGGTCGTCCAATCCTGGGACAATGTCCAAATTTGGGACGCGAAGCCAGTATTCGCAGCCGGCCGGTAATCCGTCGAGATTACGAACGTCATCTCGCGGCCCTCGTGTCACCACACTGATCACCCCAGCGCGGGCACTTCGCCCATTTGCAGAACCCAGAATGGTCACTGCGGCGAGGCCGCCAGCGCCGGCAACGGTTTCTTTATCCAGACCTCGGGCCTCTGCGTCCCGGCGGTGGAAAGAGGTTCGTAGATGCCGGCACGCGTCTACTCCCACTGGTCACATCACCGCGTTGTGTGACCCCTGAGCTTTTCCCTGGCGGGAACCGGGTGCCAACCTGTTTGTGAAAGCGAGGAGATACGCCCGTGTGTATCAAGCTGATGGGCGGCGTGGCCGTCGTTCTGTTCGCGGTGTGACTGGTCGCCGTGCTCCAGGGCTGGGGCACAAGCACTGCTGGCGGCCGGGTTGTCGGTCTGAGCTTTTTGGTTCTTTTCGCCTTTGCCGCGGCTTGGGGTCTGCGCACCCTGACTCGCTAGCTTGGGTAGAGCGGTCCGGCAAATCCAAATGTAGCGGCAGGCATGTTGCCAGTTAGGACGGCAGGCCGATGCTATACTGCGCCTCCGAGGCACTTCACGTTGCCCATGCACAGTTTCGGACTGTTTCTTGCCGCGGCCCTGGTGCTGGCGATCACTCCCGGCCCGGGCATTTTCTATGTGCTCACCCGAACCCTGGCCGGCGGTCGGCGAGATGGAATCCTCTCCGCCGGTGGAACCCTTCTGGGGGGCATGTTTCACGTTTTCGCCGCCGCCCTGGGCGTTTCCGCGATTCTGGCGGCCTCCGCCCTGGCTTTCGCCGTGGTCAAGTATGCCGGCGCCG
>Ga0187825_10000222_pt1 | contig 12233 bp, 7 predicted proteins | sample NC_wetland_sal_i_11_FD_132421 | JGI IMG/M metagenome (GOLD analysis project Ga0187825, IMG submission 132421) | Wetland sediment microbial communities from Neuse River Estuary, North Carolina, USA - SourceSoil_5 | ecosystem: Environmental > Aquatic > Freshwater > Wetlands > Sediment | place... | reverse complement strand
CCGCTATGCCAAAAAGCACGGTTTGGAGCTCTACCCCATTTCCGCCGCCACCGGCGAAGGCATCGAGGCCCTCAAACTGGCCATGTCCCGACGCCTGGAGGAGCTGCGCCAGCTGGAGGCGGAAGTTGAGGCGCCTGGCGGGCGTCTGAGCCCGCTGCCGAAATCCTGAGCGTAGCGAAGTGCCCTTGCCGAATGAAATCCAGGGCACTCGGCTTTCCGAGTCTGCCTTCAGCAGCTGAGCGCAGCGAAGCTGTCGACGCGTGCCACTGGCGTCGCCGCCCCCATGCTCGTAGCATGCACATAAGTCGGGACAGCTTTGAGGTTCGGCCCGGTGCCGTTGTGCGTCGGACCTGCTGTGGCAGGACGCGCGCCTGCTCACGCAATCACTACTGCACGGTCAGCGAGATCTGCGTTGTCCTGGTCAGGCTGTCGGATGCCGCTGTCACCTGTACCGTGTACGACTGCGATTGATGGACTAATTGTGTACTGCCGCCCCCGCAGGCGGCGCATAGAAGGGTGGCTGCTGCCAATACTGCTGCCAGCAGCCAGCCGCGATACCCCGTCGGAGCCCACTTGCGCCGCTGAGCAAAGCCCAGGAACGGAAATGGAAGCCCCAGCGCCCATAAGGGCAGCAGGCGCGACTTGCCCGGCGGAGACACCAGGGCAGCCGAATTCGCCGGAGCGTCAATGGTCAGCGTGGACGTGTCGGTATTGCCTCCCGGCGTGATATTCGCCGGCGAGAACGAACATGTGGGCGCAGGTGCCGGACCCATCACCAGACAGGAAAGCTGCACCGAGGAGGAGAATCCGTTCACCGGTGTGAAGGATAGACCGTCGGTGACCTGCCCGCCCGCCTGAGCCGTAAGCGCGCTGTGTGCGGCTTTCATCGAAAAGGCCGGCGTGGAGTTCAAAAGAACGCCGACGCTGTTGTTGGTGGAATCGAGCTGAATCAGGTCCGTCAGCTGGTCCCCATTCAAGTCGGCCGCCAGTACAAATCCACCCGGATCGGTCGCATCCAGCGCGGTAAGTATTCCCCTTCCGTTTCCGAGATAGAAAACAAGGGCTTTAGGCGCGGCAATGCCTCCTCGGCCCGCAATATCGAGGTTGCCGTCACCATTGAAATCGCCGCTTGCTATGTCGGTCACCAGGTTGGAAAACTTATGGAAAATCGACCCGCCCGCGCTGCCAGTGGCGAAGATCTGTTCACTCCCAAACGTGCCGTCGCCCCTGCCCAGAAAAAGGCTCACATTCTGACTGGTATCGCAGGAAAAAATACGGCAACCAAAATCAATGAGAGTCGAACTTATGACGAGATCTAGCTTGCCGTCGTTGTTCAGGTCCACCGTCCAAGCCGAGTTGGCGTTGTATCCGCCAGTAAGGCTCGCTATGCCGCTCGGCGAGAAGGTGCCATCTCCCTGGCCTAACAGGATTTGTGTTGCGCCACTGACGGCGATGGCCAAGTCGAGTTTTCCGTCGCCATTGAAATCTGCTATGGCCAGAATATTCTGCTGGTTGGTCACGACCGTCTTCGAGGCTTGGAAGGTGCCGTCGCCGTTTCCGAGGCGGACGCCAACCTCCACGACGCCCGTCCCATCCGGAAGACTAACCAGTAGGTCGGCCTTCTTGTCTCCATTGACGTCCGCCACCGCCAAGGCGGTTTCCTGATTCCCGAGCGGGGCTACCCTCGGCGCCTGAAATGTTCCGTCGCCATTCCCGAGCAAGATGCGCACTTCACCCGGCGAGGAGCCGTCGCTGGCGGGCGGCACCAGCACCGCCAGGTCGAGCTGGCCATCGCCGTCGAAATCTCCCACGGCTAAGCTGTTCGGGCCGCTTCCCGCGTCGAAATTGTTCGCCGCACTGAAGGTGCCATCGCCCTTCCCCAGCAGCACGCTAATATTGTTGGAGCTATTGTTAACGACCGCGAGATCCGGCTTCCCGTCCCTGTTGAAGTCGGCCGTCACCACCGCCGTCGGGTTCGTTCCCACCGAGTAGCGTTGCACCGCCTGAAACGACACTGCGGCTGACGCTTCCAGTGTCATTCCCAAAAGGAGTGCTACTGACAACAAGCTTGTATCTCTGTGCGTAAGCATCGCCGCGACCTTCCCGCATCCCTAAGCCCAAACTGTTATCTCTTCCCTACGCTTCTCGTCATGAAGGACGGCTGAGCTTTTCCCGAGGTTTTGCTGAAGCCGGCTGCCCTTAAGGGGCTATAATCGTGCAACTTAAACGTCCCTGGGGAGGAGTTGTGGATGGCGCCTTCCGCGTCGGGACCTGGTTGGTTCAGCCCAAGCTGAACTCCATTTCCTCTGGCGAAGCCGCGGTTCGTCTGGAACCGAAGGTGATGGAGGTCTTGGTCTGCCTGGCTTCCCGGCCTGGGGAGCCCGTCTCCAAGGAAACGCTTCTCAAAACCGTCTGGCCGGACACATTTGTCTCTGATGATGTGCTGACTCGCTCCATCTCCGAACTCCGCCGGGCGCTTAATGACGATGCCCGGAGCCCGCGTTTCATTGAAACTATTGCCAAGCGCGGGTATCGGCTCCTGGCCCCGGCACAACCGGTCCTGCAGTCACCAGCCGCACCCGTTCCGGCCTGGCGGCAGGTATCCTCACCTTCCAAAAGACCCCGACCCCGCAGGTCGGCAGTGGCATTCGCTGGCGTTGCCTTGGGTTTTGCCCTTCTGCTGGCATTCGGCATCAGCGCTCGCCGTCAGCGTTCGGTGGCGCAAAAGCCTCTGCCGACCATTCGTTCTCTGGCAGTGCTGCCACTGCAAAACCTTTCCGGCGATCCCGCACAGGAGTACTTTGCCGACGGTATGACCGAAGAGCTCATCACCGAACTCTCCCGTGCCAGCGCGCTGAGGGTCATCTCCCGCACCTCCGTCATGCGCTACAAGAAAACAGATAAGTCTCTGCCGCAAATTGCCCGCGAGCTGGGAGTAGATGCGGTTGTCGAAGGGTCAGTTCTGCGTTCCGGTGATCGTGTAAGGATTACTGCCCAGTTGATCTATGCTCCCACCGACTCCCACCTCTGGGCACAGAGCTATGAGCGGGAGATGAAGGACGTGTTGGCGCTGCAAAGTGAAATCTCGGGCGCCATTGTCAAGCAAGTGCAGACTCAACTCTCGGCGCAGCCCAGTCTGATGCCCCCGGCTCCCTCTACACCAACCGTGGATCCCAGAGCCTATGAGGCCTATCTGAAGGCTACTCATTATTGGGCAAAATATACCGGGCCGGATCTTGATAAGAGCCGTCGCTACTTTGAACAAGCCATTAAGTTCGATCCTAATTATTCGCGTGGCTACTCGGGGCTCGGGGATGTTTACCTGTCCCTGGTCTCTTCTGACCTGCTTCCCGATACCGACCTCCGTAAGGTCGAATTCCTGGAAATCAAGGCCATGCAGCTCGATCCGTCTCTAGCTGAGCCGCACGAGGCTATGACCTGGGTCAGACTCTATCGTTGGGACTTGGCGGGAGCGAGACAGGAAGCCGAGCGTGCCCTTGTCCTCAACCCCAGTGATCCGGACGCACACGTGGCTTACCTGTGGTGCCTGCTTCTGCAGGGAAAGCTTAACCACGCTGTACCCGATCTGCAGAAGATCCGCCAGCTGGACCCTGCATCACCGCCATTTCTTGCCTCCCTCGGATCCATTCTGGACAGCGCGCAACGTTTCGATGAGGCTTTGCAGCTTTGCCGCGAAGCAGTTGACTTTCAGCACGATTTTGGGCTGGCACACTGGTGCGTGGGAAGAGCGTACATCGGCAAGCAACAGCCGGATCGCGCAATTTCCGAATTCCGGCAGGCATTGGCAGCTGGCGACATGCCTTATTTTCGTCGTGATCTTGCCCTGGCTCAAGCCGCCCTCGGCAACCGGCGCCCCGCTCTCGAGGTCATACGACAATTTGAGGCCAAGAAGGACGGTAGCCTGGATTATGAAATCGCGACCCTTCAGGCTGTCCTCGGAAATAATGAGGCGGCTCTCAACCGGTTGGAGATGGTGTATTCCAGGCACGGCCGGAAGCTCGTCTTCGCCAGCCTCGAACCCGCGTTTGAGCCGTTACACTCGGATCTCCGGTTCCGGGATCTCGTTCGCCGCGTAACCTTGTCGCGGTAATTAAGGGCGATTCCGCCCGGGCACAGCTTCCATCCCAGTAAGTGCGATCATTTCGCCCGGCTTACGGCGTTGGGAACACCCCCTTGCAACCTTTCCCAATTAACGCGAAACTACTGCTGGGAACCAAACGGAGTTCATGAATATCGCCCTGTTCGGCGGTACCTTCGATCCCGTGCACAAAGGTCACCTCGCGCTGGCCCAGGCGGCTCAACAGCGCTATGACCTGAAGCAAATTCACTTCGTTCCGGCCAATGTGCCGCCCCTGCGTTCCGGCCAACCCCTGGCCCCGTTCGAAGATCGTTATGCCATGCTGGCTCTGGCCACGCTGGGCGAGAAGGCGTTTTATCCTTCGCGGCTCGAAGCCCCCCAGGGAGAAGCCCGCCACGGCGGCGAGGCGCTGGAGATGCCCCGCTCGCGTAAGGGAGCCAAGTCGCCGCATGGCCACACGCAACATGCCGAAGCGGGAGCAAACTATTCCATTGACACGGTGCGCCGCTTCCAACGCACTCTGGGCAAGAGCGATCGCCTGTTTTTTCTCATCGGCATAGACGCTTTCCTTAAGATTGCGCAATGGAAGGAGCCGGAAGCGCTGCTGGGGACTGTGGAATTCATTGTGGGCAGCCGCCCCGGACACAGTCTGGCCCAGGTGGCGGAGGCGCTGCCTGAGAGCTTTCGCCCCAAGCAGGCGGTGAGCCAGGCTTTTCGCAAGCAGCCGGCGCAGGGCGAGCTGGTGCTGGGCCCGGCCCATATTCATTTCCTGGAGGGCGTGAACGTGCCTGTTTCCTCCACCCAGATTCGTGGGGCTGCGGAGAGTGGACGCTCGCTGGCGCGCTTTGTGCCCGAATCGGTCGCGGAATACATCAAAAAAATGCGGCTGTACCGGGCGGGGCAGCCGGCGGAAATCAGCTTGAAGAAGGAAGTCGTAGCTGATTAGCCGTCGCCTGTTCGCTGATTTTGCCAACGAGCAGCAACGACCAACAACCGAGGACCAACGACCGAGTACACATGGCTAAAAAGAGCAACCTCAAGCAGCAAGTCTCGCAGGCCATTAACGCCTGCGTCGAAAAAAAGGCCGAGGACGTCGCCATTCTCGAGATGGAGAAAGGCTCCGGAGCTTTCACCGACTATTTCGTGGTTTGCAGCGGCACCAATCCGCGGCAGATTCAGGCCATTTCCGACGAAGTAGAGCAGCGGCTGGAGAAAATCGGCCTGCACTCCGTCCACATTGAGGGCTATAAGCAGGCGGAGTGGGTGCTGCTCGATTACGTGGACTTCGTGGTGCACATCTTCTCCCAAAAGGCGCGCAAATATTACGACTTGGAGCGGCTATGGAAGGCGGCCCGGCGCTTGGAACCCTCGGAGTTGACTGCCCGGCGCAGCCGGACGGGCACCGAAGCCCCCCGTCCGCGCCGCCGGAAGGCATAAACGCGCATGCCGCAGGCTGACCAGCAGCGCAACCCGCCTTTAGCCTCCGAGGTGAGTTCGGCCGCCCCCGCCCCTGCCATTTCTACCCAGCAGATTCTTTCCTCCTGGATCGCCGCCGACCCCCTTTCCCTCGAATTGCTGGAAAAAGCTCAGCGCGTGGCTGCCAGCACTTCCACCGTGCTGGTTCGCGGCGAGAGCGGCGTAGGTAAGGAGCTCCTGGCTTCGCTCATCCACTACCTGGGCCCCGGACGCGACGAGCCTCTGGTCAAGATTGACTGTGCCAGCCTGCCCCGCGAGTTGATGGAAAGCGAACTCTTCGGCTACGAGCGCGGCGCCTTTACCGGTGCCACTCAGACCAAGCGCGGGCGGCTTGAGCTGGCGGGAGCAGGCACCCTGGTGCTGGATGAAATCGCCGCCCTCACCCCTGCCATGCAAGCCAAGCTGCTGCGCGTTCTGGAAGAAAAGCGATTCGAGCGCCTCGGCGGCAACCGTCCCAATGCCTTGGCAGCGCGCATCATCGCTCTGACTAACGCCGACCTCGAGCAGGCCGTCGCCGAAGGCGCGTTTCGCCAGGATTTGTTTTACCGGCTCAATGTTATTCCCCTGGCGGTGCCGCCTCTGCGCAACCGCCGTGGCGATATCGCTCCCCTCATCGGACATTTCCTTCCCCGCCTCGCCGAATTGCACCGCCGCTCCACACCCCAGGTTTCCCCCGCCGCCCTGGCGCTGCTGGAAGCCTATGACTACCCCGGCAACGTGCGTGAGCTGCGCAACCTCCTGGAGCGTGTCCTTGTACAGGCGCAGGGGCCGGAAATCCACCCCGCCGATCTCCCTCAATTGCGCGCCAACAGGCCGAAAATGACCTTGGAAGAACTGGAGCGCGCCTATATCGCCGAAGTGCTCGACGCTACCCGCGGCAAAAAGGGCAAAGCCGCCGAAATCCTCGGCATCAGCCGCAAAACCCTGCTGGAAAAGCGCAAGCGCTACGGCCTGGATTGAACCGGTATTGGGCCCCGATGCCGTCTTTGTGGGACAGCCGCCCTCGGCTGGGCGAGTTGCCACGTCCGCGTAGGGACAGCCGCCCTCGGCTGTCCGGGCGAGCGCAGCTCGCCGGTGCCTGCGCCTAAACCAAGCATGTCTGATACCCTGTAACGTTTCTGCGCCGTCTGACTCCAACCGCCAGGAGAACACTTGAAACCTCGGAACGGTAGTTCCTCCCCTTCCAGTCGCAGGCAGTTTTTGCAATCTACGGTGATGGGTGGAGTAGCGGTGGCCTTGAGTCCGTCGCTGGCCCAGGCCCAGGCTGAGCAAAGCCCCGCACCTCAAGTCCCCAGTTTCGAGTTGGACGAGTTGAGTGTCCGCGACCTGCAGCGCGACATGAGTTCGGGCAAGTTTACGGCGCGTTCTCTGACCGAAAAGTATCTGGCCCGCATTGATGCCATAGACAAGCGCACCATCAATTCCGTGATTGAGGTCAATCCTGACGCCCTGGCCATCGCCGAGCAGCTCGACCGTGAGCGCAAGGCCAAAGGCCCCCGAGGTCCCTTGCACGGTATCCCGGTTCTGATCAAGGACAACATCGGCACCCACGACCGCATGATGACCACCGCCGGATCGCTGGCCCTGCTAGGTTCAATTCCTCCGCGCGATGCCTTCGTGGCGCAGAAGCTGCGCCAGGCCGGCGCCGTCATCCTGGGCAAGACCAACCTCAGCGAGTGGGCTAACTTCCGTTCTACCCATTCCACCAGTGGCTGGAGCGGGCGCGGCCGCCAGACCAACAATCCCTACGCGCTGAACCGCAATCCTTGCGGCTCCAGTTCCGGTTCCGGGGCCGCCGTTTCCGCCAACCTGTGTGCGCTGGCTATAGGCACGGAAACTGACGGCTCAATTGTCTGCCCTGCTAATGCCAATGGAGTCGCAGGCATCAAGCCGACGGTAGGGCTGGTCAGCCGCGCCGGCATCATTCCCATCTCCCATACCCAGGACACCGCCGGACCCATGGCGCGCACCCTGGCCGATGCTGCCGCTTTACTTGGAGCCTTAGCCGGCGCGGACCCCAACGATCCCGCCACCGCTGCCAGCAGCAGCAAGGCCCATTCCGACTACACCCGCTTCCTCGATCGCAAGGGCTTGCGCGGCGCCCGGGTGGGAGTGGTGCGCAAGGCTTTCGGGTTCGATCCAGCTGTGGACCGCATCATGGAAGAAGCCTTGGCCGAGATGAAGCGGCAGGGCGCCACCTTGGTAGATCCGGCCGATATTCCCACCTGGGGTAAGTGGCACAAGCAGGAAAACGAAATCATGCTCTACGAATTCAAGGCCGATTTGAACTCTTATCTCGCTGGACTCGGCCCGCAGGCTCCCGTGCACACGCTGGAAGATGTCATCAAATTCAACAACGCACACGCCAGAGAGGAAATGCCCTACTTCGGCCAGGATTTGTTCGCGCAGGCGCAGGCCAAGGGTCCCCTGACCAGCAAGGATTACCTGGATGCCCTGGAGGAGGCCCTGCGGCTTACCCGCAAAGAAGGTATTGACGCCATCATGGATCAGCACAAGCTCGATGCGCTGGTTGCGCCCACCGGCGGTCCCGCCTGGCTCACCGACCTGGTAGACGGCGATTCCTTCGGCGGCGGCAGCTCGAGCGCCGCGGCCGTAGCCGGGTATCCCGATATCACCGTGCCTGCCGGGTTCATCTTCGGCCTGCCCGTGGGCATTTCATTCTTCGGCCGGGCCTGGAGCGAGCCCACCCTTATCCGCATCGCCTATGCCTTCGAGCAGGCCACCAGGGTCCGCAAGCCGCCACGGTTTCTGCCCACGGTGGACCTGACGGTCTAATGACGATTGATGATCGAAGATTGATGAACCCTTTAGCCGCCGAGAAGCTGAGAGGTTTCATTCCTCATTCTTCAATCATCAATCTGCATTCATGGAAGTTCCTCATTTGCCACTACTTCCGGCCCCTCCAAGGCCCCGTTTTGCACCGCTCTCATGCTATAATTCATGTAAGCTCTCGGGCGACTAACATCCTGTAAATGCAAGCGTTTAGCCCATTTTCTCGGCATCCCGCGGCAGCCGCGATTCGCAATGTCCTGTCTGCGTCAGCTCGCAAAGTTCAGGGCTGAACGCTGACTGCTGAGTGCTGATTGCTAAGGAGCTAGATAGCCCGGCAGCTAGGTGACGGCGTTTTGCGGGCGTGAGCGAAGCGGGAGCCCGCAGCCGTCATCCTGAGCGAAGCGAAGGATCCCTATGGCAGACAATGACAATCCCCAACTTCCCCTGACCCCTCCCCCGGGCGATGGTGGCGCGGGCGGCGGACAGCCGCTGAATATCCAACCCATCAACATTGAAGAGGAGATGCGGCGGTCGTATCTCGACTACTCCATGTCGGTGATCATCGGCCGCGCTCTGCCCGACGTCAAAGACGGGCTCAAACCGGTGCATCGCCGCCTGCTCTACCACATGTACGACATGGGCTTGCTGCACAACCGCAAGCACGTGAAGTGCGCCAAGGTGGTAGGCGAGTGCATGGGCCGCTTTCACCCCCACGGCGATGCCGCGCTCTATGACGCGCTGGTGCGCATGGCGCAACCCTTTTCGCTGCGCTACCCGCTTGTGGATGGACAGGGGAACTTTGGCTCCGTGGACGGCGATCCTCCGGCGGCCATGCGGTACACCGAGTGCCGCCTGGCCCGCATTGCCGAGGACCTGGTTGCCGACATTGATAAAGACACCGTGGACTTCGTCCCTAACTACGACGAGACCACGGTGGAGCCGACGGTGCTGCCCAGCAAGATTCCCAACCTGCTGGTGAATGGCGCCAACGGCATCGCCGTCGGCATGGCCACCAACATCCCGCCGCACAACTTGACTGAAATCGTGGACGCCACCATCACCCTGGTCAACAGCCCGGCCACGCCGCTGGCCGAAATTTTGAAGTTCGTCAAGGGCCCCGACTTTCCCACTGCCGGCATCATCCATGGCCGCAGCGGCATTCAAGAGGCCTACAAGACCGGCCGCGGCCGCTTCATGATGCGTGCCCGCGCCGCCATCGAGAACATCACCAAAGAGCGCCAGGCCATCGTGGTCACCGAGATCCCCTATCAGGTCAACAAGGCTCGCCTGATCGAGCGCATCGCCGACCTGGTCAACAACAAAGTGATTGACGACGTGGGCGATATCCGCGACGAGTCTGACCGCGAAGGCATGCGCATTGTGGTCGAAATGAAGCGCGGGGCCGAGCCCCAGATTGTGCTCAACCAGCTTTTCAAGCACACCCAGATGCAGGAAAGCTTCAGCATGATCTTCCTGGCCGTGGTCAACGGCCAGCCCCGCGAGATGGGCCTGATCCCGGCCATACAGTACTTCATTGACCACCGCGTGGACGTGGTGCGCCGCCGTACCGCCTATCTGCTGGCCCGGGCGCAGGAGCGCGAACATATCCTGGAAGGTTACAGGCTGGCGCTCGACCACCTGGACAACGTGATAGTTATCATCCGCGGCAGCGCCAACCGCGCCGAGGCGCGCGATAATTTGGTCGCCTACTTTGGCGGCAAGAAAATTGATATCAACACCACCGGCCGCCGCCCGGCAATTGACCCGGAGAAGCCGTTCACCGCCAAGCAGGCGGACGCCATCCTCGAACTGCAGTTGCACCGCCTCACCCGGCTCTCCATTGATGAAATCAACAACGAGTTGAAGGTAGTCCGCGAGCAGATTGCCGAGTACCAGTCCATCCTGGGCTCGGAAAAGAAGCTGCGCGGCGTGATTGTGAAGGAACTGGAGGAGGTCAAGAAGAATTACGGCGACGAGCGCCGCACCGAAATTCAGGACGAAACCGCGGAAATCCAGCTGGAAGACTTGATCGCCGACGAGCAGGTGGCGGTTACCGTCAGCCATTCCGGCTACTTCAAGCGCACGCCCATCTCCACCTACCGCCAGCAGCGGCGTGGCGGAACCGGGCGCACGGGCATGAAGACGCGCGACGAGGATTTCGTCGAGCACCTGTTCATCGCCTCCACCCACGCTTACATTCTCATTTTCACCAACACCGGGCGGGTGTACTGGCTCAAGGTGTACGAGGTGCCGGATGTGGGCGCCGCCGGCAAGGGCAAGCACATCGGCAACCTGGTGGCGCTGCAACCCGGCGAAAGTGTGCGCGCCATGCTGGAGTGCCGCGACCTGGAGGAAGAGGGCAAGTATGTCTTCTTCGCCACCCGCAACGGCACAGTCAAGAAGACGCCGCTCAAGGACTTCAGCAACGTGATGTCGCGCGGCATCATCGCCATCGGCATTGATAAGGACGACGAACTGGTGCACGCCAGCGTGACCGACGGCAACCAGATCATCTTCCTGGCCTCGCACGAAGGCCAGGCCATCCGCTTCGACGAAGAGGATGTCCGCCCCATGGGCCGTCCCGCCTACGGCGTGCGCGGCATGGACCTGGACAAGGACGACTACATAGTCGGCATGGCCGTCACGCCCAAGCCGGGCAAGGCGCCCGCTACTCCCACGGTTCAGCAGAAAGTGGAAGAAGTCGCGGGAGCGAAGGGCAACGGCAAGGCTGAAGCCAAGGGCAAAAAGGCCGAGGCGGCTGAAGAGCACCCCAACCTGATTCTCTCCATCACCGAGAACGGCTACGGCAAACGCACCGGGGTGGACGAATACCGCCTGCAGTCGCGCGGCGGCAAAGGCGTCATCAATGTCAAAACCACTTCGCGTAATGGCAAAGTGGTGGGCATCCTGCTGGTGAACGAGGAATCAGAAGCCATGCTCATCAGCCACTACGGCAAGATCATCCGCATTGACACGCGGCAGATCCGCGAGGCCGGCCGCTCTACCCAGGGCGTCCGCTTGCTGCAACTGGAGCCCGGGGACAAGGTAGCCGCCTCCTGCGTCATCCAGGAGCACGTAGAGGAGGAAGGGACGCTGCTGCAGTAAGTGCAAAAATTGCTTTATTGTAGAAGCGAATTGCACCATAATCGCTACAAAGGCATGCACACATGAGTGTCGTAACTGGCAGGAACTCGTTCACATTAGAACGGGAAATGGCCGAGTATGTTTACTCCTGGTTAAACCGTGCGTGCCCGATCGTAAAACGCGAGTTTGCCACTCCTTGGGGTGTTTGCGACTTTGTCGGAATTTCGATTTACCCAGAGCGAGTGTGTGAGCGCCTCCGGCTCGGCCAACGCCGACCGATCGGACCGTTTTCTCGGATCGACCTACTGAACCGCGTACCTGATCGGAATACAGGAACAGCCGTCTCAATACGTGCGATCGCTGCTCAGGCACGCCAAAACCGTTCCGTCGTACAAGAAGAACTTCATCGTCTCGTCGCCGGCAAGTTTGTGGCGATTACCGAGGGTAAGGTTCAGAAGCTGAATGGCTGGGCTCCATTGCACAGGAGCATCGTTGCAGTGGAACTTAAGCTCGACCGTGTACGAGAAGCCCTCGACCAAGCAATATCGAACCGTGAATTTGCGACAGAGTCTTACGTCGCCCTGCCAGAAGCCGTAGCATCCCGACTCTCTGAGGTGAAGATACGCGATTTTCGACGTTGCGGTGTGGGGATGTTAGGAGTGTCCACTCTGCGGTGTCGTGTTCACGTTATGCCTTCGACGCAAAATGTGGCGAACCCCGTGTTGCAGATGCACTGTATTGAACGGTCTTGGCGCGCTATTCAAGTTCTTGTCGCTCGGGG
>Ga0187825_10000221_pt1 | contig 12235 bp, 10 predicted proteins | sample NC_wetland_sal_i_11_FD_132421 | JGI IMG/M metagenome (GOLD analysis project Ga0187825, IMG submission 132421) | Wetland sediment microbial communities from Neuse River Estuary, North Carolina, USA - SourceSoil_5 | ecosystem: Environmental > Aquatic > Freshwater > Wetlands > Sediment | place... | reverse complement strand
CTTCGGAGAACTTCCCAGCGTCCAGCAAGACATCGGCAAGATCGCGTTGGGCGGAGGCGTCCCGGGGCGCGATCTTAACCCCTATCTGCAGTTCAGCAATCGCCTCGTCGTATTTCTGATCGGCGGCCAGCACACGGCCCAACTGAATATGAGAGGCAGCTTCATTTGGCCGTTGGCCGACGATTTTACGCAGATACTCTTCAGCCTCCCCAAAGCGCCGCCCCTTCATCGAGACATTAGCCAGACCAATCAGGGCATCCTCCGAATTGGGGTCGATCGCGAGAGCTTCCTTGTACTGCTGTTGCGCATCGGCAAACTTGTTTTCCTTCTCGAGCAGCTGGCCGGCGGCGAGTCGAGGTTCGGGATCCTTCGGGCGTAGATCAGCGGCTTGCCGGTATGCTTCAAGGGCTTCGTCCGTATTCTTTTCCTCGAACAAGTGCGCCAGTCCCAGACAGGCTCTAGCATGACCTTCGTCCGCGTTTCCTCGCGGGCGCAACCGGGTCGCCGCGCGGAGATACTCCTCTGCATCACCCTGGCCGGATTTTGCCAACATCAAACCGAGATTCAGGTTCGACTCGAAAATGTCAGGCTTCGCAAGGACCGACTTGCGATAGGCCGCAATCGCGTCGTCGTTTTTGCCCAGCGAACTCTCAACGAAGCCCAGATCGAACCAGGCCTGGTAGCTATCGGGCTTCGATGCCACGGCCTTTTGCAGCAGGGATTCGGCGCTGGCATAGTCCTTCTTCCCGATGGCGGCCTCGGCTTGCTCGAGTTCCGGCGGTTGGGATGGGTCGGAAACCGCTTCACGATGATGACGGACAGTGCGACTGGAGGAGGTTTGGGAAACGGCATGCGTTCCGGCAGCGAGCAAAAAGCAGAGCAGGACGCGAGCTGCGCTATTTGTGTCCATTGGCACCCGACGCGCCATTCAGAACAGCCGCCAAGTACTTTCCAGTATATGAGCCGGGGAGGCTTGCGATCGCCTCCGGGGTGCCGGTACCGACCACCTGCCCGCCACGCTCACCGCCCTCGGGCCCGAGATCGATCACCCAGTCGCCCGTCTTAATCACTTCCAGATTGTGCTCGATGACCACGATCGAGCCTCCTGCCTCGATTAGACGCCGGAAAGCCGAAAGAAGCTTGCTGACGTCATCGAAATGCAACCCAGTGGTGGGCTCGTCGAAGATGTAAAGAACCCGGCGTTTCCGGTTGGAGGGGCCGTTGCTTCCAGAGCGAACCATTTCGCGTGCAGGTTGCAGACGGGCGGCCAATTTCATGCGCTGGGCCTCACCTCCGGATAGAGTGGTGGCGGATTGTCCCAGTCGCAGGTAACCCAGCCCGACTTCTTCCAGTACGCGCAGTTTGTCGGTGATCTTCGGGACCTCGGCGAAGAACTTGAGCGCCTCCTTCACCGTCAGATTCAGGACTTCGTGGATGTTCTTGCCGCGGTATCGCACCTCGAGAACGGGCGCCTTGTAGCGCGTACCCTTGCACTCTTCACAGATCAGTTCGACGTCCGCGAGAAATTGCATTTCCACGGTCACCGTACCGTCGCCCTGACAGGTTTCGCAACGTCCGCCGGGGATGTTGAAAGAGAAATGTCCGGCCGGGAACCCTCGTTTTTCGGACTCGGGCAGGGAAGCGAACAGGTCGCGGATCGCGTCGAAGGCCTTGATGTAGGTCACGGGATTGGACCGCGGTGTACGTCCGATCGGAGATTGGTCCACCAAAACTACTTCGTCCAGATAGTCGGCGCCCTCTACGCTGTCCCAAAGCGGGGTGGCAGGCTGGCTTCCGTTGCTCTGCTGTTTGGCAATGCTCAAGGCTTGGTAAAGGACATCGTGAAGCAGGCTGGATTTACCCGATCCCGAGACGCCCGTGATCGCAACCATCATATTGAGTGGGATGTCGAGATCAACGCTTTTGAGATTGTGGGCGCGCGCGCCGCGGATCTTGATTTTCTGCGCACCAGGCTGCCGCCGTTTCGACGGCAACTGGATGCGTAGCTCGTCGGCCAAATAGCGCCCGGTCAGCGAAGCGGGGTTGTGCTTGATCTCCTCGTAGCTTCCGGTCGCGATCACCTTACCACCGTTCTCTCCCGCTCCCGGGCCGAGATCCAGAATGCGATCCGAAGATTTCATGATGTCGGGATCGTGCTCGACTACCAGGATCGTGTTCCCCAGGTCGCGCAGGCTGTGCAGGATCTTGATCAGCCGGTGGGTGTCCCGGGTGTGCAGACCGATCGAGGGCTCGTCCAGCACGTAAAGGGTACCGACCAGCCTCGATCCCAGTGAGGTCGCGAGTTGAATCCGTTGGGCCTCGCCGCCAGATAGCGTCGAGGCAAGCCGATCGAGGGTCAGGTATTCCAACCCAACATCGTTCAAGAAGCGCAGTCGCTCGTTAATCTCCACCAACAGCTTTTCGCCCACGGCTGCTTCCTGGGGACGCAGTTCGAGGGACCCGAAAAAATCAGCGGCCTGTTCCACGGTCATGCTGCAGACGTCGCAGATGTTGCGGTCGTTGATCTTCACTTGCTGCGCTTCCGGGCGCAGGCGCGCCCCGTTGCAGGTGGAACAGACCGAGTACCCGCGGTACCGACTCAGGAAAACGCGCACATGCAGCTTGTATTTCTTGCGCTCCAGGTGATTGAAGAAACCGCGAACGCCGGGGTAGCGGCCTTCCCCATCCACGATGAGCTTCTGATGCTCCGGATCCAGTTCCGACCAGGGAACATCCAGCGGGATCTGCACCTGCTTGGCAAAACGCTTCAGTTCCGTGAACAGCGGACGATATTTCGGCTTGGTCCAGGGCTCAACGGCGCCTTCGCTCAGGGTTTTCGATTTATCCGGGATCACTCGATCGAGATCGAAATCGATCGTGTTGCCGAAGCCCTGGCACCGTGGGCAGGCGCCATAGGGATTATTGAAGGAGAACAGAATGGGTTCCGGTTCTTCATACCGGATGTGGTCCCGCTTGCACTCGAAACGCTGGGTGTAGCGGAAGCGCTGGGATTCTTCCCCTTCCGCGGGAGCCGTTTCGAAAATCACCTCACCCGATTCGCGGTAAGCGGTCTCAATCGCATCGACAATGCGGGGGCGAGCGTCGGCCGCGACCACCAGGCGATCCACCAGCACAAAAACGTGCGCACTGAAGTCGATGTCAAGCAATGACTCCGGCGTCGAGAACTCAAAAATCTGCCCAGCCTGGTAGAGACGATTGAAGCCGCGCGTGCGCAAGTCCAGAAGGCGTGTCTTCAGCAGGTCCGAAGGGAGATTCGATGCTTCCGGTTTCGACTTCTTGCGACCGCGCCCTTTCTTGGCAGGCTCAGCCATGCCAACTGCAATGGACTGCAACGGGAAGAACACCTGCAGCCGAGTCTCTTCGGGCAAATTCAGGATGGCGTCGGCCACTTCATCCACCGCGTCCTTCTTGACCTCTTGGCCGCATTTCAAACAGTACGTTCGGCCGATCCTGGCGAACAGCAGGCGGAGATAGTCGTAGATCTCGGTCGCCGTGGCCACAGTGGAACGTGGATTCCGGGTGGAATTCTTCTGCCGGATGGCCACCGCCGGAGCTATGCCATCGATCGAGTCGGCCTCAGGCTTTTCAATTCTTTCCAGGAACTGGCGGGCGTAGGCTGAGAGCGATTCCACGTAGCGCCGCTGGCCTTCGGCATAGATCGTGTCGAAGGCAAGGGAAGATTTGCCCGATCCGGACACACCCGTGACCACCGTCAAGGTATTGTGGTCGACCGTAACGTCGATGTTCTTTAAATTGTGGACGCGAGCGCCGCGGACAACAATGCTATCGATGGACATCTGCAAAAGGAACCCGCCACAGGCGGTCGGACGACAGCCCCCCGATTCCTCTTCCTTCTCAAGGAACCCCTCAGAACGCTCCGATAGGCCTGCGGAATCTTTCTATTATACGGTACCGGGGTGCATTGCTTCTCCCCGCCGCATACGCAAGGCGACTGCCGCATCGGCCTCCGCCACATGCCGCGCCAGCTCAAACACGGCTCCCCGCACGGGATTCAAGACGCCACTAGGGTGTGTTTACCCGGGGGACATACCATCTTTTCCGGATGGACGCTTCTGCAACCAAGAGTGCAAGATGTTGCGTGTTCTGAACACAAAGGCGCCAAGTTTCACAAGGGAAGCGCGCCCAAGGAGCCTCGAGTGCCGATATCCTCCAACCCCTCTCCCGTTGAGTCCCGGTCAGCCGCCTACGGCATATTCCCGATGCGGGCCCGGCTTGAGGAAGTCATCGCGTCGTTAAACTCGGCGGGCTTCGACAACAGCTCCATTTGCGTGTTCCTGTCCCCTTCCCATCCGATCGCGGATGATCTCCGGCATCTGAAGACCCCCTACACGAACATGTCGCGCGAAGCGGACCTGGAGAGCACGGTTTCGTGGCTTTCCAAGTTTGGTGGATTTGTGATCCCAGGCGTAGGACTGTTCGTGGGATCGCGGAACTATCTGCCTGCCCTGACTCAGGTGGACGGTCGGTTCAATCGGAATGGAAATCGCAGCATGCTGCAGAATCTCGGCATTCCCGAAGACGCCGCCGCACGTTATGAAACACGTCTACGGCACGACGCAACCCTGGTATTCGTGCACTGCGACGGGTGGGCTCAATCCGAATGGGCACGCGAGATCCTCCGCAGGCTGAAGGCGGACGAGGTGTCACTGCTGAACGAATTCGCGGGCGCGATCCAGACCAGCGCTGCCACCGTGAGTCTCGTCGCGTAATCAGCTTCGGGAGAATTTCGGGAATTTAGGACTTCTCGCGGTCACGCCGCTTTCCGTACTGGAAAGCGAGGCCAACTCCCAGGCTCATAAATCCCAACGGAGGCAGAAGCAGCACCAGCACCCCGCGGCTGATGGCCTTCTGTCCGTCTTTCGTTGCGCCCGCTGCGTTGGAGTAGCACATCGCGCAGCCTTGCCCGAAGGCAGGCAGCGACCAGGCACCTAACAGTACCGCCATGCAGAGCAGTCGCTTCATTTCACTCCCAAGGTCAAAATGCGATCGGCATCTCGGAAGAAGAACAGCCACATGAGCGCGAAGCATGCCGAGACCGAAACGACTAGCAGCCAGCGCATCCGGGGCAACTCGCCTTTCAGGTGCATGAAGTACATCGTGATCAGCCCGGCCTTAATGACCGAAAGTACCAGCAGCACTTCCAGCATCTGCACCGGTTGCAGGACCTGCTTATAGGCGAGGACGACTTCCACTGCGGTCAGGATCAGCAGCGCGCCCCAGACCCAGAAGTACTGCATCTTGCCTTCTTCATGCGTCACGTCGTGCATCTCGGAATCCTCTCCCAGTGAGCTAGATTTTCGTGGACATCAAGTAGACCAACGGGAAGATGAACATCCACACCAGATCGACAAAGTGCCAGTACAAACCGGCAACTTCCACGTCGTGCGCGTCATAATCCTTCGGCTTCAAGAACAAGATCACCGCTGAAACAATCGCCCCGATCAGCACTGCATGAATGCCGATGTGGAAAACGCTGTCCGCCGGTGTCAGGAAGAATCCCAACGCCCATAGGGCAAGCAGAATCGGCAGGAATTTCTTCCGCAACGCGATCACGCCAAGGTAAATCACGCCAATGGTCACGTGCAGCATGTGCATGCCGGTCAGCGTGAAGAAGGTGCCCCCGAACAGGGGAACCTGTCCCCAGACGTTGCTGGACGGGGTCATCTTCTCGACATTGATCAGCTTCGTCCACTCCATCGCGTGCAGCACCGTGAAGGCTGCACCGAAGAACATGGTGGCCAGCAGCCAATTGCGCACCCATGCTTTGTCGCCCCGATTTCCCGCCAGGACTGCCAAAACCATGGTCAGCGAGCTCGATAGCAGGCACGCCGTCATCACCGTCGCGTTCGCGATACTTTCCTTGTGGAACGGAGTCGGCCATGCCGGATTCGAAATGCGGCCGTAGCTATAAGCGAAAAGCAAGGCTCCGAATGTCAGCGAGTCGGAGGCCAGGAACAGCCACATCCCGATTTTCTTGGAATAAGTGCCGAACAAAGACGGCTCAAATGCGCCGTGAGCTTCGTGCACCGTGGGTTGCACCGTTGCCATCGTCAGGTGTCTCCTTCGATCGCTACCGCACTTGCTTGTACCGCATCAGCTAAGAACGAGCTTTTCTGTGAACCAACTCTATCGAACCAGGACTAGCAGGACCATGATGTACATCCACAGCAACGCCATGAAATGCCAATACCATGCAGTCACATCGATTGCGATTCTTTGCGCCTCGACCGGCTTATGCAGTAGCCAGGAGGTGCAGGCCGCGTACATCAGCGCGATCACTCCTCCCGCCAGGTGTACCGCGTGCGTGCCAAACAGCAGATATGCGAACGAACTACTCGGCCCGCGGTTCACGAAGATATGCCGCTCCTGCAGTATGTGGTACACCAGGAACTGTCCCACCAGAAAACCCAAGCCCAGAACTACCGTGCTGCCCAGCCATGGAAAATTCGTTTCCTCACCCAGCGAAACGCCCGGAATCGACTTCACCGGGGCCAGCGCCGCTTTCCGGATAATCGCGCGCCGCGCCAGTTCCATCGTCACGCTGCTGATCAGCAGCACCGCCGTGTTGATGACCAGAAGGGTCCACGGCAGGTAGACCGTCACCCAGTCCCGCGAATAAGTGTTGGTCTGCGCATCGAAGGACGGCAGGCCCTTGCGCACCAGCAGTGCGCTGGTAAATCCCACGAACAGCATGATGACTGCCGTGAGGCCCAGCACCAATCCCAAGCGCGCTCGGCGCAGGCGCTCGCCATAATCGAAAGCGCCGCTCCCCCCACTATTGCCGCCTCCCCCTCCTCCGAACGACGGAGGCGTACCCCCGCCTTCACCAATTCGCGGATCCTTTACTGCCAGCTTCGGGGCCAAGGTGGACATACCTAATGACGGGTCAGTGAGCCGGACTGCCGGCCGGATCGGTCTGCATCACGAAATCGCGAGCCGCTCCCGGCACGCCGTACTCATACGGCCCGTGGTTAACGACGGGCGTGTGCCCACCGAAATTGTCGTGCGGCGGAGGGGTCGCGGTGGTCCACTCCAGAGTCGTAGCCTCCCAGGGATTGTCGGTCGCCTTCTGTCCCTTGAACATGCTCCAGAACAGGTTGATCACGAAGACCAACTGGGCACTGATTGTAACGATAGCCGCGTAGGTGAGGAACCGGTTTAGAGGAATCAGGTGATGGAGGTAGGCCACCTCGGTAAACTGCGAATATCGCCGCGGCTGACCGGCCATGCCGAGGTAGTGCATGGGCATGAAAATGCAATAGGTTCCGATGAACGTGAACCAGAAGTGGATCTTGCCCATGTTCTCGTTCATCATGCGCCCAAACATCTTCGGGAACCAGTAGTAGGTGGCCGCAAATATCCCGAAAATCGCCGCTACTCCCATAATCAGATGGAAGTGACCGACGACGAACGCCGTGTCATGGAGCGGAATGTCGAGGGTTGGCTGGGCGAGGAACGGTCCGCTCAGGCCGCCCGACACGAACAGCGAAACGAAGCCGACGGCGAACAACATCGGGGTATAGAACCGCACCCGGCCCTTGTGGATCGTTCCCAGCCAGTTGAACGTCTTGATGGCCGACGGAACCCCGATGCCCATGGTCAGCAGCGAGAACGCGAAGGCCGAGTACGGACTCATCCCGCTCATGAACATGTGATGCCCCCAGACCATGAAGCCCAGGAAGCCGATCGCGAGCATGGCGTAGACCATGGCACGGTAACCGAAAATGGGTTTGCGCGAGAAGGTCGATAGAACTTGCGATGCCACGCCCATGCCCGGCAGGATTGCGATGTACACCTCGGGATGTCCGAAGAACCAGAACAGATGCTGCCAGAGAAGGGGAGACCCGCCTTTGTGGCCCATCAATTGGCCATTGACCACGATGGTCGGCAGAAAGAAGCTCGTGCCCAGGTTGCGGTCCATCAGTAGCAGGATGCCCGCTGACAGCAGTACGCCGAACGCCAGTAATCCCAGGATCGCCGTGATGAACCACGACCACACCGTGAGGGGCATGCGGAACAGCGTCATGCCCTTGGCCCGCAGATCGAGCGTCGTAGTGATGAAGTTCAGCGCGCCCATGAGCGACGCCGCGCAGAAGATCGCGATGCTGGTGATCCAGAGATCCGCGCCCAAACCCTCGCCCGGTCCCGAGGACTGAATCGCGCTCAGCGGCGGATACCCCGTCCAACCATGCAAAGGTGCGCCGCCCGTCACAAAGAAAGCCGCGAGCATCACCACAAACGCGACAAAGGTTGTCCAGAACGAGAGCATATTCAGGACAGGGAAGGCCATGTCGGGGGCGCCGATCTGAATGGGCAGGAAATAATTGCCGAAGCCGCCCTGCGGTGCCGTGGTCAGCACGAAGAACACCATGATCGTGCCGTGCATGGTGAGCAGGCTGAGGTAGGTCTCGGGCTGGATATGGCCGATGAGCGGAATATTCGCCCCGGGCCAGATCAGGTGAATGCGCATCAGCAACGAGAGGATCATGCCCACCCAGACTGCCGTCAGCGCGAGAAAGAAATACTGGAGCCCAATTACCTTGTGGTCGAGGCTGAAGATGTATTTCCGAATGAAGCCCTGCGGTGCCGCATGGGCGTGAACCACTTCCGAAGTCGCCATTATTGTTTCTCCGCCTCCCGCGCCGCGAGCCATTTGTCGAAATCTTCCTGACTGACGACTTTCACCATGCCATGCATCTTGTAGTGCCCAAGGCCGCAGAGCTCGGCGCAGGCAATTTCGTAGTCGCCGATCTGCGTGGGCGTGATGTGCATGTGGATGGCGAGGCCGGGAACTGCGTCCTGCTTGAAGCGCATGTTGGGAATGAACAGGCTGTGAATCACGTCGACCGCGCGCAGCGTGAGATCGACCTGGCGGTTGACAGGTAGGAACATGGTGCCGGTCACCACGTCGTCTTTCGCCGCCGGATCACCTGTGTCGAGACCGATAGCGGCTTCACTGCCCGAAGAAGGATCCATCAGCTTGGGACTAGTGTTGCCGAATTTGCCATCCGGCCCCGCATAGCGGAAGTACCAGGCGAACTGCATGCCCGTGACCTCCACCGGAAGCGCGGATGCACTGGCCGGTTCGAAGCGCTCGGCCGCCCAGATCTGGCTGCCCATCAGGTTCAGGCCCACGAACAGGACCGCCGTGAGCAGCGTCCAGGCTATCTCCAACGTTGTGTTGCCGTGGGAGTAATCCACCGGCTTGGACGCCGACCCGCGGTCACGATACTGCCACACGAACAGTCCGAGGGCGCACTGCGCCGCCACGAACACAATTCCCATGGCGATGTAGGTGAAGTTGAACTGGCGATCGATCGCCGCGGCCGCCGCGGAAACTCCCGCCGGTAACCACCACGGATGCCAGATGAAAAAATATGTGCTGACGAACGTGATTAGCCAGATGACCGCGAGGAGCGCGAGGCCCATCTACAACGACCTCCCAAGGTTCCGATTTTTCTCCGCTAAACGGGCGAAGAACATACAAATCTTTGGATGGCCGCAAAGTCTATCACAGCCGCGTGTGACACGCGCAAGCCGCTTGTGGACCGGGAGTCCCTCGGGGTCGCGCCTGCAGGTCAGGCTACAATCATTCCTGTATGGCCACCCGCCACAAAGGCCGCGGGCACGACACCCGCTATATGCGTTTGCAGAAGAACCATTGTTTCGCATGCGGACGGAATAATCCCGAAGGCATGCGGCTGAAATTCACCTACGACGAAGAACGTGACTGCTTCGTGTGCCGCTTCCGCTTGGGCAAGCGCTACACCGGCCCACCCGGACACTGCCATGGCGGGATCATCGCGACCATTCTCGACGAAGCCATGGGCAAGGTGAACAAGCTGCGCCACGTTGTCGCGCTGACCTCCGAGATCAAGGTGAAATACCTGAAGCCGGTTCCCTTGAACAAGCCTCTGCGTGTGGAATCCCGCGAAGTCCGCGTGCACGGACGCGAGCACGTAAACATGGCCGAGATCCTCAATCAGAAGGACGAGGTGCTGGCCACCAGCGAAGGATTGTTCATCGCGATCGACCCCAAGAAGATGTTCGCCAAGTTTGTCGACAAATAGAACCCCGTAGGGACAGCCGCCCTCGGCTGTCCAGTCGAGCGAAGCTCGACAGCTTCTGCGGTGTCAATGTAGATTCCCGTATCCGCGCCACCCAACCGGTGTCACCTTCGGCTCAGCAAAGCCACCCCCGATTCCCACATCTTGTTCTGCTTCTCGCCCCAGCCAGGAAGAGCCTGGCCGAGGATACGGAAAAACTTCATCATGCCAGGCTCCCGGTTTACCTTCTGCGCCGTTTTGGCCATGTCGTTGAAATCCACAACCTCCCAGCCGCGCTCACGGTAAAACCCACGCCAGTCGGCGGGAGCAAATCGCATCGGCGCATTGGCAGCTTCAAAATGGTGTCCCCACTTGCGATTGATCCACTCCAGGACCATCGGCGAAATCACCTCGGCCAGCCAATACCGGAAATGGTCTTGCGCATGGAGGTCTTCCGCGAGCGCAGTCACCTTGTCTTCGTCAAGGTAGGTGAGCAGCCCCTCGGACATCACGGCAATCCGTTCTGCTTTCTGGTTGAGTTGGGCAAAAACAGAGCGGCGTTCCGCCTCGTCCCCCAGATGTTGAGTAATGATCTCTAACTGACAGCGTGGCGTTTCGCCGGCAAGCGACTCTCGTTTGCCATCCACAATTTCGGGTAGATCCACTTCCACCCAGCGCAGGTCTGAAGGCAACTCCAATCGATAGGGACGGGAGTCCAGTCCCGCCGCAAGGTTCACCATCATGTCGATCGGTTCTTTTGCAAGCAGACGCCGGACGGCATTGTCGAACAGGTAGGTGCGCACCGTAATGGCCCAGTAGTTCTGATTTAGCTGTCGCGCGATCAATTCGCCGCGTTCTCCTGCCAGGCGCCGCGCATAGGGATCGCGAAAGATCGCGTCCGCTCGCTCCGACTCGGTGGCCCGGTGGAACGCGACCCAGCGCGCAGTATCTGATATCGATCGAATGAGGGGTTCAGGCATGGATAGTGCTCGCTTAAAAGAAAGCTTACAGGAAAAAGCGAGGAGCTTTCTCTGAGAGACCGTGGTGCTCTGTCGGGCATCCAACCCTGAGCTTTCTCAGCGCAACACCTGCTCTAACTCGTGAACTCCCCTGCGAATCTCTTTGGGATCGACCGCCGCGAAACCCAGGATCAATCCCTCGCGACGTGAGCGCCCGGACGCATAGCGGCTCAAGGGGACGACCTCGACGCCCCTTCTAGCCGCCAGATCGGCGACCCGCTCTGCGCGCAATCCCCGCTTCAGCCAGCCCACGGTCTGCAGTCCGGCTTCCACCCCGGAGATCTCCAGCACATCCCCCAGTCTTTCTTTCGCGCTTTCCAGCAGCACGTTCAGCCGCTCCGCATACAGCTCGCGCATGCGGCGGATGTGTCGCGCGAAGTGCCCCTCGGTAATGAAATCGCAAAGAATGGCTTGCTCGAGCAACGGTGGATGATGCGTGCTGACCGATTCAGCCGCCGCGAACACATCGACCATTTCATTCGGAACCACGAGATACCCCAAGCGCAGAGCGGGGAAGAGCACGGCCGTGAAGCTGCCCGCAAAAATCACCACACCCGAGCGATCCAGTCCCTGCAGGGCCGGAATCGGCCGCCCGGAGTAGCGGTATTCGCTGTCGTAATCATCTTCGAAGATCATCGTGCCCGACAATCGCGCCCACTCCAGCAATGCCAGCCTGCGCCGTAGACTCATGGTGACACCCAAAGGAAACTGGTGTGCCGGCGTGACATACACCAGGCGCGGCGGTTTCCACTTCACGCGGCCTCTTTCGAAGTCCAGGCCCTCGTCATCTACCGGTACGGGACGGATTTCTGCACCCAGCGCCCGGAACACCACCGCCGCTCCCGGATATCCGGGTTCCTCCATCCATACCGGTTCACCGGGATTCAGCAGGATGCGCGCCGTGCGATCCAGTGCCTCCTGTGCGCCCGAAAGAATCAGCACTTGATCGGCGGTGCACTTCACTCCGCGGGACGCGTTCAGATACTCCGCCACAGCCTCGCGTAGTGGTCGATAGCCCAGTGCTTCACCGCCTGCCAGCAAGTTAGTCGACACCCGCCGCAGGCGTCGCGCTGCTACCTGCGCCCACAACGTCGTCGGAAAATGATCGAGTGCGGGCTGATTCGGTCG
>Ga0187825_10000220_pt1 | contig 12242 bp, 13 predicted proteins | sample NC_wetland_sal_i_11_FD_132421 | JGI IMG/M metagenome (GOLD analysis project Ga0187825, IMG submission 132421) | Wetland sediment microbial communities from Neuse River Estuary, North Carolina, USA - SourceSoil_5 | ecosystem: Environmental > Aquatic > Freshwater > Wetlands > Sediment | place... | reverse complement strand
CGGCGACGCCTCCGAAGCCAACTCGAACGTCCCATCTTCGTACCCCGGCGACCTTGCGCCAATTGCCGATCCCATGGCGCCAAGCAGCTTGACTGTCGTCCCCCTCGATCCCGCCAGCAAGGGGGTCGTGGGCATGAAGGGACTCGCGCTCGATACCTCAGGCCCGGTCGCCGTCTTGACCTCAAATTCCGGGAACGTGCATCTCGACAGCGGCACGCAACTCATCCTGCGCGTGCAGTAAGTTTGTCAGTCGAAGGACCCTTGCTAGCTTTCCGCCGGTGGAAGTTGCTCAGGAAGCCAGCGCATAGCGCCGGTCGGCCTGGCCGAGCAACGCCATCATCTCGTCCAGCGAGGCAATATCGAATTCCGACATGGCATTGGTGTTCTCCAGCCTCTGCCGCACCGACCGCGAGGGATTGAACAGCTTGAACCGGATATCGTGGTCGCGGCACCAGCGCTGCAGGAACACCAGCACCCCAATCCCGCCGCCCCCGATGGTCACCATCTCGGTCAAGTCCAGCACGATGATCCGGGCGCCGCGCTGCGATGTCACCGCGTCGCGCAACTTAAACGCCTCATCGCTGCGCACAAATCTGCCTTCGCATTCCACTACAGCCATCTCACCAACCTTATCCACATGTATGCTGGGCATGAGTTCCTCCGTACTTGATCTCGCCGATACTAAGAGCACGAACTCTGCCAACGCAGCAGGCCTGTGTTTTCTGAGGGATAGCTCAATAGCCAACAGAAGACGAGAAAGTTCGATGGGTCAACGGGAATTTCCGCGCTAGGGAAAATGCTGTAGGCAGGTTGAGAGCACAGCGGGAATGCTCCGCCCAAGCCCGGCTAAGCTTGGACGGTGCACGCTCCGCGAGTAGGGATACCAGCTCAGAAGGCGTACCCTTGTGCTTTCAATCGCAACTGCATAGGTAAGTGCATGAGCATCGAAACTCTGGAGCAGAACAAGCGCACTGTGACGGCTTTCTACGATCTGATGTTCAACCAGTGTCAGCCTGCGGAAGCCGTCGAGAAATACGTGGGCGACGTCTACATCCAGCACAACCCGATGGTCGCGGATGGGAAACAGGCGTTCATCGCCTATTTCATCCGGATGGCGCAGGAATATCCTGGAAAGCACGTTGAGTTCAAACGCGTGATCGCAGAAGGGAACTACGTCGTGCTGCACTGCTACCAGCAGTGGCCCGGGGACTCTGACTGGGCAGGAATGGATATTTTCCGTCTGGACAACAACGGCAAAATCGTGGAGCACTGGGACGTTCTCCAAACCATCCCGCCCACCTCTGCGAACTCCAACACCATGTTCTAGCCCGAGTATGTAGGAAGGAACAATGTAGGCGCGAGCGCCCCGCTCGTGCAGGCGCCATCACAACCCAGCGGCCTATGCCCCCGTCCGCCCAGCCGAGCGAAGCTCGGCCGCACTTGACTACTCCCAATACACACGGTATCGTTCGCCTTCACTCCGGGGTCCCCAGTCTTCCCTCGGCCCTGAACAAAACAAGTTTTGGAGAACGCATGAAGAAAGCCCTTCGTCTGGCAGCACTCCTGTGTGCGTCCACAACCCTCTTCGCCCAGGCTTCAAGCCCCGCCGCTCCGGATGCGGCGAAGCCACCTGAAACCCAACCCGCGTCATCCCCTAAGGGCTTCACCCTCGAAGATGGCACGCCGGTCAAGCTCAGGACCAACCGCACCATCTCCTCCTCCGACGCTACCGTCGGCGAGACCCTCGACTTCGAAGTTCTGGAAGATGTCCTGGTCAGCAATGTCCTTGTTATCCCCAAAGGTGGGATGGCCTTCGCCACCGTCACCGAAGCCCAGGCCAAGCGTCGCATGGCCCGCGGCGGCAAACTCGACATCAACATCGACAACGTCCGCCTCGCCGACGGCGAGAAAGCCGCTCTCCGCGCCGTCAAAGAAGTCAAGGGCGGAGGCCACACCGGGGCCATGACCGGAGGCATCGTCGCCACCAGCCTGGTATTTTTCCCCGCCGCGCCCTTCTTCCTCTTCATGCACGGCAAGGACATCTCCATCCCCAAAGGCACCGAAATCACCGCCTACGTCAGCGGGGACATGAAGCTGGATCCCGCCAAATTCCACCCCGCGCCGCCCGCGCCAGCTCCGGCAGCCGGCAACGCACCAGCGACCGCCGGCGCCCCGGCTTCAACCGATCAGGCCCGCGTCCAGGTGACGTCCACTCCCGACGGCGCCGACATCGAGGTAGACGGCAGCTTCGTCGGCAACACTCCGTCCACCATCGGACTCTCCGCCGGCCAGCACAAGCTGTCGGTAAAGAAATCCGGATTCAAACCCTGGGAGCGAGACATCACCGTCTCGACGGGCCAGGTCAGTGTGAACGCCACCCTCGACCCGGAGGGGAAGTAGCGTCTCGCTTAAGCGGCGACCTTCCCCGCGGCCCGCGCCTTGTGCGGCGGGCCCACGTAGGGGAATTCCGTGAGCAGGTCTTTGTGAGGTCCTACTTTGTCGTCCGTCACCTTTCCATTCGTGAGGATAGGAAGGAAGAAACTTACGACATCGTCGACCAGCGCCCGGCCATTGTTCGGGAAGACCGCCGGTTGCGTGGAATCATACTTGAGGACATCCGGGAGCAGCGTCGAAGCCGCCTTCGTTGCTTCCGCAGGCGTATATCCACCGGTGTGCTCCAGAGCGTGCGCGAATACGGGGACGAACTGGGCATCGTCCTTCGGGTCCGCGGCAAGGTAGGCGGCATTCGCTTCGCCCGAGAGAAAAGGCGTTTGTTGCGGACGCGCGCCGCGATCCGCTTGAACCCATTTCCCGTTGGAGCCGTCCAGCGTGCGAGCCCATATTGCAATCTTCTTGGCACCGAGGGCAGAGTTGGGCACTTCCAGCACGATGCTGGCCACGTCCGCGTCGGCGAAGCCATCCGTCCCGGTAAATTGCAGGTTGTTCAGGGCGCCACCTACGTCGAAGAAAAAAGGATCGCTGCGCCATCCGGCGAAGAAGCGATGGTCGCCGGCTTCCTTCACCTTTGTCTCCGCCCCGGTCGAAACCGGCACACCCTCGGCGATGACTTTCCCGTCGTCGCCGGTCCCAGCGGCCGCCGCGCCTTCAACCCGGCGAAGCGTCGCGGTTTGACTTCCGTCCTTCGAGGAAGTGACTCGCACCCGATAAGCGATATCGGCGACGTTGTCGCCGTTCGTATCGATCTTAAGTTCATAAATCGCATCGGGCGAAAACGCGTCGTCGCGGGTGGGCCCGGGAGGGTTCGCACCGGCGGACGGATGCACGTTCATAATCAGGACTGACTTGCTGGCATCCCCCGGCTTGGGGAATGCGTATAGATCGGTGAAATCCAGGCGGGCATCCCCGTGAGGGAACCCGAAATTGGCGCCGGAGTAATGATGCGACATGGCTGCTCCTATATATTTTTAAGTGAGGTTGAGTTTAAAAACAGAATTTCCGATTCAGGAGAGTGACTAGAAAATTATACGCCCGGGTGAACCATTCAAGCCCGGTTTTGGCTGGAGTGAGGATGTTCTACTTGTCCGGCACCGCCCCAAAAGCAAAAGCCCTGCTCGAAAGCAGGGCTCTTGCTGAGGTCCGACGCCAGACGCCGCTTTTAGCTGACGACTGAAGACTGACGACTGACAACTGTTCTTAGTACATGCCTTCCATACCGCCGCCGCCGTGTCCGCCGCCGGCGGGAGCTCCCTTTTTCTCTTCCGGGATCTCCGCCACCAGCGCCTCGGTGGTCAGCATCAGGGACGCGATCGAGCCGGCGTTCTGCAGTGCGGTGCGCACCACTTTGGTCGGATCGAGCACGCCCGCCTTGACCAGGTCTTCGTACTCGCCGGTCAGGGCGTTGTAGCCGAAGTTGAAGTCCTTCGAGTCGTTGATCTTGCCCAGAACGATTGCGCCTTCTTCGCCGGCATTCTCGGCGATCTGACGCAAGGGTTCCTGCAGCGAGCGCCGTACCACATTGACGCCGATCTGCTCATCGCCCTCGAGCTTCAGCTTGTCGAGCGCGCCTACGCAACGGGCCAGGGCCACGCCGCCGCCGGGGACAATGCCTTCTTCCACGGCCGCGCGGGTTGCGTGCATGGCATCTTCGACACGAGCCTTCTTCTCTTTCATTTCGGTCTCGGTCGCGGCTCCGACCTTGATCACAGCCACGCCGCCAACCAGCTTCGCCAGCCGCTCCTGCAGCTTCTCGCGGTCGTAGTCGCTGGTCGTCTTGTCGATCTGGCTGCGGATTTCCTTCACCCGGCCTTCGATGTCCGAGTGCTTGCCTTTGCCTTCGACGATCGTGGTGTTGTCCTTGTCCACCGTGATCTTCTTGGCCTGGCCGAGGTCGCCAATCTGGACGTTCTCCAGCTTGATGCCCAGGTCTTCGGTGATGGCCTTGCCGCCGGTGAGGGTGGCAATGTCCTGCAGCATAGCCTTGCGGCGATCGCCGAAGCCGGGAGCCTTGACGGCCGCGACTTGCAGCGTGCCACGCAGCTTGTTGACGACGAGGGTAGCGAGCGCTTCGCCTTCGACGTCCTCAGCCACGATCAGAAGCGGCTTGCCGCTCTTCGCGATCTGCTCCAGCAGGGGCAGCAGGTCTTTCATCGAGCTGATTTTCTTTTCGTTGATCAGGATGTAAGCGTTCTCGAGCGAAACTTCCATGCGCTCGGGATCGGTCACAAAGTAAGGAGAGAGATACCCACGATCAAACTGCATGCCCTCGACGACATCCAACTGGGTCTCCAGCGTCTTCGCTTCTTCAACGGTGATTACGCCATCCTTGCCGACCTTCTTCATCGCCTGGGCAATAATGTTCCCAATAGTTTCGTCGTTGTTGGCGCTGATCGTGCCGACTTGGGCGATCATGTCGCCGGTGACGGGCTTGGAGAATTTGTCCAGCTCGCCCTTGATGCGGTTGCCTTCCTTATCGAGGCTGCCGCAGATTGCGGTGATGGCCTTCTCGATGCCGCGCTTCATGGCCATCGGGTTGGCGCCGGCTGCGACGGTCTTCACGCCTTCGCGATAGATCGCCTGGGCCAGAACGGTGGCGGTGGTGGTGCCGTCGCCGGCAACATCCGAGGTCTTCGAAGCCACTTCGCGCACCATCTGTGCGCCCATGTTTTCGAGACTGTCTTTGAGTTCGATTTCCTTCGCGACCGTGACGCCGTCCTTGGTGATGGTCGGGGAACCGAATTTCTTTTCGATGACCACGTTGCGGCCCTTGGGGCCGAGAGTGACTTTTACAGCGTCAGCCAGTAAGTTGACGCCGCGGAGGATCGCCTGTCGCGACTCCTCGCCATGTACGATCTGCTTTGCCATATCTGAAATCTCCTATCGCTTGTGATGGCAGGCTAGGCCTGCGGATATTGATGTTCGCGTCGCGCTTTATTGTTCCGTTCGCTTTGCTCACGGAACGCGCGGTCGCTCACCTGGATCCTTCACTCGCGCAAAAACGGCGCTCGTTCAGGATGACAACCTAAAAACGACAACCAGAACAAGTTAGCGGCGTGATCCGGCGAGCTCTTTCTTGGCGGCGCCGGTCAGGATGCCCAGGACTTCCTCTTCGCGCATGATGATGAAATCTTCACCATCCAGTTTGATTTCGGTGCCGGAGTACTTGCCGAACAGGATGCGGTCGCCCTCTTTTACTGCCAGGGGGAACACCTTGCCTTCGTCGTTGCTCTTGCCTTTGCCGACGGAGATTACTTCGCCCTCCTGCGGCTTTTCCTTGGCGCTGTCGGGGATGATGATGCCACCACGGGTGGTCTCACCTTCTTCAATCCGCCGAACCAACAGGCGGTCGTGTAACGGGGTGAACTTTGCCATACTTGCTGACTCCTTTCGTTCGTGTTGGGTTAAGATCTGGGGTTTGATAGCTAGAAACCGGCCAACTGGCTTGTTAGCACTCAATGTTGGCGAGTGCTAATTGTAGGCAACGGTGCGGGGCGTTGTCAACAGGTTCGGGATTAGAAGTTTGTAAACTATTGACTACACAGCCGTTATTGGAACCACTCCGCAGTGGGGCCGGCAGCGCTCCAGGATGAGCAGGCGAACTGTCGATCCACTGGTTTAGCTTGGACGTGACAGCGCGCCCGAGCGTGCTTAGAATTGGACGTTCGAACATGAGAAAGCTTGCCATCGGCTTCGCAACCGCTCTTCTGCTGGCTTCCGTAGCGCTGGCCCAGGACGACATGGCGCTGCTGAACTTCGTCGTGATTCGGGACTACAACGGCAAGCCCATCCGCAACGCCAGCGTGGTCATGCACCCGGTGGAAAAAAACGGTAAACAGTCAAGGGGCGGACTGCAGATCAAGACCGATCCGGAGGGCAAGGCCAGCTTCGATGGCGTGCCATACGGCAAGCTGCGAGTGCAGGTGCTGGCCACCGGTTTCCAGACCTTCGGCCAGGACTATGCCATCGACCAGCCGACGATGGAGATCACGGTCAAGATGAAGCGGCCCCAGGGACAATACTCCATCTACGAAGATCATCCGGCGGAGAAGAAGGACGAGCCGGAGCCGGCTAAGCCGCCGGACAAAGATTCGAAAGACAAGCCGCAGTGAGGCATTGCAGATTGCAGATTCTAGATTTCAGATTTTAAAACCGGCTCTGCAGGTTTCAATTCTGAAATCTAGAATCAGCAATCTAAAATCTCTTTTATGGATTATCTGCTCAAGACCGAACCTACCGCATACTCATTTGCCGATTTGCAACGGGACAAGAACACCGTCTGGGATGGCGTGGCGAATCCCGTAGCCTTGAGGCACTTGTGTGAGATGAAGTCAGGCGACCGGCTGGTAATTTACGAAACCGGCGAGCACAAGAGCGCGGTGGGGACCGCTTCGGTGGTTTCGGTGGATGCCTCAGACCGCAAGAATCCCCGGGTGAAGATCCAGGTGGGGAAGGCGACGGCCAAGCCCGTCACTCTGGCTGAAGTGAAGGCCCAGAAGCTGTTTGCCGATTCTCCGCTGGTGCGGCAGGGAAGATTGAGCGTGGTGCCGCTGACGGCGGCGCAGTTCAAGTTTTTGACCGGCGAGTGACAGAAAGCCCCATCCTCAATTCGGATCGAACACCGCGCTTCCGAAACCATCCTTGCGCGCCGCTTCCTGCGCATCTCCCAGCGCCTTCTTTTCGGTGTCCAACTGCTTTTGCATGCGTTCCGCGGCCTGCTGCTTCTTCAACTGATACTGGTTGTACTGGACGCCGTTGTAATAGCGGTTGGCTTCGACGAAGTGAACCGAATCGTTCAGCTTGTCCACCTGGCTTTGCAGCGCGGCGATTCTGGCTTTTCTGACTGTGATCTCGGCCTTCCATTGTTCGCCGGTCTTCCTTCCCGCGCTCGAGCCGGCGGGGGAAGATTCAGGCGCTCCCTGGCTGTCGTCCGGGGAGTCGGTGGAGGCGTCCGGCGACTCCGGGATCTCGTCGTTGGTCACGACTTTGGCGGCGGTCTTCGGGTCTTTGGCCTGCTGCTTCTGCCGCTGCTCGCGGGCCACGTCGCCCAGGGACTGCCCATAACTGGCACAGGTAAAGAGGAAGAGAAAAACGGGAATCCAGAATCCGATGGTGTAATGCCGCATGCTGATTCTCTCCGACTGATTTTTTAGAGAGGGCTGGTCTGTAATGCTACGTCCGGAAGCGGGGAACGGGGACATTACGGAGGGTGCAGGCCGATGGTGCAGGATGGTAGCGGAGTCTTTGTAGCGCCGGCTGTCTGGCGGGCGTCTCGCCCGCCCATCGGGCCGGCCGGAGGCCGGCGCTACCAAAATCCTTAGCTGGCCAGCTTGCGGAGGAACTCGCGTTCGTCCATGTGGTACTTGAACGCCTTGTGGCCATCGATGAAGATGACAGGCACCTCGTCGGTGAAGCGGCGGCGCAATTCGTCGTCGCTTTCCACGTCAATTTCCCGCCAGGTAAAGCCGCCGCGGCGATGCAACTTGGTCAGGGTTTCCTTGACGATCTCACACAGGTGGCAGCCTTTGCGGGAATAAACGACGACTTGGCGCGGCTCCGCCATGGGCGGAGTTTAGCAGGTTTAAGGTAGCGCGAAAAGTGGTCGCCAAGGGTGGTTATCAGGGGGCGGCGCCGGCACGAGCGGGGCGCTCGCGCCTACATTGGACCCTCTCAATTACAATCCCCTGCATGGATCGCGACAAGCCACTTTCCGGCAAGACCGTCCTGATTACGGGCGGGGCGCGACGCCTGGGGCGGGCCATGGCTCTGGGGCTGTCCGAGGCGGGGGCGGACGTCGCCATCACGTTTCGCAATTCCGCGCGCGAGGCCCAGCATACGGTCATCGACGTGGGCAGCTTCGGGGGCCGGGCGGTAGCTCTGCGTTGTGATATCACGGACGAGAAGAGCGTCCGGTCGGCCATCCGGGAGACGGTGAAGGAACTGGGCGGCATCGATATCCTGATCAACAACGCCGCCAACTATGAGACTGCGGAATTCGCGGAGATCACGCTCCAGCAGTGGGACGCCATATTTGCTTCCAATACCCGCGGCCCATTTCTGGTTTCGCGCGAGGCCTTGAAATATCTACGGGAGCGGCGGGGGAAAATCATCAACCTGGGCTCGCTGGGCGGGCTGCGCCCCTGGGCGACTCACGCTCATTACTGTTCGTCCAAGGCGGCGGTTCACATGCTGACCAAGGTGATGGCCAAAGCGCTGGCGCCGGAGATCGCGGTCAACTGCATTGCGCCCGGCATGATCGATCTGGGAGAAAAGGCTGCGGCCGCGTTCATGAAGAAGATGGCCCGCGAAACTCCCATGCGGCGCAGCGGCAAGGGCGAGGAAATTGCGGCCGCCGCGCTCTTCTTTGCCACGGCGCCCCACTTCATAACCGGGCAGATCCTGGCCGTCGATGGCGGACTAGGACTGTGACCTCGTCGGGTGTGGGTCGGACACTCCTCTCCGACGCTTTTGATTGCGGTTTGCTCTGCTGCAACCCCATAACGAAAACCAAAGTCTAAGGCGTCGGACAGGAGTGTCCGACCCACACGATTGTCATCGCTGGAGGATTACGATATCGTGACGGATTCATGACCAGAGTGTTGAGCGTACTGCTGTTGCTCGCTTCTTCGCTAGCCTACGGCCAGGCCCGGGTCGAGGATGGCGGCCACGAGGTCCAGCTCTGGACGGGCGGCGGCTATTCCGTCCCCGGCGGCACTGCGGATACCGGGGTGTGGAACGCCGGGCTGCGTTATGGATGGATTCTGACCCGGCCCCACGGGCCCGGATTTCTTAAAGGAAGATTCGAGTACGCCCTCGATGCGGTGCCGCTGTTCCTGGTGTTCCAGCCTGCCAACACCGCGTTCGGAGCCGGTTTCGATCCGCTGAACTTGAAATGGAACTTTGCCACGCGAGGACGGGTTGTCCCTTACCTTGAACTCAGCGGCGGCACCCTGTTTACCACGCACGACGTTCCGGCCGGGACCGGCCGCGTCAACTTCACGTCTTCGGCCGCGCTGGGCGCGCATTTTCTGGGCGAGTCGCGCAACTGGAGCGTGGAGCTGCGCTATATGCATATTTCCAACGCCGGGTTGAGCGATCCGAATCCGGGGATCAATACAGTGCAGGTGCGCCTCGGAATCGGAAAGTTCTTCGGCCGCGATAGAGCCAAGAAATAAAACATCGGGAGAAAAACTTTGCATCGCAGAATCGCTCTGAGCCTCGTCGTTGCCCTGATCTGTCTGCCGGTCTGCGCTCAAAACGCGCCCGCGGACTGGATTGCCGCGAGCAACCAATACACCAACCAGCTGCTGGCTGTCGAAATGAAGCACACTCCCGAGCTGGGCTCGAACCAGGGGCTGAGCCAGTTTGATACGGAGGTCTCCCGGCCGACGCTGGCCGATGAAGACCAGGAGCGACAGGAAACCGAAGCCGTACTGGCCACTTTCAAGAACGCCCTCGCCCACGAGAAGCAGAAGGAAGTGGCACAGGACCTCGAGATCGTGATCCACGCCATCGACCTGCAATTCCGGGAGCTGGATTTCGACCGGGCGCACCGAGTTGATTTTCTGAACGCCAGCGAGACCATCTTCCGCGGCCTGCGGGTTTTGCTGGATGAGCAGACCCCGGCGGAACGGCGGCCGGCGGCGGTGGTACGCATCCGCAAATATGCCGGCCTGGAGCCCGGCTACAAACCGCTGACGGAAATCCTGCAGCAACGGGTGATGGAGCAGATGGCCAAGCCCGGCGTGGTCTATCCCGCCCGCACCGAGATCGAGACCGAACTCGCCCGCGACCCCAACTACGTGGAAGGCATCGCCGCGCTGCTCGAGAAGTACAAGCTGACGGGCTGGCAGGAACCGCTGGCCCAACTCAAATCCCAGCTGATCGCCTATGACGAGTGGACCAAAGCCAATGTGTTGCCTAAAGCCCGCGGCGATTTCCGTCTTCCTCCCGAGGAGTACGCGCTCAATCTCGAGGACTACGGCATCGACATTCCGCCGGCTCAGCTTGCCGCCATGGCGCACCAGGCATTCAGCGAGCTGCAGGCGGAGATGAAACCGATCGCGGAGCAGATTGCGAAGGAACGGCATCTGCCTTCGAGCGACTATCGCGACGTGATTCGCGAGCTGAAAAAACAGCAACTGGTGGGTGACGCCATTTTGCCGTTTTACCGGGAACGGCTGAAACAAATCGAAAAAATCATCGTCGACAAACAGATTGTCACCTTGCCGGACCGCCCGGCACGCATCCGGCTTGCCACTGCCGCCGAGACCGCGCAGCAGCCGGCGCCGCACATGGTGCCGCCCCCGTTCCTGCACAATACCGGGGAGAAGGGCGAGTTCGTTTTGCCGCTGAATATTCCCGCCGGACCGGGGCAGACCAGCGCGGAGAAATATGACGACTTCACTTTCGATGCGGCGGCCTGGACGCTGACCGCGCACGAAGCCCGCCCGGGACACGAGTTGCAGTTTGATTCCATGCTGGAACATGGCGTTTCCCTGGCGAGGGTCCGCTACGCTTTCAATAGCACCAATGTGGAAGGCTGGGGGCTCTATTCCGAATACCTTATCCGGCCCTACATGCCGCCCGAAGGGCAGCTGATTTCCCTGGACTACAGATTGATGCGGGCGGCGCGGGCGTTTCTCGATCCTGAGTTGCAGGCGGGTAAGATCCAGCCCGCCGAGGCGTTCCGCGTTCTGGAGCAGGACGTGGTGCAGTCGCATGCCTTTGCCGAGGAGGAAGTGGAGCGCTACACCTATCGCTCGCCCGGGCAGGCCAACAGCTACTTCTACGGCTATACCAAGCTGATCGCCTTGCGAAAGGATGCGGAAGCCGCGCTCGGGCCTAAATTCAACCAGAAGAAGTTTCACGACTTCATCCTGGCCCAGGGTCTGCTGCCGCCCGACCTGATGCGCCAGGCGGTGATGGAAGATTTTGTGAAAAAGCAGTGATAGCAAGATTTTCGTAGCGCCGGCGTCTCGCCGGCTGTCGCGAGGGCGTCCCGCCCTCGCATTCACAGGCCCACGCCGCCTTCAAGGGCCCCACCCTGTCTCTCCAAAAAACAGAGAGACGAGGATGGGCACCCTCATGTCAACAGGCCGGTTACACCCTCGGTGATATTCTTTTCTTCGTATGGCAACTCTGGTTGAGTGCGTCCCCAATTTTTCCGAAGGCCGCGATAGGGCCAAGGTCGACGCCATCGTCGAGGCCATGAAAATGGACGGCGTTTACTTGCTCGATCGCGAGATGGACGCCGATCACAACCGCTGCGTCATCACGCTTGTGGGGGAGCGGGAACCGATCCAGGAAGCTGCCATTCGCGGGGTCGGCAAAGCGGCCGAGTTGATCGACCTGAACCAGCACCAGGGAGCGCATCCCCGGATGGGCGCAGCGGACGTTGTGCCCTTTATTCCCATTGATGGCGTGACCATTGAAGACTGCGTGGCCATGGCGCGGCACGTGGGCGAGCAGATCTGGAAGCGCTATCAGGTTCCGGTTTACCTGTACGAAGCGGCGGCGGCCTCGCCCGAACGGCAGAACCTGGAAAACATCCGGCGGGGACAGTTTGAGGGCATTCGCGCGGAGATTGCCACCAACCCGGCGCGCAAGCCTGATTACGGCGAAGCGCGGGTGCATCCTTCGGCGGGGGCCACGGTGGTGGGGGCGCGCAAGTTTCTGATCGCCTACAACGTTTTTCTCAACACTCCCGATGTCGAGATCGCGAAGAAAGTCGCCAAGGCGGTCCGCTTCTCGAGCGGCGGCATGCGCTTCGTCAAGGGCGCGGGATT
>Ga0187825_10000219_pt1 | contig 12272 bp, 11 predicted proteins | sample NC_wetland_sal_i_11_FD_132421 | JGI IMG/M metagenome (GOLD analysis project Ga0187825, IMG submission 132421) | Wetland sediment microbial communities from Neuse River Estuary, North Carolina, USA - SourceSoil_5 | ecosystem: Environmental > Aquatic > Freshwater > Wetlands > Sediment | place... | reverse complement strand
GCAGCAGATCGAGCGCCTGGCGCACCTTGGCGAGTTCGAGATAACACGCCGCTGTTCGCGCAATGACGAGATCCCGTTGGCGTGTCAGGTCGCTCTCCTGATTTGTGGCGTGATCCTCCTCCGCTCGAATACGGCCGCGAAGCTCACGATCGAAAACCAGCTCGGAATAATTCAGTTGAAAGATGGACGGCTGCTGGCCATTGATGGCCTGAGGGAGGCCGGCGGTGTAAGCGAGTCCGCCTGCCGTCGAGACATTGGGCAGGAATGCCGAGCGATCCACGCGCGCCACGCTCTTCTCGGTTGCAACGCGTTCGCGCGCCAGCGCAAGCTCACCGCTGTTTTTCAGCGCTAGAGCAACGGCCTCGTTTAGAGTGAGTTTCGCCGAGTCCTGCGCGTGGATCGGGATGAGGCTCCAGAACACAATGGCGGTCAGCACTGCACTTGCTTTCGTTCTCCAAGGAAGTGAAGTCATAACGGATCATCCCTCTCTTAAACTCAGCGACAATGTTTCTCACCGGGGGCTCACATTGAACACAACAAAGAGCTCGGACAAATGCGCTACGGCTGATCGATCACGTGAACTGCCATGCCGTCTCGAAGATCCGTGTCGCTGGAAAGCACCACTCGATCTCCTTCTTTGAGACCACCCAGCACCTCGTAATACGCCGTCGTTACCGCGCCCACACTGATCTCGCGACGCATCAAACGATCACCGTCTACCACAAACACGAAGTGGCGGTCCTGTTCCTCTCGGACTGTTCCGCGGGGGATAACGAGCGCAAGGTGGTTCTGGCCGATGATCACTTGCACATCGACGTTCACATTCGGCAAGAGAATGAGATCCTCATTGGAGACAGAGCAGAGAACCTCGCCGACGCTCCGCGTTCCCCGCGGCACTACCTCCTTCGGAATCTGTTCGGTGCGCCCGCTCCACGTTTTATTGGGCATCGCGTCCCAGGTGATCCTGACGGGCTGGTGCAGCTTCAGCGCCCCGAGATCCGTTTCATCCACGAACGCTCGCAACCGGACTTGATGGAGGTCAGCCATTTCGGCCAGAACTTCGCCGGGCATCGCATGATCACCTGCGCGTACCGGAAGCGAATACACAGTTCCGGAAAAAGGCGCCGAGGGCATCGCAGAGCTCATCTTGTTTTCGAGCAAATGGATCTTTTCTTGGGTCTGCTCTACGTGGAGAGATGCGGTCTCGGACTCCACTTCGGCGCGATGGTGCAACTCCTCGCGCTGTTTGTGAAACTGTTCCAGTAGGGCTTGGGCTTGTGCCAGAGCGGCGGCATTTTGTGAAATTTCGTCCTCGGTCGCGGCACGGTCGGCGAGTAAACCCTGAAGGATCTTTTGTTTCGTTTGCAGGCGGTCGACGTCAACCTGGGCACGCCGAATATCGCCTGCCACTTGCGCCTGCTGATCGCCGGCGCCTCCGGTTTGCGCATCACGCAGGTCTTCAGAGGCCGCCAGGTTGTCGAGACGCGCTTGCGTCAGATCGGCTTGTACCTCGCTGGAGTCTAGCGACAGAATGGGCTGGCCGGCCCGCACCTGCTGGCCCTCCGTTACGTAAACCTCCGAGACCGTAGTTTCGAACTCTGCGTTGAAGACGTGAGTATCAACGGGTTCAATCTTGCCATTGGTGCTAATGGAAGTTTCGAGTTCAATCTGTTTTGCGGCGACCACGGGAACGGTGGGTACGGCGCGTTCAGCATGCTCTTTCACCAGGACGACCAGAGCGAATCCCATCGACACACCAATCCCGATCAGCACAAAACGGATTCGCTTGGAGCTGGCCATGGGGCTCCTGCTTTGCTGCTCGACCCGCGGGGAGCCGCGAGTCTAACAGATTTTGTTTTCGGATCAACGCTCAACCTTTCGGACTCTTCGCCAGAGCGGCCTTGACATTCGTGGCCCTGGAAGCGCAGAGTCGCGCCTTGGGCAAAACGACTTTGCGATTCTTAACGCTAGAAATCGCCTGTGACTCCCTGCGGCGCAATCGGCTGCGGGTGTTTTTGGCCACCATAGGCGTGACGATTGGCAGCGCCTGCATCATCCTCGTGGTGACGGTTTCTCTAACCGCGCGAAGTTACGTGATGAACCAGATTGAGGCTCTCGGATCAAACCTTATCTATGCCAACTACGTATACAATCCCAATCGCCCGTCGTCTCTGGATGACGACATCAACCTTTCAGATCTGCAGGCCGTGAAGGCTGAGATTCCTGAGGTTTCGGAAGTGGCCGGCACCAGACAGATGCCGGTGACGCTAGAAATCGAGGGCAATCAAATTCCGGCGAACGTAGTCGGCGTGACGGAACGGTTCCAGGCCATTCGAAAGCTGACCATTTTGCGAGGACGATACTTTGAAGCTGACGACGCACGTTCGCATGCCCGGGTGTGTTTGGTTTCGGCCGGTTTGGCGCAGCGAGGCTGGTCCGGCGCGAGTCCGGTTGGCGAGCACATTCGCTTGGGTGAACTGCAATTTCAGATAATTGGCGTGTTCACCCAGCGCGTTTCCAGCATCGGTACGAATGAAATTCAGCGAGAGTCGGTGTTGGTGCCATTCAATCAAATCACCTACCTGTCGGGAGAGGACCACGTTTGGCTGATGTACGCACAAGCGCGAACCCCGGCTGAAGTGCCCGTAGTTACGCGCAGCGTCTATCAGTTGCTCAAGAGCCGGCATCCCGGGCCGGCGGCCTACCGGGTCCAAAATCTGGACGCCGTCTTACAGGTGGCCGACCACGTCGCATTCGCCTTGAAGTCGGTCATGCTCTTGATCGCCTTGATTGCCATGGTCAGCAGCGGAACGGGGATCATGAATATCATGCTGGCTTCCGTGATGGAGCGAACACAAGAGATCGGGATTCGCCGAGCGGTGGGCGCTCGGCCCTGCCATATTCTCTTTCAGTTCTTGCTGGAGGCTGTGATGATCAGCCTGGCGGGGGGAATCGCAGGCGTGGCGTTGGGTTTGACGATACCGACATTTATCAAGCCGATGCTGCAAGATACGGTGACGGTGCAGTTTTCCTGGCTCTCGCCATTTCTGGCGCTTCTGGTCTCCTGCTTATTCGGGCTGTCCTTTGGTTTTTTGCCAGCGCGTCGGGCCGCACGACTAGATCCGGCGGAATCGCTCCGCTACGAGTAGGGCGTCTCAACCCCTTTTCAATTTTGCGTTAGGGAGGCCTCGGGGTGCGTGAGACGACACTGCCACAACCTATCGCACCGGCTTCGGAGCGTCCTTGAACTTTCGATACTTCCCCAAAAGCGAGCCTATCGCGCAAAGCAGCGGCATCAGAATTTTCTGCACCGGCTTCGGTATGTCGACCATGGCGAACTCTGACTTGTAGCGAGTCATCAGAAAAGCCGCGTCGAACACGTTCGGGCGCTTGCCGCTGTTCTGTTTCATCGAATCGAAGATTCCGGTCAAGTAATACTCCACGTTCCCCGGCGGTGTGCACCAGCCCGTCATGCGAGCCTCGGTGTCTCCGGCGTTCCACCACCTGTGTGCAGTGCCGGCAGGCCATGCGATGGTTTCGCCCGGCCCTGCAAATTTCTGTTCTTGGCCGAGCACCTGATAGCCGACGCGGCCAGCTTCGACGGTCACGATTTCATCCTGTAAGTAGTGGACATGCATCGGGGGACCAGCGCCGGGGCGCGCGGAGCCGGTGATGTTGATGCGCTCGCCCTCCGGCACGCTCTGGGTGCCGAGAAACACGAGTGTTTCGCCGGCTCCGTTTTCGACAGTCCGGGGATAGCCAGACGAAGCATTCATAGACTCTGTCTCCTGCTGAAGCACACACTAACACGGAAAAATCAGAATGGGCCGGTGGTGGCTCGGGTCTTCGCGACGGTACGCCTCCGCACTCGTCTGTTTGCGGGACTCGAGGCTTTGTCGCCGTCATGAAACTCACAAGAGGGTTTGCTGTTCAACTCAGACGCATCTCAAGCCGCGCCTTCAATAATCCTCACATCCCGCACGACGCGGCCCTCCAGCACCTTCGCGGCCTTCTTATACTCCTCGCTGTCATGCGCAGCAATCGCTTGCTCCAAGCTGTCGAATTCGGTGACGACCACGCGCTGGTTGGACGCCGCCTCGTACACCTTGGCGGGAAGGCCCCGAGCTAGAAATCTACCGCCGGCTCCTTGAATTGCTGGCCCTGCTAATCTCGCATACTCTGCCAACGCAGCCGGATCCGAAACCGACTGATAAAACGTCACCCAATATCCTTTTGCCATGGAACCCTCCTAGCGGCAGCCATCGTAGTGAACACCCACACTGCGGTCCAGCGATTGTGGACGGGACAATATTTCTCGGCTGATGGAACTGCGAGCGCAAAGAACTTTTACCAGGAGTTGGAGAAAAGAGATAAACCGAGTTCTAAAACCAGATCACACAGCTGCCGATGCCAAGAGAATTTGGGTCCTCAAGAGATGTTGAGACGACAAAACGAAGCGCTCTAGTGAATCTTCGGCCGCCAGCTCCAAACGTTATTCGCGTATAGCCCGATGCAGAACAAATTCGCAGGAACGAATCCGAACTGAGCTGTCCTCATGCCAATCACACAGATGATCACGCTGTTGGCGCCCGCAATGACCCAGCCTTGCCAGTGCTTCCTTCCGACGAGAATGGTCGAAACGATCGTCAAACAGCAGGACAGATAATCGAGCCTAATCATCTTACCTTCACCCGGGATAGTGGCCATTTTGAAGTCTGAACATCCTGAGTGTAGGAAAGCGGCAAGCTGGCGCGTCATTGGCCAAACGGGCAGGTGCAGCGCAATTCGAATTGAACCTTGGGGCACATGTGCGCCGATAGATCGCAATTTTCGCTAAGGTCGTGCCACAGTGGGCCTAGCGTGGGGCCATGAGACTGAAGATTCTCCTTGTGCTCGTCATTCTCCTAGTCGCCTGCTATGCGGGTTCTAAATTTATTCCTCCCTACTACGCCAACGCCCAATTGGCCGACAAAATGAGGGAAGAGGCCCGCTTCGCCCGCGCCGAAGACCGCTCAGCCGATCAACTGCGTAACATTATCTTGATAGAGGCCCAAAACCAGGACATCCCATTGCGAAGTGAGGATATCCAGATTGAAACCTCTCCCTCTGGCTTGTTGATTACCGCCGATTACGACGCAACAGTGGACCTACCCTTCGCCCAGTTAAGTTTGCATTTCCACCCAAGTTCAGACCGCTGACCGCGCGCTCCGAAAACCCGTCAGATTTACACAGCCCAGCTAGCTTGGCTTTGGAGCGACGGCATTCAAGTCCGCCAAGACTCGAAGCGGCCTCATTCTGAAAGGAGTAGCGGCCGATTTTGGGTTTGCTTCACCGATTGTGGGACGCGCCGCTAAGGAGTGAAGAATCTCCGGCGCTTTTGGTTTTTTGCTGTCTTGGCTATGCACCGGTCTGACGAGCATGCTCAGACCGAAAGCTCGTTACTTATTGTTCTTGTCGGCGGCAGCTGGTCCGGCGATGGCGTCCATATACGCCTGAGCCGACGACGGGATGCAGAGCTGCTCATCGAGCTCTTGGCGCGGGTTCCACTTGTAGGTGACCTTATCGGCGACGACGAACGGCACCTTGTATGCCTTCGGATCGTCAATCGTGACGGTCAGCTCCAGAGTGTCATGGTCGGCGCGATGATAATTCTCCGTGACGTGAGCGTTTTCGCTGTGCGGGTCGCCGAACTCGTCCACCCAGGTGTCTTCATCGAGATTCGTGGTCTCGACCACGAAGTTGTAGTCGCCATCCCAGTGGCCGATCGAGTAGCCGTAATAGCGCGGGTCGGCGAGAAGTTGATCCGCCTTGGACACGTTCTGGCGGGTCGGCAGCGGCCGCCCATCCGTCCAGGCCTCGCGCCAAACGCGCTGGTACTGGAACAGCATCAGCATTTTCTTCGGCACCTGCACAAATTCGAGTCCGCGCGTTTCCCAGAGCACGTCGCGCGGAAATCCCAGCGGATCGCACTTGACCATCGGATCATTCGAGCGCCCCACCAAGCCTCCGCCCAACGTCTGCCTCGCTTTCACGATCGATTGGCCCCAGTCCGTGAGGACAGCGTTGCGACTCAGGTGCGGTGGCTCGGGAGCGCCGTGCCAATCGCCATTGATGTCGCGAACGGGCGCGGGTGCTGCAGGCGCAGCAGACTTCGCCCCCGCCGGCATGCGCGGTGCGGCTTGGCCGCCGCCTGCACCTTGAGCAGGCGCGAGTGTGGGAATTGCGAGGGAAGTTGCCAGGGCAATCACGAGACGGAAAGAATTGGTCATCCGGACCTCCTCGGATGCCGCGCTAAAGACCGCGGCGCTACACTTACATCGTGCATCTCGCTCCTCGCGATACCGGGAGATTTATTCGCTGGTCACGACAGCGCGAGTTTAGTGTAGCGCCGGGCGTCAGCCGGCATTGCCACCTAATGCCAGAGCGGAAGCTCCGGCCATCACTAAAGCTGCGCTTTTAGCTGCGGATCAAAGCGCGCCGAAGCTTCTGTATCGCGAGTAGCTGACTCAGACTCGTTGCACGCCTATTTTGCAGCGGGCTTGGCGAACTTGCCGTTATCGATCGGCACGTTTTCCTGAACGCCAGTGACATGCATCGTCGCATCTGCGCCGCGGCTGTCCGGCGGCAGGCTGTAGCTCTTAATAGTGTACGGGAATTTCACGCCATTCGGCGTCGCCCGATAGTCGCTGTAATCCACATTCGTCGGATCGTCGCCGACCGGATTCGGGTCGAAGAAAATCTTGCGAACGAGCAATCCGCTCTGTGTGTCGAAGAAGAGTTCGACCGGCAACTCGCCCGCAGGAAGCGCCGTAACGTGATAAGTGTCCTTGCCGTCGATCTTCTCGGTGCCGCGAACCGTGAGCCGGAAATACTCCTTCTTCAGGTCCAGCGGTTCGTAGAGATCGGCGTTGCGCTTGGCGCGACCGAGCCTCGGGCCGGTCAGGTCGCCGACCTTGCCGCCGGGATTCTGTATCCAGGCAGCCGTGCCGTCGTACCCGGACGCGGTCATATCCTTCGGGTCGCGGTTGAAGAGCACCGACATGTTTGGTGCCTTCTGATCGAGCTCGAACGGCGTTCCCTTGGCCTCTTCGACACCGCCCGCGCCACCCACCTCGCCATAGTCGAGCGTGCCAGTGACGACGCGGCTGTTCACCTTGCGAATCGCCGCCTCGCCGCCGAGCGCAGCGACGTATTTGGCGATCACGTCATCAGCAGAGGGGAGGTTTGCAGCTTTCGGAGCTTCCGCCGGCTTCGCTTCTGTCATCTCCGGGATTGCGGGCGTGCCCACCGGATCGGTCGAACCGCGATGGCACGTGAAGCAAGTCACCGTCGTCGCACCGCCGAAAGTGTTCTTGTTGATGTCCATGACCATCTGGAGCATCTTGCGCCCCATCGCCTTCTGCGGCTTGTCGTCTTTCTCGAAGGCCGGCGGCGGATTGTGGCAGTACTGGCAACGTATGCCGCCCAGCGCGGCTCGCATGTACTCCATCATCGGCACGATCTGATTGGCTGGAACGCCTTTGAGCACTTGGATGTTCTTGTAGTAGTCCTCGGCCTTGACCGAGTCCGGAGTGCCCAGTGCGGTCATCGGGCCGCTAGCAGGGAACGGGATCACCGGTGTCTGCTGGGCAGCGGCCAGCGCGCCCAAAGCCAGCGTCAGACCAATCGCCCCGCCGACCGTTTGCAAAGAAGCAAATCGTATACGCATATGCGAATTTCACTCCCCTCCTACCGAATCTCTGGCAGGCCACTCTTACGGGACAGAAGAATAACAGAAAGCACGCCGCGTGGCAGCAATCGAACCGACCCGGCACGAATTCCGCCGGAACCCAAGCCAGGCGAATTCCCATCGCGAAATCGCCGCGAAAAGCAATGGGCGGGCGGCGGTAAGGTGTTGCTAACTCAAGCACTGGTCGTCAGACCAGTAGTTTTGACCTGCCCTGACCTTTAGTCTGTTCAAGACGCTGCGAGTCCCTACTCCGCGTGATGCTCACGAAGGCGGCGCGCAAGTCCGCGAAAGGAATTCTCCCTTGGTAATCAAGAAACGACAGATGGCTCCCGACGGTACGAAGGTGGAGCGTCGAAGGAGCCGCCGCTTCAACGTGGCCGTTCCGATCGAGGTCAGCTGGAGCGGCTCCAATGGCGTCGCGAATAAGGAGGAGGCGGTCGCCCGGCAGGTGAACGCGAATGGCGGTTACCTGGAAATGTCTGTGTATCCGGAACTGGGCAGCCGGGTGACGTTGGCGAACTTCCTTTCCGCGCAGACTGCCGATGCCCGCGTTTTGGCCACTCCGACCGGCCGCGAAGGCGTTCAGAACGGCATCATCGTGGAGCTGATCACGCCCAATGAGGGCTTCTGGGGCGTGAACCTACAGGTCAAAAAGACCAGCGTCGAGCTGCAGAATCTGGAGCGCGCCCTGCAAAGCGAGGGCATAGACCTGCGCCTTCTCAAAGAGTATCGCGATGCCGTCGACTACATTCGGACAGCGTCCGGGGCAGTGCAGCAGCTTCGCGAGTGCCAGCTCCGCGGCCTGGACGACACCGAGTTCCTAAACGTGCTGACGGTCGAGCGGATGCGCCGCACGATCAATCTGTGCATGGAAGTGATCACCGACCTCGATGCCGGCAGAGTGAAGCAAGAGACGAAGGGCGTCGAGGAGCTATATCGTTCCCTGGAGCAGATGCGCGACCGCCTGCGCCGCGTGCTCAAGATTCACAACGGGCTGACGAAGGCATAACCTACCAGTTCTCGAAGAAAAAACCTGTTAGTCGTCATTTCTAGCGGCGGTTAGGGTGCGGCAACCGTACTGACTATCCCTCCCACGACCTCGGGATGCAGCACTTTCGCCCGATCCAGCGCTTCCGCCACATTGGCGCAGATGTTTTCGGCACCCACGTGCTGCTCGAATTCCGCCCGCCTCATGAGTTCGGCGGGTTGCGGTCTCGCTCCGCAAAGAATCAATCCCCGCCCTGAAGCGTGCACTATATCCGCAAGTTCCTCGAGGGCCTGCAGCCCTGTGGCATCAATGGCAGTCATATTTCTCAGGCGCAAAATCACGATCGGCGGCAATTCCGCGAGCCGGGCGACAACTTCATGGATCTTGTCGGTCGCACCGAAAAGGAATGGCCCTTGGATACGGAAGATCGTCACATACTCCGGAAAATCCTTGTCCTGCAGGTTGTGAGCGGTCCCTTCGCGGAGGGCATCCTCGGTGACTTGGGACACGGTGGTTGTGGCAGTTACTTTCCGGATGAATACGAGAGCCGCCAGAATCATCCCAACTTCCACCGCGACGGTCAGGTCCGCAAAGACCGTAAGAAGAAATGTCGCGGCCCAAACGCCGATTTCCAGGTGAGTCAGCTTGATCAGTTCGGGAATTTCGCTCCACTCGCCCATGCGGTAAGAGACCACAAGGAGGATGGCCGCGAGAATACAGAGCGGAACGAAACGGGCGAGCGGTGCCGCGTAAAGAAGAATCAGCAGAAGCGTCAGGGAATGGATCATCCCAGCGACGGGAGTTCTTGCGCCCGAGCGAATGTTCGTTGCCGTTCGTGCAATGGCGCCCGTCGCGGGCAGCCCACCGAAAAGCGGCGACATGATATTGGCGATACCTTGCCCGACAAGCTCGACGTTAGGATTGTGCTTAGTGTTGCTCATGCGGTCTGAAACAACCGCCGACATTAGTGATTCGATCGCACCGAGCATCGCCACTGTGATCGCTGGAGAAATTAAAGGGCGTATGAGATCGGCATGAAACTGCGGAATCTTCAAATGGGGCAAACCGGAGGGAATTCCGCCGAAGCGCGTTCCGATCGTTTCGACCGGCAGATGAAATATCATCACGGCGGCGGTTCCCACAAACAGCGCGACGATGTATCCGGGAATCCTTTTGAGGTAGCGGTTGCAGAGCAAAATTAGAGCAATCGCGAGAGCTCCCATCGCCGTAGCCAAATGGGAAAAAGTGTAGAAGTTGCGGCCGAGCGTGATCAGGCGTCCGAGAAAATCGCCGGGCACCTTCGTCGCGTGGATACCGAAAAAGTCCTGAATTTGCGTGCTGGCGATGGTGATCGCGATTCCATTGGTGAAGCCGACCACCACGGGTCGCGGGATGAACTTCACGGTCGAACCGAGACCGGTGATGCCGAGCAGAACCAGCAGCACGCCGGCCATCAGCGTGCACATGTACAGCCCGTCGACACCGTACCTGGCGACGATCCCGAAGACCACAACGACAAAGGCGCCGGTCGGACCGCCGATCTGAACTTGCGATCCGCCCAGTGCGGAGATCAGGAAACCAGCGACAATCGCGCAATAAAGTCCGGACTGCGGCGTGACGCCAGAGGCGATGGCGAACGCCATGGCCAAGGCAAGCGCGACCAGGCCGACGGTAACACCAGCGACGAGGTCGCCTAAGAATTTGTGACGATCGTATTCCTTTAGATTCTGAATCGACCGGGGGAGCCAGTCTCGATTGATCATTTTGAGGGAGAAGCCAAGTACACCCGACATTGTAATGATAGGTCAAGGCGTTCCGTTGCGATGGGCTCTTTGTTGGAAAACTTTGATTGCTGTGTTCGAGGGACAAACATTCACACCTCACTGTCTTGCGCCGGGCTCGCGTCTGGGGCAATTGCTGTGGACTATCGAACGAGCCGGCAATCTTTTTGAAAATACGGGTTACCCGCTCTCGTCCGGCTGGCCCAAAGAGCAAAGGCTGGCCGCTACTCCCGCCGGAATGACAACTCTGTTGTTAGGTCAAGCTGGGAAACTAATTCAGCTTCTTGGGGGAAATACGAAGACGGTGCACTGCGAGCGGCGAGTATCGAACTCGCACGCTGTGAGGGACCGAACGGATCGCGGCTGAAAAGCCGCGATCCGTTCGGTCCGATTCCAGCAATTCTCTATAGCAGCGTCAGCAGCGGGCTACGCCAGAGCCTTGCCATACAGCGCTAGCAGACGGGTCCAAGCCTTTTCGGCTTGCGGCTCGCTGTAGACGCCAGAGTCCGGCGGGCACCAGCCGTGCATCGCCGGATAGACCTCCACTTCCGCGGCGAGCCCCGCCTTGGCGAACGTATCCTTCATCACGTCCTTTTCGGTGGGGGCTTGCATGTCGTCGTTCTGCGCGATGGCGACCAGCAGCTGCGCCTTGGTCGTCGCGACCTGAAGATGCGGACTGTTCGGCATAGCGGTCACCAAGCCGTTGCCGCCGTGGAACGAGGCGACGGCTCCGACGCGGCCCGGCATGGCATAAGCGGTACGGAAGGCGATCTGTCCTCCCATGCAATAACCCTGCGTTCCCATCTTGCGATTCTTGGCCACCGAGGACTGCTGGTCCAGCCATCCGATGAATGCCTTCGCGTCCGTCACGTGCGTGGTCTCGTTCAGAGTTTGCGCCAGCGGGAGTAGCTGCTGGATCGGAGTCGCCGCGCCTTGAGGCGAGGTCGGAGCTTTCTGCTTCCGGTAGAACGGATTCACGACCAGCACCGAATAGCCCTCCTGGGCGAGCCGCTTACCCATCTGACGGAATGCCGGCCGCAGCCCGAAAATATCCGGCCACACCAATACGCCGGGCGCGGTCCCAGCAGACGGATGGACGAAGTAGCAGTCCGCGGTGCCGTCCGGCGTGGTCACGGTCACCTCAGATTCGGTGACGGTGACTGCGTCCGCCACCGCAGGCAGCAGCATGGCGACACCTGCGGGCAACAGGATTCCGAACTGTCTCCGCGTAATTAAACCGAGGCCTTGAAGCCGTTCCAGGTCCTCTGCAGCATGATCTCGATCGCACATAGGTTCGCTCCTTGTAATTCGTTTTTTACGGGCGCCGGGCCGCTGAGCTTGGTTGCACGCTGGACCGCAAGCGCTCCGTCGTCTTATTCGGGATTTCGATTCGCGCTCACGGTCCTTCGAATCGCCAGGATTATAACCAAAACCGAAGAAATCGCGCGATAGGATGTTGCGGGCTATGCCTCGAGAGTGTCGCTGTCTTTCTCCGCGCGCCCAATCCAAGAGCTAGCGGTTCAAGGAAGAACTTCGCGCCGATTCGAAGAATCGGCACGTGAAGGCCAAAGACGGGTCCGCTCAGTTGTTGCTGAGGGCTGCGCCCGATGGCGTCGGCGTTGCATCTACCGAGACGCGTGCGGGCAGCGGGCGATATCCGCTTCTGGTGCGGATGTGGTACTTCTGCAGGTTTTTACCCACCAATTTCACGGTGATGGCGCGCCAGCCGCGGTTGGGATTCGGCTGCGGGTAGTAGCTCAAGAAATAAAGGTGC
>Ga0187825_10000218_pt1 | contig 12278 bp, 13 predicted proteins | sample NC_wetland_sal_i_11_FD_132421 | JGI IMG/M metagenome (GOLD analysis project Ga0187825, IMG submission 132421) | Wetland sediment microbial communities from Neuse River Estuary, North Carolina, USA - SourceSoil_5 | ecosystem: Environmental > Aquatic > Freshwater > Wetlands > Sediment | place... | reverse complement strand
TAGCGGTTCAGCCGCGACGATCGCGGTATGCACCATCGGCGGCTCCTCGTCGGCGGCGTGGCTGCGGCCGTCGCAATCGTCCTCCTCCTGCGTCTCGTGCACGGAGGCGGTGGCGCGCGTCCGATACCACCGCTGCGGGTTGCGACTCATGCGAGCGCTCCGGCACGCAGCGTCGTCGTCGACGTCGCCGGCGCGGTCGCGCGACCGGGCCTGTACCACCTGGCGGCGGGAACGCGCATCGCCGACGCGGTCGCCGCGGCCGGCGGCGCCACCGCAAAGGCCGACACGACGCTCGTCAATCTCGCCGCGCCGCTCGCCGACGGAGAGCAGGTGCTCGTCCCCGCGCGGGGCTCGGCGGGCGTCGGCGGCGGCGCGCCGTCGGCGACGGCGCCGCTCGATCTCAACACGGCGACGCCGGAGCAGCTCGACGCGCTCCCGGGAGTCGGGCCTACGACCGCGCAGAGGATCGTCGACTACCGGCAGGCGCACGGCCCCTTCCGGAGCGTCGACGACCTCGAGGCGGTTCCCGGCATCGGGCCCTCGAAGCTGGCGCAGCTGAAGGGCCTCGTCATCCCCTGATCCGGCAATCGGTCTACGCCGCCGCCCTTTGCGCCGGGCTCGCTGCCGCGAATCTCGCGCGTTTCTCGCCGCTCCCTGCGGCTGCCGCGCTCGCGTGCGCCCGCACGCCGTGCGCGCTCGCGGTCGCAGGGTGGTGGTGGGGGAGCGTGCGGCTGCACCAGCTCGAGCACAGCGCGCTTCTGTCGCACGTCGGCGAGGGTGGGCGCGCGCTCGTCGTCACGGAGGAGCCGCCGCGCGTCGGCCGCTTCGACGTGCGGGCGCGCGCGCAGGTGCTGCGCTGGGGGAGCCTGCGCCCGAACGAGCCCGTCCTCTTGAAGCTCGCCTCCGGCCACGCGCCACGCCAGGGCACGCGGTTGTCGGTGATCGGTTTCCTGAGAACGCCGAGCGCCCAGGAGGCGACGTGGTTGCGCCGGCAGGGCGTGCACGTCGTCCTTCGCGTCAAGGAGTCGCGCCGCGTCGGCCGCCGCGGCGGGCTGGCCGGCGTCGGCGACCGTCTGCAGCAATGGCTCGCGCGCGATGCGGCATTCGCTCAGCACGGCGAGCGCCGCGAGCTGATCGACGCGATCGTGCTCGGACAGGCGCGCGGCCTCGATCCGACGCTGCTCGACCGCTTTCGCGCGTCCGGTCTGTATCACTGTCTCGCGGTCGACGGGCTCAAGGTCGCGACCGTCGCCGGCGGCGCGCTCGTGCTGCTGCGGCGGCGCCGCATGGCCGGCGAGATCGCGGCGCTCGCCGCCGTCGGTGGGTACACGCTCGCGGTGGGCTTCCATCCGTCCGTCGTGCGCGCGGCGATCGCCGCGGCACTCGGTTCGCTCGCCTGGCTGACGGCCCGGCAGCGCGACCGCTGGCACGCATTGCTCGTCGGCGCTGTCGTCCTGCTCGCCTGGAACCCGATGTTCGTGCTCGACGCGGGCTTTCAGCTCTCGTTCGCTGCAGTCGCCGCGATCTTCGTCGTCACTCCACGCGTCGCACGTGCGCTCCCGGTCGGGCGCGGCCTCGCGGAGCTGATCGGCGTGTCGACGGCCTGCGGGCTCGCGACGGCTCCGGTCACGTGGCTGCAGTTCCACCAGGTCTCGATCGTCACCGTGCCCGCCAACGTCGTCGCCGTTCCCGTCGTCGCCGAGATGCTCGGCGTTGCCCTGGCCACCGCCGCGATCGCCCCGATTGCGCCGCAGGTCGCCGCCGCGCTCGCACACGTCGACGGATGGGGCGCATGGTTCGTCGCCGGGTGCGCACGGTTCTTCGGCGGCCTGCCGGGGGCGCAGGTCACGTCGACCGCGGGCGCCGCCGGACTGGCCGCGGGCGGCCTCCTCGCGGCTGCATATGCTTGGCCTCGTGGCCGCGACCGAGCTGAAGCCCGTCTATCTCCTCTCGGGAAGCGACCGGCCGAAGATCGCGCGCGCATTGCGCCGCCTGCGTGACCGCGTCGGTGAGGACGCGACCGAGCATCTGAACGCACGTGAGGCAACCGCCGACGATGCAGTGGCGGCGTGCAACGCGATGGGGCTCTTCGTCGGCAACGGCCGGCTCGTCATCGTCGACGAGGTCGACAAGTGGAAGGCCGACGACGTGAAGGCGCTCGCCGCCTATCTCTCGTCGCCTGCCCCGGCCACCGTGCTCGCGCTCGTCGCCGAAGAGGCGAAGGCCGACTCCGCACTCGCGAAGGCCGTCAAGAAGGCGGGGGAGCTCCTCGCCTACGACGTCCCGAAGCGGAAGCTGCCCGAGTGGGTCGGCGAGCAGTTCGCACGATTGGGCGCGAAGGCGGACCGCGACGCGTGCCGCGCGCTCGTCGAGGTGGTGGGCGACGATCTCGACGACCTGGCGAGCGAGATCGACAAGCTCGCGACCTGGGCGGCCGGCGAGCAGATCACCGTGGCGGTCGTGGAGCGGCTCGCGGTGGGGCGAGCGGAAACGCCGATCTTCTCGCTCACCGACGCGTGGGGAAGGCGCGACGTCGGCGCAGTGCTCGCGGACACGGAGTCGCTGCTCGAGCGGACGCATCGCACCCGGTCCGGCGAGCTGCTCCGAATCGTCGCATCGCTCGTCGGCCATGTCGGGCGCGTGCGCAAGATCCAACGGCTCGCGGAGGCCGGCGTGCCCGCGCGCGACGCCGCCGGGAAGCTGAAGATGCACCCGTTCGCCGCCGAGAAGGCGTACGCGCAGGCGGGGAACTTCTCCGCGGACGAGCTGTCGCTCGCGCTCGTCAGGCTCGCCGAGCTCGACGCGGCGGCGAAGGGCGGCTCGAGGATGCCGGCCGAGCTCGAGCTCGACCGGGCGCTCGTCGACGTGACGCGCCGCGCGAGCTGATACGCCGTGCGGCGCTGAGCTACTTCTTGCCGGAGAGGAGCTTCGCGGCCTGCGCCTTGCGGCGGGCGGCGGTGTTCTGGTGGAGCGCGCCGCGCGAGGCGGCCTTGTCGAGCCAGCTGACGAGATCGCGGTGGGCGGTCTCGACGGCCTTCCCGTCGGCCTCCTTGAGGCGCCGCATCAGCGTCTTGGCCGTCGAGCGCCAGCGGAGATTCTCCAGCCGCTGCTGGGAGGCCTGGCGGACGCGCTTCTCCTGTTGCTTGATGTTCGGCAAAGCCGGCGGATGGTAGCAGCGGGCAGGAGTGCCCGAGGCGGACGGGAACACCCGTCCATGAGCAGAGAAGACCGCCGCACCGGGGGCGATCGACGGTCGGAGAAGGATCGGCGGAAGCGGGAAGACGGCCCGCCGGGCGGCGTCGAGCGCCGCTCGGGCAAGGACCGGCGCTCGGGCAAGGATCGCCGCAAGTCCGGGTCCTGACGGGAAGGCTCCTTATCCTCCGATCGTGAGCGACGCCGACCGCGAGCGCGACCTCCGCCGCCTGGAACGCGACCGCCGTCGGCGCGAGCAGGGCGGACAGGGCTACTTCGATCGGGCCGAGTCGCTCGACCGTTGGCCGCTGCTCGCCGACATGTCGGAACAGCCGACGATGGCGCTGCGCGTTCCGCCGCCGCGGCGCGACGAGGCCGGGGCCGCCGAGGCGCAGCGGCCGCGTCTCGCGATCTCGGGCGCGATCTTCGCGGTCGCGACGGGACTGTCGCGCGTCTTCGGGCTCGTCCGCGAGGTCATCGCGGCCTACTACTTCGGCGCCGCCGGGAAGATCAACGCGTTCACGGTCGCCTTTCAGGTGCCGAATCTCGTGCGCGCGCTCGTCGCCGACGCCGCGCTCTCGTCCGCCTTCGTCCCGGTCTTCAGCGAGCTGCTCGAGAAGGGCGAGCGCAAGCGCGCGTGGCGCGTCGCATCGACGCTCTTCTGGCTCATGCTGCTCGGCCTCACTGCGCTGACCGCGGTCTTCGTCCTCGTCGCGCCGTGGGTCATCGGCATCTTCGGAAACCCCGGACACGACCGCGCGCTCGCAATCGGACTGTCACGCGTGCTGTTCCCGATCGTCGCGCTCCTCGGCGTGTCGGGGATCGTCGTCGGGATCCTCAACAGCTACGACCACTTCACCGTCCCGGCCGTCTCGCCAGTCTTCTGGAACCTCGCGATCATCGCCGGCCTCGCGATCGGCGTTCCGCAGGCGCATTCCACCAACACGAAGCTGTACGTGTACGCGACGTCGATCCTCGTCGCGACGTTCGTCCAGGTGTTCCTGCCGATGCCGTGGCTGCGTGGCCGCGACGGCCATCTGCAGCTCGTGCTCGACTGGCGCGACCCCGCGGTCAAGCGCGTCTTCGTGTTGATGGTCCCCGTGACGCTCGGCCTTGGCCTCATCAACGTCAACGCCGTCATCGACACGTTCTTCGCGTCGCGCTTCGTCGACGCGAACCTCGCCCCGAATGCGATCCAGAAGGCGTTCCTCGTGTACATGCTGCCGCAGGGGATGTTCTCCGTCGCGATCGCGACGGTGCTCTTCCCGACGCTGTCGCGCTTCGCGGCCCGCGGTGACATGGCGGGCTTCCGCTCGACCGTCAGCACGGGACTGCGCCAGATCGCATTCCTGCTCATTCCGGCGGCCGCGGTCAGCGCGGTGCTCGCGGAGCCGATCATCCGCATCCTCTTCCAGCGCGGGCACTTCGCCCCGTCGCAGACCCCGGTCGTGGCGGGCGCGCTGGCCGCATTCAGCGCGGGCCTCGTCTTCAACGGCGCGATGCTGATGCTGAACCGCGCCTTCTTCAGTCTGCAGTCGAACTGGATCCCCACGGTGATCGCGCTCGGGAACCTGTTCCTGAACGCGATCCTCGACTTCGCGCTCTACCGCGTCGGTGTCTGGGGCATCCCGCTCGGTACTGCGATCTGCAACATCGTCGCGACGTGGGCGCTCGTCGTCCTTCTGCGCCGCCGGCTCGGCCGGCTGTACGGCGGAGAGATCGTCTCCACCGTCGTGCGCGTCGCAGTCGTCTCCGCCGCCGTCGCGGGCGTCTCGTGGGTGATCTGGAAGCCCCTCGACTCCACGCTCGGCCGCTCGTTCGGCGCGCAGGTCGTCTCGCTCGGCCTCGCGCTCGTCGCCGCGATCATCGTGTACCTCGCCGGCTGCCGCCTGCTGCGCGTGCGCGAGCTCGACACGCTCACGTCCGTATGGGCGAGGCTCCGCGGCGCGTGATCGAGTTCCGGACGATCACCGAGGGCGACGTCCCGCAGCTGCAGGAGTGGCTTGGCCGCGAGCACGTCACGGAATGGTGGCGCAACGAGGACGCGACCCGCTACCTCGCTCAGCCGCACGAGCACCACCTGATCCTCGTCGACGGCCGGCCCGCCGGGATGATCCAGACGTATCTCGTCGACGACTACCCGGAGTGGAAGGACGTCGTCGGCGACGAGCCGAACCTCGCCGGCGTCGACCTCTTCATCGGCGAGGAGGACCTCGTGGGGGTCGGCGTCGGCCCGAAGGTGCTCAGCGCCTTCGTGGAGCAGGTCGTCTTCGCTCGCCCTGAGACGGCCGCGGCGGTCGCGACCGTCGAGGAGCCGAACCGCCGCTCGTGGCGCGCGTTCGAGAAGGCGGGCTTCCGCCACGTGCGCGACGTCGAGGAGGAGGGGCTTCCGCACCGGCTCATGCGCCGCGACCGCGGCTAGCCTTCGCGCATGGAGGTCTTCAACGTCTTCACCGGCTCGATGGACGAGCACGCGACCGACGAGACGCCCGACGGCTATCGCTGCAACGCGATCTCGATCGGCAAGAAGCTCGGCGCGACGCGCATGGGCATGACCGTGTACGAGCTGCCGCCGGGCCAGGCGGTCTGCCCGTACCACTTCGAGTGGACCGACGAGGAGTGGCTGTTCGTCCTCGCCGGCAGGCCGACGCTGCGATCGCCCGAGGGCGAGCGGACGCTCGAGCCTGGCGACGTCGTCTGCTTCCCCGTCGGGCCGGACGGGGCGCACCTCGTTCGCGCGAACGACGAGGCCGCACGCATCGCGATCATCTCCACGAAGAACCCGGTCGGCATCGCCGAGTACCCGGACAGCGACAAGGTCGGCGTCTGGGCGGACGGCACGCACTACATGCTGCGCCGCTCGGAGCATCTCGACTACTGGGACGGAGAGCGGTAGCGCGTGGACCAGGGCAGCGTCCGCAACTTCTCGATCATCGCGCACATCGACCACGGAAAGTCGACGCTCGCCGATCGCATCCTCGAGCTGACGGATGCCGTCAGCGCGCGGGAGATGCGCGAACAGGTGCTCGACTCGATGGAGCTCGAGCGCGAGCGCGGCATCACGATCAAGGCGCAGGCCGTCCGCGTGACGTGGAAGGGCCACGAGCTCAACCTCATCGACACGCCCGGTCACGTGGATTTCACATACGAGGTCTCACGCTCGCTGCAGGCCTGCGAGGGCGCCGTCCTCGTGGTCGACGCGGCGCAGGGGATCGAGGCGCAGACGCTCGCGAACGCGTACCTCGCGATCGAGAACGGGCTCGAGATCGTTCCCGTGGTGAACAAGATCGACCTGCCGCAGGCGGATCCGGACGGGACGGCGATCGAGGTCGCCGACCTGCTCGGCGACGACCCGGCGCGCGTCGTCCGCATCTCGGCGAAGACCGGCGTGAACGTCGCCGACGTCCTCGACGCGATCGTCGAGCGCGTGCCGGCACCGGCTGGTGAGCCGAGCGCGCCGCCGCGTGCGCTCGTCTTCGACTCGTCGTACGACCAATACCGCGGCGTGGTCGCGTTCGTGCGCGTCGTCGACGGCTCGTTCTCGCGCCGCGAGGCACTGCAGACGATGGCGACGGGTACGCGCTTCGAGGCGGAGGAGCTCGGCTTCTTCTCGCCGACGATGACGCCCGTCGAGTCGCTTTCCGCCGGCGAGGTGGGCTACGTCATCACCGGGTTGAAGGACGTCTCCCGCCTCCGCGTCGGCGACACGCTCACGTCCGTCGCGCGGCGCGCGCAGAAGCCGCTGCCGGGCTACAAGGACGTGAAGCCGATGGTGTTCGCCGGACTCTTCCCGACGGACTCCGACGACTATCCGGAGCTCCGCGACGCGCTCGAGCGGCTCAAGCTGAACGACGCGGCCCTCTTCTACGAGCCGGAGACGTCGCAGGCGCTCGGTTTCGGCTTCAGGTGCGGCTTCCTCGGTCTGCTGCACATGGAGATCGTCCGCGAGCGGCTGGAGCGCGAGTTCGACCTCGATCTGCTCGTCACCGCGCCGAACGTCGCGTACCGCGTGCGCCAGAAGAACGACGCCGAGTGGCGCGAGGTGCACAACCCCGCCGAGTTCCCACGCGAGCTCGAAGAGGTCGAGGAGCCGTACGTGAGGGCGTCGATCATCGTCCCGAAGGAGTACGTGGGCACGGTGATGGAGCTGAACAACGACCGGCGCGGCACGTTCGGCCAGCTCGAGTACCTCTCGCCGGAGCGCGTGCACCTGACGTACGAGCTGCCGCTGGCGGAGATCGTGCTCGACTACTACGACCAGCTCAAGTCGCGCACGCGCGGGTACGCGTCGTTCGACTACGACCTCGCCGGCTTCAAGCCGGGCGATCTCGTGCGCGTCGATGTGCTCGTCGCCAACGAGCCGGTCGATGCGCTCTCGCTCATCGTGCACAAGGACTTCGCGTACGACCGCGGCCGGCTGCTCGTCGACAAGCTCCGCGAGGAGATTCCGCGACAGATGTTCGACGTTCCCATCCAGGCTGCCATCGGCGCGCGCGTGATCGCGCGCGAGACGGTGAAGGCCCGCCGCAAGGACGTGCTTGCGAAGTGCTACGGCGGCGACATCACCCGCAAGCGCAAGCTGATCGAGAAGCAGAAGGCGGGAAAGAAGCGAATGAAGCAGGTCGGAGCCGTCGAGGTGCCCCAGGAGGCGTTCCTCGCGGTGCTCAACATCGGGAAGAGCCAGCAGCAATGAGCCTCGAGATGCGGAGCGAGTGCGAACGGTGCGGCGCCGCGCTGGCCCTCGACGGCGAGGCGCGGATCTGCTCGCACGAGTGCACGTTCTGCCCCGCCTGCAGTGCGGCGATGGAGCACACGTGCCCGAACTGCGGGGGCGAGCTCGTGCCGCGACCGAGGCGCACCGCGTGAGCGTTCGGCATCTGTACGTGCATCTGCCGTTCTGCGCGCACCGCTGCGGCTACTGCGACTTCGTCACCGCCGTCGGTCGACGCGACCAGCACGGCGGGTACGTGGACGCGCTCCTGCTCGAGCTCGAGGAGGAGCGGCACGTCCTCGGCGACCTGGAGACGATCTTCCTCGGCGGCGGCACGCCGACGTTCACTGCTCTGCCCCAGCTCGTACGGCTGCTCGAAGCACTGCCGGCCGCGGACGAGGTCACCGTCGAGGCGAACCCGGAGACGGTCACACCCGAGCTCGCGCGCGCGCTCCGCACGGCCGGCGTGACCCGGGTCTCGCTCGGTGCGCAGAGCTTCCGCACGCATCTCCTCGCGGTGCTCGAACGCGGCGCGCAGCCGGACGACGTCCGTCGCGCGTTCGCAGCCCTGCGCGACGCCGGCTTCGACAACCTCTCGCTCGACCTCATCTACGGCATCCCGAGCCAGTCGGCGGCCGACCTCGAAGCCGATCTCGCGGACGCGCTCGCGCTGGCGCCGGATCACCTCTCCTGCTACGAGCTCGAGGCGAAGGCGGGAACGCGCTTCACGCACGCATGGGGAGACGAGCTCGAACGCCAGGCGGAAGCGATGGAGGATTACTTCGAACGCGTCGTCGCGACGCTCACCGATGCGGGCTACCGCTGGTACGAAACGGCGAACTTCTGCCGCGACGACAAGCGCGCCTTGCACAACCTGGGCTACTGGCTCGGCCGCGACTACCTCGGCATCGGCATCGGCGCCGTTTCGACGATCGGCGCGGAGCGCCGCCGCAACACGGCGAAGCTCGCGCGCTACCTCGCCGGCGAGTACGACCGCGAGATCGAGACGCTCGACGACGGGACGCGGGCGCGCGAGCGCGTCCTGCTCGGGCTCAGGCTCGACGACCCCCTTCCGCTCGCAGGCCTCGAGCCCGCGCTCGACGCCGCAGGGCTCGCACGCGTCGAGCAGCTCGGCCTCGCGCTGCACGAACGGGACACGCTGACGTTGACCGAGCGCGGGCGCTTCCTCGGCGGCGCCGTGACGGCAGAGCTGCTGGGCTAAAATACCCCTGCAAATGGAGCTAACTCCGCGCCAGAGGGAGATTCTCCGGCTCGTCGTCGAGGAGTACGTCGGAAGCGGGCAGCCGGTCGGGTCGAAGACGCTCGTCGAGCACCGGGCGCTCGGCGTCGGTCCGTCGACCGTGCGCGCCGAGCTGGCCGCGCTCGAGTCGCTGGGCCTGCTCACGCATCCGCACACGTCCGCCGGCCGCGTGCCGACCGAGGCCGGCTACCGCTACTACGCGGACGAGCTGCTCGGGCGGTTGGCGCCGCAGCCGCCAGCGTTTCCGCTCGACCTGCACTCGACGCGGCCCGAGGTCGAGTCGGCGCTCCAGGCGACGACCGAGATGCTCTCGCAGGTCACGCGCCTGCTCGCGCTCGTGTCGGCGCCGCCGCTCGAGGCGACGACGGTCGTCCGCGCCGAGGTCCTGCTGCTGCAGCCGGAGCTCGTCATGGTCGTCGTCATCACGTCGGCGGGCGGCGTGACGAAGCGGCTCTTCCATTTCGACGAGCCGGTCGACCCCGGTCTGGCGCAGTGGGCGAACGAGTACCTGAACGACGAGGTCGCCGGGTTGCAGCTCGGCACGAGCCTGCTCCGGCGGCGTTTCGACGACCCGGGACTGAGCCCGCGCGAGCGGGCGTTCCTCGGCGCGCTCCGGCCGGCGTTCACCGAGCTCGTGTCCGCCGAGCAGCGCCTCTACGTCGGTGGGGCCGCCGACCTCCTCGGCGAGGTTCGCAACGACGAGCTGGAGGCGTATCGCAGCCTGTTCGACCTCGTCGAGAAGCGCGCCGCCATGCTCGAGGTCCTCGGAGACGCGACCCTCGACACGCGCAGCCCGTTCGTCCGGGTCGGTCACGAGCTCGCGCATCCCGCGCTGCAGGAGATCGCGCTCGTGGGCGCCGCCTACGGCGTCATGCACCGCGTCCTCGGCGCCGTGAGCCTCGTCGGCCCGGTGCGCATGGACTACGAGAAGGCGGTCGGCGCGGTCCGCTCCGCCGCCATCGAGCTCTCGCGCTTCGCCGAGTCGGTCTACAGCGACCGCTAAGGCGTCGCTTGCGATGCCGACCAGGAAGAGGCGGCGTCGGCTCTGCCGACGCCGCCGCTAACCTCGTTTCATGGCGGCGACGGAGCGCGACTACTACGAGCTCCTCGGCGTCGGGCGCGACGCCGACGAAGGAGAGATCAAGAAGGCATTCCGACGGCTCGCGCGCGAGCTCCACCCGGACGTCTCCGACGCACCCGACGCGCAGGAGCGCTTCCGCGAGGTCGTCGAGGCCTACGAGGTCCTGTCGAAGGCCGAGACGCGCGAGCTCTACGACCGCTACGGGCACGCCGGGCTCCGCAGCGGAGGCTTCCAGCCCGGCCACTTCGACTTCGGGAGCCTCTCCGACCTCTTCGCCGCGTTCTTCGGGGACGACCTCATCGGCGGGCGGGTACGAGCGCGAGGCGCCGACCTCGTCGCGGACGTCGAGATCGAGCTCGTCGAGGCGGCGACGGGAGCCGTCCGCGAGGTTCCGTTCCGCGTCGCGGTGCCGTGCACGCACTGCGGCGGGGACGGCGCCGAGCCGGGGACCGAGATCACCACGTGCCCGACCTGCGGCGGGACGGGGCGGCTGCAGCAGGTGTCGCGCAGCGTCTTCGGCGAGTTCGTCCGCACGCAGGCGTGCCCGACGTGCGGCGGCTCGGGCCGCCGCATCGAGACGCCGTGCACGGTGTGCGACGGCGCCGGCCGCGTCGTCGAGGAGCGCCGGTTCGACGTCGAGATCCCCGCGGGGATCCACGACGGCCAGCAGATCCGTCTCAGCGGCGAAGGGCACGCGGGCGTGCTCGGAGCGCGCGCGGGCGACGCGTACGTCCGCGTTCACGTCCGTCCCGATCCGCGCTTCGTGCGCGAAGGGAACGACGTCTACACGACCGTCGATCTCACGATGACGCAGGCCTCGCTCGGCGTGACGATCGGCATCCCCACGCTCGACGGCGAGGAGGAGATCGAGTTCGACGCGGGGACGCAGCCCGGCGCCGTCGTCGTCCTGCGCGGCAGGGGCATGCCCGTGCTGCAGGGCTACGGCCGCGGCGACCAGCGCGTGCTCGTGAACGTCGTCGTCCCGCGCCACCTGAGCGACGAACAGCGCCGGCTGCTCGAGGAGTTCGACCGGCATGCGGACGAACGCACCTATCAGGCGGACGAAGGCTTCTTCCACAAGTTGAAGAGCGCCTTCCGCTGAAGCGCTACATGATCGTCGGCGGCGAGGCCGAGCTCGCGATCCTGCTGCACGTCTTCCCGGAAGGCGTCGAGGAGCTCGACGGCGCCTTTGCCGTCTACGCCGACGAGCCGCCGATCGGCTTCGACGTCGTCGAGGTCGAGGACGTCGAGGAGGGCTGGGAGGACGCCTGGCGCGCGTTCCATCACGGCGTCGAGGTCGGGCGCGTGTGGGTCGGCCCGCCGTGGGAGGACGCGCCCTCGAGCGCGATCCCGGTCGTGATCGACCCGGGGCGCGCGTTCGGGACGGGCGCGCACCCGACGACGCGGCTCTGCCTCGAGCTGCTGCAGGAGGTCGAGCCGACCGGCCTGCTCGACGTCGGCTGCGGGTCCGGAGTGCTCTCCGTCGCCGCGGCGAAGCTCGGCTTCGCACCGGTCGGCGCATTCGACATCGACGAGGTGGCGCTCGAGGTGACGCGCGTCAACGCGGCCGCGAACGGCGTCGACGTCGACGTGCTCGACGAGCTTCGCCCGGCCGAGCTCGCGGTCATGAACATCGCCCTCGAGGTGGTCGAAGGGCTGCTTCCGAAGGTGCCGGTCGAGCGGGCGATCACGTCCGGCTACCTCGATCGCGACGAGCCCCGCGTCGCCGGCTGGCAGCGCGTCGACCGGCGGATGCGCGACGGTTGGGCTGCGGACCTGCTCGAATTCCACCCGTGACGACGTTCTCCGTCCAGTTCCTGGGCTGCAAGGTCTCGCACGTTGACGCCCACGAGGTGCGCGAGGCGCTGCTCGCGGACGGCCACGCGGAAGTCGACGACGCCGAGATCGCGGTCGTGAACACGTGCTGCGTGACGAACGAAGCGGTCGCGAAGTCGCGCAAGGCCGCCGCGCGCGCCGCGCGGACGCACCGGCGGGTGTACATCACTGGGTGCGCTGCGAACCTCGCCGGCGAC
>Ga0187825_10000217_pt1 | contig 12287 bp, 12 predicted proteins | sample NC_wetland_sal_i_11_FD_132421 | JGI IMG/M metagenome (GOLD analysis project Ga0187825, IMG submission 132421) | Wetland sediment microbial communities from Neuse River Estuary, North Carolina, USA - SourceSoil_5 | ecosystem: Environmental > Aquatic > Freshwater > Wetlands > Sediment | place... | reverse complement strand
TTTCGTCACCACCGTCACGGGTTACATGCTGGCGTTCCTGTTGTTCGCGGGCGCGATGCAGGTCGATTTGGGCGAGATGCGCCGCCGCTGGGCCGCGGTCGCGGCGCTCGCGACGCTGGGCGTGGCCGGCTCGATCATCATCGTCGGTATCGGCCTCTGGTTCATCGCTGCCAAGCTCGGCCTGCCGCTGCCGCTTTCCTGGGCGCTCGTCTTCGGCGCGCTGATCAGCCCGACGGACCCGGTCGCTGTGCTGGCGACGGTGCGGCTCGTCAAGCTGTCAAAAACCTTGCAGGTCGTGCTGCAGGGCGAGGCGCTGTTCAATGACGGTGTCGGCATCGTTGCCTTCACCGCCCTCTTGGCGTTGGCAACGGGAACGGGCGACATTAGCCCGCCCCTGGCTGTGCTCGATGTTGTCGTCCAGGCGCTGGGCGGGCTTGTCTTCGGCATGGCGGCAAGCTTTCTCGTCATCCGCCTCATGGGCACGCTCGACGATTTCGCGGTCGAAGTCAGCATGTCGATCGCGCTGGCCATGGCGAGCTATGCCGCGGCCCAGGCGTTGCATCTCAGCGGTGCAATCGCCGTCGTCGGCGCCGGCATGCTGTTCGGTGGCGCGCGCGCCAAGGAGGCGATGCGCGGCGAGACCGAAGTCTATCTGATGGGCTTTTGGACCCTAGTCGACGAAATCCTGAATGCGCTGCTCTTTCTGCTCTTGGGCGTGGAAATGATCGCCGTTCCGTTCTATGCGCATCAGATGGGGCTCCTGCTCGCCGCCACTCCGCTCGTGCTGATCGCGCGCTTTGCCGTGGTGCTGCCGTGGGGTGCCTATTACCGCTTTCGCCGGAGCGAAAAGCGCCCGACGCTGATCCTGGGCTGGGGCGGCTTGCATGGCGCCTTGTCGCTGGCGCTGGCGCTGACGTTGCCGCAAGGCGCGGAACGCGCGCTCATCTTGTCGATCACTTATGCGGTAGTGGCATTCTCGATCACTGTGCAGGGGCTCACCTTCACGCCGCTAGTCCGATGGGTTCACCGAAGCGCAAATGGAGAGTGAGGTTTTAATAACTCTCGGGCGGGCCCCACGACCATTATTTCTGCGGAATTGTGCATGTGGCGCTCGGACGCTGCTAGACAGTGACCATTCGAAAGGAAACTGTACCGAATGTTTCGGCATCGGGCGCGCAAAGACTCTAAATGTCGTTTTTTGCGCCCCAAATTACTATGCTAACCAACAGCCCGCCCGCCAAGATGCCGACAATGAAAAGCCAAATCATTGAATGCTCCTAACGCGGTCGAATCTTAATCGGCGGACATGGTGGCTGACGAATTTTTGCTAGATCACGCGTATGCCAAATTCGCGGCGTAAGTCAGAGAGCGTTCGTGCGTAAAAGATTTCGGGCGGGATCCACGGCCACTTCTTCTTCATCAGGCGTGCCTCACGAATGGCGCGAACAATGCGCGGGAGTGTTCGCAGCGTTATGATTACAGTCCTCCATATTCCGAGGGCTTTGAAGACAGCCTGTGCCAGCGGGTCGTTGGCGTAACTAAGGTACTTTTTCCAACCCACATCCGATGAGAGAAGAGTTCTCATGTCGGCCATCGTTTCGTCGCCGAGTGTCGTATCAAGACCGAAGATGACATGACAGAGATCGTGGCTGCGGAACAAAGCGGCGCTATCGGGTGGCAAAGTGGTTGGCCGCGATACGACATCGATATTGGCACGGTAATATTCTTCAAGACCTTCGGCTAATGTCTGCTGTGAATCCTGGACCTGATAGCCAAGCGACCGGCTGGGCAGCGCCGCGTACGGGCGAATGACAAGAGCAGCCATGTTGCGCTCCACACTTCGACACCAAATTGTAGGACATCGGGACGGGAGCAGGAAACAATTGTCGCAAGAGAGAGATTACAGTGGTAACTGCATGCAAATTCACCGACACCCTTGGTGGTGCCGATTCAAAGCTTGTCATGTTACCGCTGGAGACATGAATTCAGCGTCGCTGCCCGTTGGTCGTAGTCGCAAACAGTTGACACGCGTCTGTTGGAACGCCCACACCCTGTAGCCGTGAAATGGCTACGCTTCTCTCTCCCCGACGCATCCGCATACTTCTAGTCCACTCGCGACGATGGCAACGGCGCGCCATTTTTATCGCTGGTGGCTTTGCAGTCGGACTCGCCGCCGTGGGTTTGGCCGTTGCGTCCGATGAGATGCTGGCGCTTTTCCATCGCTTGCAGGGACAATGGCCTTATGTGCCGTTGGTCCTTACTCCGCTCGGTTTTGGCGTCGCTGTATTCTTGACCAGGTATTTTCCCAACACACAGGGCTCAGGCATTCCTCAGGCTATCGCAGCCCGTGGCATGAAGCGCGAGGAGGAACGCTCGCACCTTGTCGGGCTTCGTGTGGCTGTCGGGAAAATCTTGCTCACCTTATTTGGCTTGTTCGTGGGAGCTTCGACCGGCCGTGAAGGGCCGACGGTACAGGTCGGTGCGTCGATCATGTTTCTGATCGGCCGTTTGACGCCGCGCCATCAACCCGGACTTATACTCGCTGGCGCAGCGGCAGGTGTTGCAGCTGCGTTCAACACGCCGCTCGCGGGCATAGTCTTCGCAATAGAAGAGATGAGCCGGAGCTTCGAGGTCCGAGCGAGCGGTCTCATTATTGCGGCGGTCATTCTTGCTGGCCTGACGGCTCAGGCATTGCTCGGCAACTACACCTATTTTGGCACGTCGTCGGCATCACTGCCGATCGGCACAGCGTGGATGGCTGTTCCCCTCTGCGGCGTCATTGGCGGATTCTCGGGAGCGGCGTTCAGCCGAATGCTGGTTGCCATTCCAGACGCATTGCCGCGCCGGCTTGCCGATGCAATCCGAGAACAGCCGGTGATATTCGCGATCCTATGCGGATATGGCGTTGCTCTGTGCGGTTATGGCAGTGACAGCACGATCTTTGGAACGGGCTACGAACAGGCGCGTGCTGTTCTGCATCACACTGGCACGGTGCCGCTCGAGTATGCCCCCTTGAAGCTTCTTGCGACCGCCCTGTCGGCAATCAGCGGTATACCAGGCGGCATTTTCTCTCCGTCCCTGTCAGTTGGGGCGGGTATCGGTTCGGACATCTCACATTTCTTTCATCATGCAGCACCCGGCCCGATCGTCTTGCTCGGGATGGTCGCTTACTTCACCGGCGTGGTGCGCGCTCCAATTACGGGATTTGTGATTGTCTCAGAGATGTCGGGCGATCACGGCATGTTGGTTGCTCTGATGGCGACCGCATTCATCGCCGATGCTTGTGCGCGCCTGATCAATCGAGAAGGCGTCTATCATCAACTCGCGAAGCGCTTCTCTGCTGGCGTTCCTGCGTTGTCTAGCAAGGAGCGGTGATCAACCAACAAAATGCTTTGAGACCCCCGATACAAGGAAGTGGAGGATGTCATGATAGAACTTTTGAAGGGCTTTCCCGAAAACGTCGTGGCGGCGAGTTGCTCTGGGCACGTGACAAAAGGCGACTATGACCGCGTTCTGATTCCAGCCGTAGAAAGCGCACTAAAAGCTCATGGCAAGCTGCGGCTATTTTATCGCATCGGTCCCGAGTTCGAGTTGATTGATCCGGGTGCAGTACTTGAGGACGCCAAGGTCGGATTTGCACATTTGTCTCATTGGGAACGAGTCGCTGTCGTAACGGATATCGGTTGGATCAGGGGCGCCGTTCGCGCATTTGCGTTCCTGATTCCAGGTCGAGTCAAATTCTTCAACTTGTCCGAAGCCGATACCGCCCGCCGCTGGATTGCTGAGAGCACGTGATTGTCTATCGCTCGTCGACTTTGTGCGATTGTCATCCACTTGTGTATGCAACGCGCCAGGAATCCGATCCGTTAGTCTTCAGAATCGCCGTCTCAGCCATCCACGTGTTCGAAGGCATTGTTGCTGGTGAGCAGATGCAAGAAGGAAAAGAGGCCGCCACAAGGGCGGCCTCTTCGGGTCCACTCGCCTACTTCAGAATGGCTTCGCGAACCATGACGTCGCCCAGAATGGTGCGAATCGTCCCGCGCGCGGCCTGTTCCTGATTTGCCTTCATAAGCGAACCAGCGATCTCCGCCTGCACCGCATACTGCTTGGCTACGGGCGTGTCCAAGGCCGCCATGTTTTTAAACTCTGTTGCTAGAATGATATCCGGCTCGCCCTGACGAGGGTTGGATACGAGATAGACCTTGTAGTCCAGGATGATACCCCTCTTCTTCAGAGCCTCTTCCTGCGCTTTCCACTCCGTCGAAAGCCACTTCATGTAGTCATCAAAGTGGCCATCCTTGGTCTGGACTTGTGCAAAATCCCAAACCGGACCGTTTTCAAAGGATGGTCCGTTATCTTCGGCAGCAAGTGCCGGAATAACAGTCAGCATTGCTGACGCAGCAATTGCGGCAAACAGAGTTTTCATCGAGGTCCCCACTGATCGGTTGTTTGAATCATTGAATTGCGCCTGCTCGCGGACATGAATTGCGGCAGAGCGTGTAAGCACTAAAGCACGTCATAGGGTTAGATTGAAGCAGATAGCTGACCAATTTCCTGTGCGCAGGTGCTTCCAAGGTCGGTTACCACTGTCAGCTTGGACAAATCGTTGTTCGCCATCTCTTGCTGGATCATTTCTATAATACTAGAAATGTAGCGATGGACCATGTCAAACAATTCAATGCGCTTGGGCACAAGGGTCGAACCGCGATATTTCGACTACTTGTGCGCGCTGGCCCCGGCGGAGCATGCGTCGACGAAATCAAGAAGCGGCTGAAGATTCCGGGCTCAACGCTCTCGCACCATCTCGATGTGCTGGCGCACTCGGGCCTCATCGAACCACGCCGAGTCGGAAAGTTCATCTACTACACGATCGACTGGCCGGAGACCGGGCGTCTAATTGAATTTCTGACAGACGATTGCTGCGCAGACATGCATCGACAATTGGGGCCTCGTGTCTCGAAGCTGTCACTGGAGCCGGTACGACGCAAGAGAGGCCAGCTGTGAGACGTCGCTTTTGGATCTGGATGATTGGCATTCTGATCTCGCTCAGCGCGTTATGGTTCGTTGCCGCGTTCGTATCCGGAACCTTCATTCCCGACGATGCAAGATATGCAGTGGCTCCAGGAGAGTTCACGAATGATGCGCTGGGTAAGACAAAAAAGTTGGTAGATCTCGGCGGTTACAAGGTTGCTTATGTCGACGTTGGCAAAGGCGAGCCAGTTATCCTTCTGCATGGTTGCCCATTCAGCGCTTATGAATGGCATGAAGTTGCACCGCTGCTTGCCAAGCATTTTCGGGTGATCATTCCTGACCTGATCGGACTTGGCGATACACCTGTCCGCCTCAATGATGACTATAACCTTCTTCGCGATGTGAAGATGGTGACCGATTTGATGGATCATCTCGGAGTTGGCACCGCCCGATTTGTCGGTCATGACCATGGCGGGGCTGTTGTTCAACTACTGATGCGCTATGCGCCGAATAGGATTTCGATGGCAGTCATCACCAATGCCGAAGCCTATGACCAGTGGCCAAGCAAACCGGAAACGGCCGATCTTCACCTGATAACGGATACATTCACGAGCCCACTCGTTTTCATTGCCATTCACTCGCGATGGGTTCAGCGCGATCTCTACTCGATTGCGGTAGTGAACCAACAGACCTTGAGCAACGAGATGCTCGATGCGTTCGCCAACGAACACATTGCGACCGCACTACGCTGGCAGAGGCTGAGGCGGTTTTTCAAGGGCCAACTTGACCAGGAAAATGAGCACCTAACTCTGGAGGCGGTTCCGGCGATGCGCAGGTTCACGAGACCGGTCCTAATGCTTTGGGGGCAAAAAGATACAAACTTCGGGCCAGACATCGCCACACGTCTTGCGCGCGATATTCCAGGCACGAAGGGAATTGCGTGGATGCACAATTCGGCGCATCTGCCGATGCTGGAAGAACCACAAGCATATGCCGATGCCGCCGACCGTTTCTTTGCCACAGGGACGGCGAGCAGAGACGCCGCTGCCAATTTAGACAAGATTCGAAGAGGCATCCAATGATCCCGGGTTGGCGTGGTCAAAAATGTAAAGTCGAGGCGCGTTAGCTATACCCCCTCCTGCCACATGGAGGAGATAGTGCTATCTACACAACGAGCCGCACTTTTTGGCACCACGTAAGTTTTCATTGAATGACCGCTTTGGGTCGAAAGCAGTCATTCAGTTGAATGCAGAATTGCGATTGCCTGTTCAGTCGGCATGGACTCCGCATTTGATGCTTGCCTAGTAGGCATTGCGGCCCTTCATCAGTTGCCTCGGTACGGTTTCGCGCAGATTGCGGGAACGAAATCTGCGACGCCAAGTGGTAAGTGTGCCGTCGTCGGCCTATGACTCGGGGCGCTGACGTTTGAGAAACCGCCCCGCGCTATTGCGACGGGAAAAATTGCCCTGACAGTTCCCCTCGTTACACTGCTCGATCCCGTCGTCGGTGAATTACCTATTTGTTAGTGGTCCGAAACTGGCGCCGTGCCCGCTTCCACCGGCAGCGCCTTGGCGAACGGCACGATGATCAGCCCGGCCGCGAACAGCGCCGCCAGCAACCAGAACACATCTTGGAACGCCATGCTCAGCGACTGCTGCGTAATGTATTGCCCGATCTCGCCTGACACGATCAGCCGCGCATGCACCGCATCCGCCGTGTGCAGCGCCACCCGCGCCACCATCGCGCCCAACCCGGTCTGGTTGTCGTGCGTCAGCGCCTCGCTGAAGCGTTCGCCATGCATTCGGCCATAGTCCTGCAACAGCGTCGTAACCACCGCGATTCCGATTGCGCCGCCTAGATTGCGCATCAGGTTGAACAGCCCTGATGCATAGCGCAACTCGGCCGGCGGCACGCCGTTTAGCGCCATGCCGACCGACGGCACGATGCACAGCAGAATCGAGAAGCCGCGGATCGCCTGCGGCGCAAACATCTCCCAGAAGCCCCATTGGGGCGTGATGAATGAGAACAGCCAGCTCGCGAAAGCGAATAGCGAGAATCCGAACGCCATTACGATGCGCTGGTCGATCAGGGTCGACAGCCGCGCCGCCAATGGTGCGCCCATGCTCATGAAGATGCCGGTGATGAATACCGTCGTCCCGATATCCAGCGCCGAGAACCCGCGCACCCGCCCGAGGAAGATCGGTGTCATGTAGGTCGCGCCATATAACCCGATCCCAATGATCACGCTCAGCGCGCTCGCCATCGAGAATGTCGGCCGCCGAAACGGCGTCAGCTTCAAGACCGGCATGGTGGAAAAGAAGCTGCGCTCGAAGAACACCAGCGCGCCAACAAATGACATCCACGCCACCGTGGCGACGGTCTGGTCCTCCAGCCACTGGTGCCGCGGCCCTTCCTCCAGCACGTATTGTAACGAGCCCAGGAACACCGCCAGCGCGATCACGTGCAGCCAGTCGATCTTCTTCAGCATGGCCGGGTTTGGCTCGTCCACCTTGCCCAGCAGCGGCAACGCGATCGCGATGAACGCCCCCGGCACAATGTTGATGAAGAACAACCAGTGCCAGCTCACGGTATCGGTGATCCATCCGCCAATCGTCGGCCCCAGCGTCGGCGCGAGCGTCGATACCAGTCCCAGGATCGCCGGCACCATCGCCCGCTCCTTGCCGGTGAACAGCATGAAGCCGGTCGCGAATACGGTCGGCACCATCGCGCCGCCGACAAATCCCTGGATCGCGCGGAATAGCGTCATGGACTCGATCGACCACGCCAAGCCGCACATCAGGCTCGCGACCGTGAACGCCACCGCACTCGCCGTGAAAAGCCAGCGCGTCGACAGCGCCTGAGACAGGAACGCCGCCAGTGGAATCATCACGATCTCCGCCATCAGGTAGGCGGTCTGCACCCAAGCGATTTCGTCCGGGCCGGCCGACAAACCGGCCTGGATCGAGTTGAGCGACGCCGCGACGATTTGGGTGTCCAGCAGGGCCATGAACTGGCCGAAGGCCATGATTCCAAAGATCAAAATCTTCCGGCCGTGGCTGTAGCCCGCGATCGGCGAAGGTGCGGAAGCAGAAACTCCGGCGGCGCTCATCTTGACCCCTTGAACCATTGTATTACGATCATCATATAACGCTCGACCGAAGGCTTACAACATGCGCTACGCGGAAAATCACAAGGAAGAGACGCACCAGGCGATCCTGAAGATCGCCGCCGCCCAGCTTCGCGAGCACGGCCCCGACCGCATGAGCGTGGGCAGCGTGATGAAGGCCGCCGGACTTACCCATGGCGGCTTCTACGCCCACTTCAAGTCTAAGGACGCGCTGCTGATCGCGGCGCTGCACGATACGTTCGAACGCTCCCGCCGCCGCGTGGCGAAATTGCTCGAGGGCCTTCCCCCAAAGCATGCGCTCGCCACCTACATCGACTTCTATGTCGCCGAAACACACCGTGACAATCCGAGCACCGGCTGCCCAATCACTGCGCTCAACTCCGACATGCCGCGCCAGTCGAAAAAATTCAAAGCCGCATTCGAAGCCGGCGTTAAAAGCGTCATTGCCCTCATCGAGCGGCTGATGTGCGAGGCCGGCATCGCCGATTCCGGGCATTTGGCGCCGTCGATCTTCGCCACAATGGCCGGCGCCGTCGCGCTGTCTCGCACGATCTCCGATAGTGCTCTATCCAACGAATTCCTCGCCACCACCCGCGCCAACATCAAAACCCGCTTGGGACTGACTGACGCGATGCTGGCGAGCGAAAAGCCAAACTAACCGAGGTCTCTCCATGTCCTCCGTCACCTTCGAAGAAACGATCACAGCGCCCGTCGCTCTCAGGCCAAACCGCGCGCTCCCAAAACGTGCCCTGATGGTGGCGGGCGCCGCGATCGTGCTTGCCGCTATCGGCGCCTGGTGGATCGCCACGCCGGCTTCGAGCGTCAGCACCGACGACGCCTATCTGAAGGCAGACTCCACCATCGTCGCGCCTAAGGTCCACGGCCTCGTCGCTGAGGTGCTGGTTCACGACAACCAGACGGTCCGCGCCGGCCAGGCGCTGGTTCGCATCGACGATGATGACTACCGCCAGGCGGTCGCGGCAGCCGAGGCCGACGTGCAAATCGCACAGGCCGCGCTCGACCAGTTTGGTGCGCAGCGCAGCCTCGCCGTCGCCAACGCTGCTGCGGCTTCCGCCTCCATCCGTGCGGCCGACGCAGAAAGTGTCCGCGCCGCCGCCGACAACGTCCGCTTCAGCAAGCTCGCCGCGAGCGGAGACATCTCGCGCAGCCAAGGCGACACGGCCCGCGCTGCGGCGCTCAGTGCCGCCGCTGACGCCGACAAGATGCGCGCCGTCTACGCCGCTGCGAACCAACAAGTAGCGGTCGTCGATCAGACCCGCGGTCAGCTCCTCGCCGCACTCGCCCGCGCCAACGCCGCGCTCATCCTTGCACGCCAGAACGAGACCCACACCGTCGTGCGCGCCCCGGTCGACGGGATCATAGGCGACCGCCAGGTCCAGATCGGAGAATATGTCCAGCCCGGCACGCAACTTCTTACCGTGGTGCCGATGCACACTCTGTACGTCGTCGCCAACTTCAAGGAGGCCCAGACCGCGCGCATGCTGATTGGCCAGAAGGCACATATCACCGTCGATGCGCTGAACGGCGAAACGCTGAAGGGCGAGATTGAAAGCTTCGCGCCCGGCTCCGGCAGCGAGTTCTCGTTGCTCCCGTTCGAGCCCGCCACCGGCAACTTCACACGCATCGTCCAGCGCGTTCCGGTGCGCATCCGGCTCAGCACCAACCAGCCTGACGTCGCGCGCCTGCGCCCCGGCCTCTCTGCCGACGTTCGCGTCGACCTGCGCTAGCGGAGATACCCATGTCGAACGGCACAGCTCTCATCATCGGCGGCGGCCCCGGAATCAGCGCGAGCTGCGCCCGCCTGTTCGCGAAGAATAACCTGAAGGTCGGCGTCGCTGCCCGCACGCCCGACAAGCCGGTGCTGCTCAAGCTGAAGGACGACCACGACGTCCATCTCTACGCCGCCGATGCCGCCGAACCAGCCGACATGGAGAGACTGTTCGCCGATGTCGTGCGCGATCTCGGTGCGCCGACACTGGTGGTGCACAACATCGACGGCCGCGTTCCCGCGATCTTCCGCAAGTCGATTGCCGAGGCCGATCCGCAGGCGGCGTTCGACACGCTGCGCAACGCCACGCACAGCGCCTTCCTCACCGGCCAGCACGCCGCGCGCCTGATGCTGAAGAACACGCCGGACGCCAACGGCGCGAAAGGCACGATCATCTTCACCAATGCCAGCGCCGGCATCAAAGGCTTCCCCAACAGTGCCGCCTTCGCGATGGCGTGCCAGGCGAAACGCGGTCTCGCCGAAAGCATGGCGCGCGAACTCATGCCCCAAGGCATCCATGTCGCCAACGTGCCGATCGACGCTGCCATCGGCTGGACCCAGGAAGACGGCACGCGCCGGCACCGCCTCGCCGGCACCGCGAAAGACGACAACATGGCCGACCCCGATCGCATCGCCGACATCTATCTCCAACTCCACCGCCAGCACCGCAGCACCTGGGCCTTCGAAATCGCCCTGCGCCCCTGGTTAGAGAAATGGTGATTTGCGCACGTTCAATTCAGAGTTCAAGGCGGAGGTGATAATGAGTGGCCTCAAAAAACTATGGACCAAGGTGCGCTTCGTCGAAGCGCTCGAAGGCATGGACGATCCGATGGCCAGCTACATGTCCTCCCTCAAAAAGCGCATCGAGAAACTTGAACACGGCTTAGATCGCCTCGAAAGGCAATTGCATTCACGCGCTGAAGGTGGCGCCGTTCCCGATCATGCTATCGCGGATGATATCTCTTAGGCTCGCTAAACCTTCACGCTCAATGTCACAAAGCGCTCGACAAATATTTCTGATTATTAGTCTACAATGAGGCTTCGTCCACAATCGCTGACTGTCGCGTCGGCGGAGCGGGGTACGAAGCCCAATGTGCGTTCGGCCTTCACCCGACTGAATTTTTGTGTTCGGCCAAGGAGCGGCAGTAGCGCTTTCATTTGCGGCGACGTGAGTGCGACAACTCGAGCAGCGACGTCTGGCATCCGCCGAGTTGGCACCTTTGCTGCCGCTTTCCCAAGCCGGTCCCTCAGAATGTTTGCAACCTCATAGAACCAAAGCGGATCACCCAATGTGATAAAGCGCTCGCCATCGCCGGCGGTCGTCGTCATGGCTCGTATGTGAACGTCAGCCAAGTCGCGAACGTCCGTTACGTTGAATGCCAGGCGCGGCAGGAGCGGTGGCTTGCCTGTTAGGAGCAGCCGAATGATGTCGACGGAACCTCGCTGGTCCGCAGTCAATACGGGGCCGAAAATTGCTCCAGGTAGTATTGTCGTGAGAGCGGTCTTCTGACCGGACATGAAGGACCATGCAGCTCGCTCGGCCAACAGCTTGGATTTCCGATAGGCCGATAACCCCGGTTGCTCGGGGTCAGTCCAGTCGCGTTCGTCGATCGGGCGGTTCAAGGGTTTCGCGGGCGTACATGCAGCGGTGGAGGATGTAAGGACGACTTTTCGTGCGCCCGCGGCGACAGCGGCTTTCAAAACCCGCAGCGTTCCCTCGCGAGCTGCAGCAATGAGCGACTCATCGTCTCGGGCGTTACCGAGAGGCGATGCAATATGCAGAACGTACTCGCAGCCTTCTGCGGCACTTTGCCAGCCTCCGTCGTCCATCAGATCCGCGATAGCAAAAGTCAGGCGGCCTTCTGAAGGCACAGCGCTCTCAACCGCCTTGCGACACGCTTCCTCCTGGCGGGCACCTCTGACGGTTGCACGAACGGAGTAGCCCTTCTTGAGCAGCTCGACGATCGTCCAGCCGGCGACGAAACCCGTTCCACCCGTTACCAAAACACACTGGTTCATAGACAATTTCCTTGCTTCCTAATTATACAGTCGTATACTTATCTCTCAGATTTGTCTACAGGTGTATATTTATGGCTAAAGCGAAGCCCAAACCACACCGGCCGCGCAATTCGACTGCGACACGTGCAGCAATCCTCGCCTCGGCTCGCAAGGCATTTGCCCGGGCCGGATATGACGGCGCCGGACTACGGGAAATTGCAGCGCAGGCCGGAGTAACCGCCATGCTGGTCAACCGCTACTTCGGGTCCAAGCAGCAGCTGTTCGCGGAGGTCGCAGCCGATACGATGCGCAATCCCGTGATCCTGGCGCCGGATAATCTTGCGGCGTCCGATCTGCCGCTCGCGCTTACGCGAGCTCTGGTACAAGTAACTGCGCCCGGCG
>Ga0187825_10000216_pt1 | contig 12307 bp, 9 predicted proteins | sample NC_wetland_sal_i_11_FD_132421 | JGI IMG/M metagenome (GOLD analysis project Ga0187825, IMG submission 132421) | Wetland sediment microbial communities from Neuse River Estuary, North Carolina, USA - SourceSoil_5 | ecosystem: Environmental > Aquatic > Freshwater > Wetlands > Sediment | place... | reverse complement strand
TTTTTTCTGCTACTCGATGTAGCCCAGGCCGCGGAGGCGCTTCTTGATTTCCTCTTCCGAGGCGGAGCTGCTCTCAGCGCCCAGGATCGCGGTGGCTTCCTTCTCCAGGGCGTGAACGATGAATTCATCCACCGAAGCATAGCCCGCCATCTGGGAGCACTTCTTCAACTTCTCCAGCAGGTCATCATCAATCTTCAGCTTGTAACCGAACATAACCATGCTCTCCTTCAGCGGCCTAAGTAAGCAGTCTGAGAACGGGGCGCGGCTGGGGACTGGAACACCGAATGACCTATCATACCGTGGCCGGGAGCGATACCAAACTCGGCCAGGATGGTGGGGGCGATGTCGGTGAGGGCGGGCGCGGGGTCCGCAATCTTGCGGTTGGTGAGGAGCACGCCGGGCACCAAGCTGTAGTCCATGCAGTGGTCGCCGCTCCAGGCGTAGGTGTTGTCCTCAAAAAGCTGGCGCGGAAAAGCGCCCAGGATGGTTTTCCAGCCGGCGCGATAGCCGCGGTTATAGCCCACGATGAAGTCGGGGGCGTCCTTCACGTACGCGCCGTGGTAAACCTGCGAGGTGCGGCTCATACGGGTGATGACGGGCAGGCCGCTGGCGGGGTCGCGCACCGCCAGCAGCTTGGAGCTGAGCTCATCGAGCAGGGCGTCAGCCTCGCGGCCGGGCTGTACGATGCCGTTCTTTTCCCGTCCCTGCAGATTCAAATAAAGGCCGTTCAACCCCAGGCCGTAAGCGCGGGTGCGGCTCCAATCCACATTGGTGAAGTACTGGCCTTCTTCCTGATTAGCGCCGGGTTTAAGGGCGATGTAGCCGTTGTCGAGCAGCCAGGAGTTCAGGTTGAAGGAACGGTAGAAGGGAGCGAAGCCGTGGTCGGAGAGGACGAGCAGGGTGGTATTGGCGTCGAGCCTGGGCAGCACCTCGCCCAGCACGCGGTCAATCTGCTGGTAAAAGCCTTCCAGGGGATTGCCGTACTGGGCCGCCAGGTTGGCATCGTAGGCGGGATGATGCGAGTCCATGAGGCGCCACATCATGTGGCCGTTCAGGTCGAGGCTGGAGAAATAAAAGAAGAAGACACCGCGTTGGAACTTGGGGAACTCGGCGTTGAAGATGTGGCGCTGCTCGGCGGCAACTTCGCGGGCCTGCTGCAGGTATTCGCCGTCGTCGAGCACGCCGTCAGAAAGGGCCTTGGTGTCTTCGGCGATGCCCTGAGTGTAGAAGTCGCCCACCTCGCGCCACAGATCGCGGGAGAGGCTGGCGGGTGTGGAGAGGGGCAGGGCGGGATCGGCGGGGTCAATATTGACCGGGGAAATGTAGAGTTGAAAACGCGGGTGCACCTGCTTGAGAAAAAGGCGGCAGATGCCGCTGACGCTTTCCAGTCCGGGAATGAGGGAAAAATCCACGTGCACCCAGCCGCTCCATTCGCCTTCACGGAGGACGAATTCCTGGTCCTGGATGGCGATTTTGGCCACCGGCGAAACCGGGTCCACCGAAACCGTGAAGGGCACCAGCGCAGGAGGCCAGCCCCGGCGAAAGCTGTTCTTGGGACCTTCCAGATTGGCGGCGACGCGCCAGTTTTGCACCATCACGGGGATAATTTCCCCGCCCTCGACTTCCCCGGCCTGGACGGTGGGGTCGTCGGTATAGAAGCTGAAAGTGCCGTAGCCGCCGCGCAAGTCAGGCGTGCCCATGCCGGCCAGGGTGCGGGCCTTGGAGGCGCTGGGCGGGAAGTTGGCGGGCATGTGAAACACGCTGGTGGGAATGCCGTGGTCTTCCAGAATGTTCCAGAAAGGCTGGCCGTGGCGCAGGAGTTCAGCGGTGCCGCCGCCCAGGGGAATGACCCAGGAGCCCAGATGCAGGTTGTGCCGGGGCGGCTCAACCTTGGAGGTGGAGAGATAGGGCTCCATGGTGGCGGGGTCGCGGTGAACGAAATCGAAGATGCCGTGGCCGCCGGGATCGAGGCCGGTGATCAGGTTGGACCAGGCGACCGGGCTTTGCGGAGGCGTGCTGGTGGTGAGCGTGCGAAACGAACCCTGGCGCGCCAGGGCGGCGAAGTTGGGCATTTTGCCTTCGCGCATAAAACGCTCCAGCAGCTGCGGGTCCATGCCGTCAATACCCAGAATGATGAGCTTGTGGTCGCCGCGGTAGCGGTTGCGCGCGGGAAGCTGGGAATAGAGCAGGCCGGCGGCGGCGCAGATGACCACCACCACCAGAAGCCATTTCGCCTTGCTCACGGCAGGACTCCGTTTTCGGGAGAGGGCCGGTGGGATGCGAACTGAGAGGCTGGCGACAACACGCGTGCTTTTAGCTTGGGTTGCTGGGAATTTGCGATGCTTAGCTTTTAGTGCAAAGAGGCTGGGAAAGTCAAGACGAGGCGGGAGCGGGGTTCAACGTCAGTCGGGGAGTCGAGCCGGCGGAGACGAAACCGAGTGGCGATAAAGATTGCTTATCAGAGCGATAACAACAATGAGTTGACCGCGACGCGGGGCGAACCGCAGAATGGAGCAATCCGCTCCACAGCGATGGGCCAGCAACGGCGGGCAGCGCTCCGCCGCGGTATGGCGCTTCGGCTTTAAAGGAGCGAACCGGGCTGAGCCAGAAAAAGGAAAGAATGGCAACCACTACCAATAGCATTGGCGCACAAAAATTTTCCGCATTACAACCACCACAGCGATACCTTTTTGGCCCCGGGCCGACGCAAGTGCATCCGCGGGTGTATGAAGCTCTGGCCAAGCCCATCGTGAGCCATGTGGACCCGTATTTCTTCAGCGTCATGGAGGAGGTGCAGGGGCTGCTTAAGGTCGTGTTCGGCGCCCAGCAGGGAGTCACGCTGGCGGTTTCGGGCACGGGCAGCGGAGGGATGGAGGCGGCGGTCTCCAACTTCGTGGAGCCGGGCATGAAGTGCGCCATATTTGCCAACGGCTTTTTCTGCGACCGGATAACGGAAATGGCCAAGCGGCACGGGGCCCAAGTGGTTCGCCGGGAGAAGCCCTGGGGCGAGACGTTCAGCGACGACGAGGCGCGGGAGTTCATTGGCCGGGAAAAGCCGCAGGTTGTGGCCTACGTGCAGGCGGAAACTTCCACGGGCGCGCTGCAGCCGGGGAAGGCGCTGTGCGCGGCGGCACATGACGCCGGAGCGATGGTGATCGCCGATTGCGTGACCTCGCTGGGCGGGCTGCCGGTAGAGGTGGACAAGACCGGCATTGACGTGGGCTATAGCTGCACGCAGAAAGGTTTGAGCTGCCCGCCGGGACTCTCGCCCATGGCGCTTTCGCGGCGAGCCATGGATTGGCTGGGGCAGCGGCGGACGCCAGTGCCCAACTGGTATTTCGATTTGAAGCTGATTTACGACTACTCAACGGTTTCGCATCGCTATCATCACACCGCGCCCATCTCCATGTTTTACGCCCTGCGGGAAGCGCTGGTGCTGGTGGCCGAAGAGGGAGTGGAGAAGCGCTGGGAACGTCACCGGCGCTGCCATGCGATGTTCGTCAAGGGCATGGAGGAAATGGGGCTGCGGATGTTCGTGCCGGAAGGACAGCGGATTCCCACGCTGAACACGGTCTGCGTGCCGGCGGGCGTGGACGACGCCAAGGTAAGAAAACGGCTGCTGGAGGGTCCGGGCATCGAGATCCAGAGCGGCTTTGGGCCGCTGGCGGGCAAGGTGTTCCGCATTGGGATCATGGGCCCGCTGGCCACCGAGGAAAACGTGCAGTTCCTGCTGCGCGAGATGGGGCGGGCATTGGCGGCGGAAGGGTACAAGGCCTAGGACATTGTCGCGATGCGGGACATGATGACAAGTCATCGGGTCGTCCGCTGGTGGTGTGTGGCCGTCCTGCTGCTGGGCTCGGTCAGCCTGCCTGGGGCGGAGAAACCAAACATTGTCCTTATAACCCTGGATTCCGCGCGGGCGGACCGGATGGGTTTCCAGGGGGGCAAGGGCGGGTTGACGCCCAGCCTGGACGCTTTAGCCAGGCAGAGCATTGTTTTCGAACATGCTTACGCGCAGTCGCCGAGCACGGTGGCTTCGCACGCGGCATTGCTGACCGGCACTTATCCTCCTTATAACCACGTGAGCGAATTTGGTGCGGGGCTGGCGCCAAGTCTGCCCTACTTGCCGGAACTGTTGCGCGCGGCCGGATATCGTACGGCGGCGTTTGTGGGCACGCTGCAATTGGACCCGCGCCAGGGCTTCGCGCCCGGCTTCGACCGAGGTTTTGAAAAGTACGACGCCGGATTCCGCCTGCCGCAAATGGGCGAGAGCCGCTATGGAACGGTGGAGCGCCGCGGCGGGGAAGTGGTGGCGCGCGCCCTGGCCTGGCTGCAGCGGCCGGGCAAGGGGCCGTTCTTCCTCTGGCTGGAGCTGAATGACGCGCATGCGCCCTATCAGCCGCCAGCGGGCTTCGCGCGCTCCGGTTCGGCATACAACGGCGAAATCAAGTACGCCGACGCGCAGGCAGGCAAGCTGATTTCCGCGCTCCGCGCGCGCAAGCTCTATGACGGGGCGCTGATCGTGGTGGCGGGAGATCACGGCGAGTCGCTGGGAGCGCACGGCGAGGCGACGCACGGTGTTTTTCTTCACGACGAGACCATTCACGTGCCCCTGCTGGTGAAGCTGCCGCAGAACCGGGCAGGGAAGGCCGGGCCGCATGTGCGCCTGGTAGACGTGGCGCCCACGGCGCTGGAGGTGGCGGGAATACCGGTGCCGCCGCAGATGCAGGGCCAGTCGCTGTTGCGGGCGATGCGGCAGGCGGGCATGGGAGACGCGGCATACGCGCGCTCCGAATTTTCCCGGGAAGCGTTTGGCTGGAGCCGGCTGGAAGCGTGGCGGGCGGGCAAGTATCTGTACATTCGCGCGCCCAAGCCGGAACTCTACGACCTGGAAGGCGATCCCGGAGCCACGCACAACCTGGCGGGCAGTTCACAAGCCACGGCGGGGACGATGGCGGCGCAGTTGCTGGCCTTCGATGGACGCATGACGGGCAAGGCCAGCAGCGGCGGGCAATTGAGTTCCAGCGAACTGCAGAAGCTGGCGTCCCTGGGGTACGTGGGACTGCAAAAGCCGGTTTCGTCCAACGAGGGCGTGGTTACGGGCACCGATCCCAAGGACGAGATCGCGCTGGCCAACAAGGTAGAAGAGGCCATGCAGGAGATTGAAGACGGCAAGCCGCAGAGGGCGAACGCGGCCTTGCAGGCGGTGCTGAAAAGCCATCCGGGAATGTTTCTGGCGCAATTTGCCGCAGGCACGGCGAAAATGCAGGAGCGGCAGTACGCGGCCGCGGTTCCATTCTTGCGCAAGGCGATTGAGCTCGAACCGCTGGCGGCTTGGGCCTATTACGAAATGGGCGAGGCGCTGGCCCATACGGGCGACTGGAAGGGCGCGGCCACGCACCTGGAGATAGCAACAGCACGCCTGCCGGAAATGGCGGAGGCGCATGCCACGCTGGCTGAAGCCTACCAGCACTTGGGGCGGGTGGCGGAGGCGAAGAAAGAGCAGGAGCGAGCCGAGCAGCTCAGGAACGGAGGGAAGTAGGAATCGGGAGCCGGCGCTAGAGAGGAAGACTCGTGGATCAGCGGGGCTAAAACTTCTTCTTTTTAGAGCTTGCTTTTTCACCCGGTGAAGCCGGGCGCTTCCACGAAGACAGACACCGCTACCAGAGGCGCGGCTGGCACCGGATTGGGCTGAAGTAGAGAGCTTGGGGCAATTTCTCGGTTTTATTGAGGAGGAATCATGCGATGGGCGATAGCGGCGGTCCTATGCGCATGCGCGGCGATGGCGCAGGCGCAACCGAAAGCGCTGTTCTACATGACGCAGCGCCCGGATTCGGTGCAGGCGTTTTTAACTCACCCTGACAAGATAGATATTCTGGTCCCCACCTGGTATTCGGTGGATGGGACGGGGCTGGTGTGGGGCGGACCGGACGAGCGGGTGATGCAAGTGGCGCGCCAGCACCACGTGGCAGTGATGCCGATCATCGTGAACACCGGGACCGCCGGTAAGGAGGGCTTCGACCAGCAATCATTCCACCAGTTGGCAACCGAGCCCACAGCGCGAGGGCACTTTATTACCGCAATGGTCGGGGACTGCAAGAAGTACGGTTACACCGGGTTTCAGTTCGATTTTGAAAATGTTTCGTGGACCGACCGCGACGCCCTCACGCAACTGGTGACTCTGGCGGCAGCGAACCTTCACAAGGCGGGATTCCAACTGTCAATTGCCACCGTGCCTAACGCGCCCGGATATCCGGGGCAGGGCAGGTTCGCGCGCTGGATCTATGCCAACTGGCGCGGCGCCTACGATCTTGCGGCTCTGGCGGAGCAGGTGGATCTTATCTGCCTGATGACTTATGACGAGCACACGTCCTATACGCCTCCCGGCCCGGTGGCCGGTTACACGTGGGTGATGCAGAACCTGGACTACGCTCTAAAGTCCGTTCCCAAAGAGAAACTTTCGCTCGGCATTCCTGTTTACGGATACCGCTGGTATGCGGGCGATCCCAGTAAAACGAATGAGCCGGCCGAGACAGCCACGTACGTGGGCAGCAACGACGTGCGCATGATGATTGATACATATCATCCGGCGCTGCAGTGGGACGCGACCGACCGGGCAGCATGGTTCTATTTCTACCGGGACCAGACGCGGGAATGGGTTTTTTATACCGATGCGCGCACCTTCAAGGAGAGGCTGGACCTGGTAAAGGCCCGCGGCCTGGAAGGCTTCTGTTCGTGGGTTTTGGGGCAGGAGGACCCGGCGATATGGGACCAGCTGCCCAGTCATCCATAACGCCCCGTCATTTTCTGGGATAGTCGTCCGCCATGGCGGGGGTTGAATTGCCGAACGTTGGGGTGCTGAAGTACTGCGGGCGCGCTTTTTCCCACTCCGTCATGCTCAGGCCGGAGGGATCGTAGAGAATGCGCCCCGCGCGCACGGTCATGCGGGCCACCAGTTTCACATTGCCGTCCATGCGGGCGTAGCCGCAGTCAATGTAGCCGAACTTTCCGTGCTGCTCCTCCAGTACGGCAATGTCGGCTTCCTTGCCGGGCGAAAGCGTTCCCAACTCCGGCCTATGAATCTCGCGAGCGGGATTCACGGTAGTCCGCTGGATCACATCTTCCAGGGGCACGCCCATGGAGAGAAATTTGGACATCACGTTGGCCATGCTCAGAATGGTGAAATTCTCGATGTGCAGGTCGGTGGAGAACGAGTCGGGGATGAACCCCTGTCTGACGGCAGGCACCGCGTTGCGAAACCAGAAGCTGCCCGCGCCATGGCCCACGTCGAAAATGACGCCACGTTTCCTTGCTTCCTCCATGATGGGATTAAGTTTTCCGTCAGGCAGCAGGATGGGGAACTGCTGGGCAAAGACGTGGGTGTGAATGTCGCCGGGGCGCATTTTTTTCAGGATGAGGTCGGCATAGGTGCGCTGGGGGCGAGGCCAGAAATCAACCATCACCGGCACGTTCACCGCTTGCGCGCATTCCTCGGCGCGGTCCACCGCGGCCCAGGGCGTGTGCTCGGCGTCCCAGGCCTTCTCTGTCCAATAGTGAGCAGTCTTCACCCCAACGATGATGTCCGGGTACTTGCGGATCATGGCTTCACAGCGCTTGGGGTCCATTTCATCCACCGTCTGTTCCAGCCCGCCCTGCATGCCGTTGCCAACGATGTTGAGGAAAGCCAGGACGCGCACTTTGGCGTGGTCAATGACCTCCTGCTTTTCCTGCACGAACGTTTCCGCGCCGGAACTGCCCGCGTCCACGATGGTGGTGACGCCCGATTGCAGCGCCAGGTCTGGGAGTATGCCTAGAGGCTCGTCGTGCGAACGCGCCTCCTGGGCAAACCAATTCAGCGGCGCTCCGCCGTGGCCGATGTGATAGTGAATATCAATAAGCCCGGGTGTGACGTAGAGGCCGGAAACGTCTACCACCTTCTTCGCCTGGCTTGAGGGAATGTTCTTGGCCACGGCCGCGATTTGATTGCCGGAGACGGCCACATCCATGATGCCGTCGAGATGATTGGCGGGATCAATGACGTGGCCGCCTTTCAGCAGCAGGTCATAACCCCCAGCCTGGGCCCACAAACCTCCACTGAGAGCGACTATGATTGCCAGCTGTGCGATTGCAGGTTTCATGCCGTGCCACATGAGTTCACCCCGTTTCCCGGAATTGATTGGTTGCGCCGATTGAAGCGGCGTTGCGAAAGTGTAATCACACCGGAGCAGGATTGCCAGTGGCGCTCGCGAAAGCGCGCCCTTGAAACGGTGGGAACGATGTCGTAGCCTGTGCACCTGCCCGTCACAACCGACTTTTGGGGAGCCTTGCAGATGGATCGGCGCACCTTCATCAAAGGAACTTGTCTGGGGACGGCCGGTTTGCTGGTCGAGCGCCTGGATGCAAGCGCCCAACGCGACCTGCCCATGCCGCAAGCGCCGCCCATCCTGGTGCATGGGCTGACGCCGCACAAGTCGTCGCCGCTGGGAATGCCCGGACTGTTCCCGGGCAGGGTGGTGGAGATTCACGACTCCAGGTCCATCGTGCGAAATCATGTTTCCCAGGATGTTGTGCACCCCATGCTGGAACAGGGGATGAAGGAACTGACCGGGGAGCGCTCCGCGCGCGATGCCTGGGCAAAGTTCGTCCAGCCAGCCGACGTGGTAGGCATCAAAATTAATCCATCGGGAGCGCCGGCCTGCTCGTCGTCTCCGGAGCTTGTGCGCGAGATCGTTATGGCACTGCAGGCGGTTGGCGTGCCTCTGCGGAACATCGTTGTATGGGACCGCTACTCCTACGAAATGGACATTGCCAGTTGCCGCACCACACTGCCTCCGGGAGTGCGGGTGATGGGCATCGAGAACGGGGTTCGCGACCTTTCCGGGTACGACCTGAACGTTTACTGCCAGGCGAACTTCTTTGGCGAGTGGGAGACGCGTTCTTACATGGCGAGTGTTGTCACCCAGGGCGTGGACAAGATCATCAACGTTCCTACCACCAAGGACCACTCGGCGGCGGGGGTGACCGGATGCCTGAAGAACCTGGGCTACGGCTCGTTCAACAATGTGGCCCGCTCGCATCGCCCGCCGTATTCATTTACCGATCCTCTGATCGGAATGATGTGCACAGCCGAGCCGCTGCGGACAAAAGCGGTTTTGCACATCATGGATGGCATGCGCCAGGTGTGGCACGGGGGACCGCTCACGCAGGTGCAGGATTTTATTGACCAGACGGGGACGATTTATGTCGGCACCGATCCGGTGGCGCTCGACACGGTGGAACTGCAGGCCATCGAGGAAAAACGAAGGGAAAAGGGCGCACCCTCGTTATGGGAACACGATCCCGCCAGCATCACCAGTAACAACGAGGAGTTTTTTCACAACCCCAACAAGAACCTGTTCTATCGCCGGCCGGGGCACATTGCGGCAGCGGGCAAACTGGGATTGGGAATCGCGGACCCAGGGCGCATCGAACATCGCCGCATGGTGCTCGGATAATGTGAATGATGGCGGACTCCACACAGACGCCGGCCACGGTTGAAGGGGACAGCGAGTGGATCACTCTGCTGAAAGATGCGGCGCGGAGCGGAGGGCAGGGCAGGCGGCCTGCGCGCCCGCCTTCGCGTCTGCGGTGGCGGTTGCGGGTGGCGAGAGCGATCCGTTCCTCTCCCATCCTGCGGAACGGCATGCTTTACGTGGCGGCAGTGGACGGTAATCTGCACGCGATTGATGCCGTCAGCGCGAAGACGAAGTGGAAGTTTCAGGCGCCGGGCAAAATCCACGGCACGCCATCTTTCTCCGGTAACGCCATACTGCTGGGATGTGACGATGGCAAGGTGTATGCGATTGAATCCGAAACGGGGGCCAAAGTGTGGGAGGCGGCATCCTCCGGCGAGGTGTGGACTTCTCCGGTAGTTCGCCAGGGAGTTGCATTCTTCGGCAGCGCGGACGCGTGCGTATACGCAGTGAACGTGAGCACCGGCGAACAGCGCTGGCGCAGGCAGTTGGGCGGCAGGATTTATTCCACGCCGTTCAGCGCCGGCGAAAATATTTACCTTGGCTGCGGGGATGGCAAAGTTTATTGCCTTAATGCTGCCTCCGGCGCAATCGTGTGGAGCACGCCCACGGAGAATGGAATTGACTGCTCTCCGGTCCTGGCGGCCGAATTGGTACTGATCGGCTCGGAAGATTTTTACTTGTATGCGCTGGATGCGGCAAGCGGCGCGCTGCGCTGGAAGTACGGGACTGGACTGGGCATTGTATCCTCGCCCGCGGTCGGCGATGGCGCGGTTTTTTTTGGCAGCAAGGACGGTTATCTTTACGCCGTGGAAATCCGGAATGGCAGGCTGCGCTGGAGGGTGCAGGCGGGGGAAGCGGTCACCGCTCCACCGGTTTTTGCCGGCGGTACGGTTTGCATTCAGGCAGGAGGCACCGGCGCTCTCGACAGTGCTTCCGGCAAGCTGCTGTGGAGAGCAGGACTAGGCGGAGCGGTGCAATCAACTCCGGTGCTGACTGAAACCGGGATTTACCTGGCGGGAATGGATGGCGAGCTTTATGCGCTGGAATAGAGTGGCAGTTGCGGCCCTTGTGTTGGCGGGGCTGCAGTCCGCGCCCGGAGAAAGTCGCCAGGGGACTATTGTTCCGGTTCACCAGCGCAAGTATGTAATGGGAACGGTGTTCGACATTGTGGCTTATGGGAATTCGCCAGAGCGCGCGTCTGCTGCCATAGAGAAGGCATTTGCGGAGATTGCGCGCCTGGATGAGGTAATGAGCAATTTCAAGCCCGAGAGCGACCTCAGCCGCCTCAACCGGAGCGCTCATTTCCACGTGGAAAATGTTGTACCCGACCTTTACCGCGTGGTGGCCGAGTCGTTGCCCTATTCCCGGATGTCGGCGGGTAAGTTTGACATCACCGTGGGCCCGCTGTCCGACCTCTGGAAAGCGGCATTGCGGGGCGGGCCGATTCCCTCGGCCTCACAACTCGCCAAGGTAGAGCCGTGCGTCGGCTACACAAAGATCCACATGGTTCCGCCGAGTGGCATTGAGTTCCTCTCGCCCTGCCTGCAGATTGACCTGGGAGCCATTGGCAAGGGCTATGCCGTGGACAGAGCGGTGGAAATCCTGAAAGCCCAGGGCATCCGTTGCGCGCTGGTAAATGCGGGAGGAAGCACGATATACGGAATGGGAGCGCCCCCTGGACAGGCGGGCTGGGCGGTAACTCTGCGGGACCCTTCGCATCGGGTGGGCGCGGAGGTCAGCCTGCACAATAGCGGGGTTTCCACATCCGAGCAAACCGCGCCCAGCCTGCTGGAAAGCAAACGAGCAGGCCACATCGTTGATCCGCGAACCGGCCTGCCGGTAGATACCAGGTTTGCCGTCAGTGTGCTGGCGGAAAATGCAACTGCCGCTGACGCTCTCTCCACTACGCTCCTGCTGGTGGGACCGGAAGAGGGCCGGCGGGTGGTAGCGAAGACCAGTCGAACAGCGGCAATTTGGATTGCACCTGAAGGCCGGGCCATCACCGCATCGAGCGGGCCGCTGATCTCCCTGCAGACCACCAACACGTTCACTCCTGGCGGTTCCCGGTGAAGAGAACGCATTCCACAATAGCCTTGGTTGTCGCGTTCGTGCTGTTCGCGGCTCCATCCTGGGGCAGAGTGTTGCTGCGCTGGACGCAGCCGGCTGTGCCCGCGAGAGAAGTTCTGGGCTTAGACAGCCTGGTGATTCCGGGGGGGCCGAACGAGGCCGCGGTAGCGAACCAGGCTCGCCAAAAGGGTTACCGCGTTTACATTGAGGTCGCTTTGCAAAAAGCTTCCGGGATGAGCAACTCCACGCAGGGAGTATCGGGCATTATCCTGGATCCCGGCGAAGCAACGCAGGTTCAGGCGGAGGCAGCAGCGGCAAAAATGCGGCTGATTCATCCCGGGATTCCGATTCTTGTGGCTGACCGCAGCGCCAAAGAGCCGCAGATGCGCGGGCACTCCATCGTAAGCAGCGATGGTGTTTTGGAAGCATCCAGTCCCACGGAGCAACCCTGGCTGGACTGCAACCTGGCCCTGGTTCGCTACGATCGGATTTTGCATCCCGTTCAGGTTCCGCTGTACCAGTTCGACTGGGAACTGTCAGAGCCCCTGCAACAGCGGGAGGGACCGAGCGCGGCGGCTTACGCGCTGGCCGTCGCCGAGGCGGGAGCATTTCATGCCGACGTAATTCTGAACGTGCGCGAGGATCTGCAAACCCGGCTGGCGCGGGGCGAGGCTGGGGCACTGGCCTTCTGGGAGCGGGTGAAGCCCTATCTGCAGTTTGCCCAA
>Ga0187825_10000215_pt1 | contig 12337 bp, 11 predicted proteins | sample NC_wetland_sal_i_11_FD_132421 | JGI IMG/M metagenome (GOLD analysis project Ga0187825, IMG submission 132421) | Wetland sediment microbial communities from Neuse River Estuary, North Carolina, USA - SourceSoil_5 | ecosystem: Environmental > Aquatic > Freshwater > Wetlands > Sediment | place... | reverse complement strand
TGAATTCGGGTGCTAGGCCGGTGAAACTTCCGGGTGGCCTTGGAGGCAAGCTGGCAAAGCATATACCGATTCCGCAAAGTATGTAAAGCCTCAAAAACGCGATCAGAACGCATATTAGTAAACATCTCCTTTACTTCTGGGTGCCCGCACCGCTCCAAACGCAGCCATTGACCTAACGTCCCCAGAACGACGTAAGTCGCTGAATTGGCATGGGTTTACACGGATCTATCCAATAGATGCTCGACCTACCCTGAAAGTTGCTTTTTTCTGGGTTCTGGGCCCGGCTTCCAAGCAGAGACGCATCCACAACAGGTACAGCCAGGGCAGTCTTGGAAAGCGCTAATCTAATTGGATTTTCCGGGCAGGTCAAGGTTTTCTTTTCCCTAACAAAATCGATTTTCTTCAGTTTTCTTTTGCGACGCCCTCGACCGCGGCGGGACAGTACCAGTTCCCGGTTCTCAGTTCTCGGTTCTCAGTTTCTCGCTTCATTAACCCGTCATCCCCGAGCGACGCAGGGCCCTTGCGTTTTCTTCTCCGTGCATCCCCACGAGAACCGCGAACTGAAAGCGGCCTTCTGCTATCGTCCTTGAAGAAAGAACGTTTCCGCATGAGCGACTTGCACGCACAAAACGCTGCCCGACGCGACCCTTCTCCGACTCAGAGTTCTGCCGGACGCCTCGACGATTGGCTCTCGACTCTCATCTCCCATGGCGGCAGCGATCTGCTGCTCGTGGCCGGAGCCCCACCCTCGATCCGGCGGGAAGGAAGGGTCGAGCCGATCGGGCCGGACGCGCTCACCGGGACCGAGATCGAAGCCGCCGTGTTGCCCGCGCTGATTCCTCGTGCCCTCGCTCAGTACCGCGACGAGGGCATTTCCGATTCCTCCTACCGAGTCCCGAACGTGGGCCGCTTTCGCATCAATCTGCACCGCGAAAAAGGGAACGCCGCCGCGGCCGTGCGAGCCTTGCCGGCCAGGCTTCCTTCGCTCGAAGAACTGCACCTGCCCGCAGCAGTCGAATCGCTCTCCCGTCTTCCCCGCGGACTCGTACTCATCGGCGGCCCCGCCGGCGCCGGCAAGTCCACCACTTTGGCCGCTCTGGTGCACGAGATCAACCGCCGCGAAGCCCGCCACATCATCACCATCGAGGATCCACTCGAGTACGAGCACAAGCATCTGCGGAGCGTGGTCGAGCAGGTGGAAATCGGCGTGGACGCACCCGACTTCCCCACCGCTCTCCGCGCCGCCCTGCGCCAGGCTCCCGACGTCATTGTTGTCGGCGAAATGCGCGACCCAGAAACCATGCGCATTGCCGTGGCCGCCGCCGAGACCGGACACCTCGTGCTCTCAACGCTGCACACTACCGACGTGGCCTCCACTATCTCGCGCATCTCGGATTCGTTCCCGGCCGAACGCCAGCACACCATCCGGCAGGAACTCGCCATGGCCCTCTCTGCCGTGTTGGTCCAGGTCCTGCTGCCCAGCAAGCGCGGTGGACGCGTCCCGGTCACCGAGTTGCTCGTGATCGGATATGGCGCCCGCCAGCACATTCGCCGCAACGCCCTGCAGCACCTGCACCAGGAAATCACGATGACCAAGAGCAAGGGATCGCTCACGCAGGAAGAATCACTCCAGAATCTTGTTCGTCAGGGCGCAATCGATCGCGAAGACGCAACGCTCTACGCCGCCCATCCGGACGATTTGATAAGCCTGCTGCGCGCAGAGGGGCGGATCTAGGCGGCGAAGGAATGCATACCGAAGCTGCGCAATTGTCCCCACCAGGCTCGTTGTGACCGCGAATAACTTCCCCGTGGTTCGTAGTGATGTGAGCTTCGAATTGTGACAGCCGTCACTTAGGGACATATTCGGCTGTCGGTAACATGGACGTGCCCGACATTCCGGAGAGGGCTCAGCGGCCGTTTCTCAACTTGCACCATCGTGCCACTGAAGTTCGGATTATGCATTCGCGGCGCCTCATCGTTCGCCATGCTCTTGTATGCCTCTCGTATGTGCTGTTGTATCTTCTGCTGAGTCGGCCCGAAGTCATCTTCTTCTCTCGCATTGGGTTCGTTGGTTGGTACCCTGCCACTGGATTGGTGATGGCGCTGCTGCTGGGCATCAGTCCGCGGTACGCGTTTCTGGTCTGTTTCGCTACTGCCCTTGCGGGCAAGCTTATTTATGCGCAGCCGATCACCACCTTCAGCAACACTCTCGGTGCGCTTGGTGTCGCCGTTTCTTATGGCACAGCGGCATATGTCTTACGCGGTCCTCTGCAAATTGACCTTGGGTTGCGTCGCCGCAGCGATATGGTCCGCTACGTCCTGGTAAACTCGATCGCCGCAGTAGCTGCAACCATCAGCGGCGTTGCCTGCTTGATAGCGGACCACGGCATCACTTGGAGTGAATACAAGTGGTCCGCCGTAGGCTGGTTCCTCGGCGACGCTATCGGCCTGATCGGGGTGGCGCCATTTCTCCTCGTCCATCCGCTTCCCCATGTTCGTGCCTGGCTCTTGCCCACGCCCTGCCAGGTTCGCTCCGCCGGAGCGCACTCACCTGCGTCCATTCTCCGGTTCAACTCTCTCGCAGAATTCGCTGCCCAGGGTGTGACGATGTTGGCCGTTCTCTGGGCGATGTTCGGAACCGCGGGTCATCGTTACAACTATTTTTATTTGTGCTTTATCCCCGTCATCTGGATGGCCATACGTCATGGTGTCCGCCGGGTTGTGACCGGCTTGCTGACGCTAAATTTCGGGATCGTGATGGCGATGCATTTCTTCCCTCCCACCACCTTTCTTTTCGTCAACGTTGCCGTGCTCATGCTAGTGCTCTCCACGGTAGGACTCATCGTGGGATCGGAAGTCAGCGAGCGAAATCGGTTGGCCGCCGATCTGAGTGAACGAACCAGCTACCTGGACTCACTGATACAAAATAGCCCCTTGGGGGTGGTTGTTCTCAATCGCCAGGGTCGGGTCGAATTGGCAAACCCCGCTTTCGAGAAGCTTTTCCAATACGACCGACGTGAACTCACCACACTTGATGTTGCAACGATGGAGCCGTGTGCCGATGGGGCTAGGGACTCCACCCAGCTGCTTACTCGGATCTTCGCAGGAGACGCGGTGCACAAGACTGTGCGACTTCGGCGCAAGGGCGGTGAGATTTTCGACGTCGCGCTGCATGGTGTCCCGCTCCTGCTTAGCGGAGAGGTGCGAGGCGCCTACTTGATTTACGAGGATGTTTCTCAGCAGATCAGGGCCGCCGAGGCACAGCGGCAGCATGCCGAGTCACTGAGCCAGCTGGTAGAGGAACTGGAACTCCGCACCAAACAGATGACCTCGCTCAACGAAATGGGGGCCCTGCTGGAATGTAGTGGAAAGGTTGAGGAAGCCTCCACGGTGGTTGCGAGCTCGGTGCAGAGGCTTTTTCCGAACGGCCGTTCTGGAGCCCTGTATTTATTTAAGTCCTCGCGAGACCTGGTCGAAGCAGCCGTTCGCTGGGGAAAAAACGAACGCTTAACCCCCACATTTCCTCCTCAGTCATGCTGGGCCCTTCGCCGCGGTCAGCCTCATTGGAGTGAGGCTCGGGGAACTGGCATCCGCTGCCAGCATTTGCCCGAGGGCTCACCTGCCGAATACCTATGTGTACCGATGATCGCGCAGGGGAACACGATGGGAGTTTTGCATATGGAATTCCAAAGTGAAGCGCACTCCCGGTACGATTCCAACCCGGAGAGCTTTCGGGAATCTGAGCAGCGACTGGCTATCAGCGTGGCTTCGCAGGCTGCTCTTTCGCTGGCCAGCCTGCAGCTGCGTGAGGCCCTTCGCGAACAGGCCATCCGTGACCCCCTGACTCATCTGTACAACCGCCGGTTTCTCGAAGAATCGCTCGAAAGAGAGCTGCAAATAGCAGCGCGCAAGCAACAATCCCTCGCGGTGCTTTTTCTCGACCTCGACCATTTCAAGCGATTCAATGATTGTTTCGGCCACGAAGCTGGAGACCTGGTGCTGCAATCCCTGGGCGATGTGCTTCGTAATTTCTTTCGCGCCACCGATATATGCTGTCGTTACGGCGGAGAGGAATTCGCCATCATTCTGCCTGAATCATCCGCAAGGGACGCCGGAATCCGCGCCGATGAACTGCGCTCCGAAGTGAAGGGCCTTCGGATTCAGTACAAGAAGCAGACACTCGGGGAGATCACAATTTCCGCGGGTGTCGCCGCGTTTCCGGATCATGCCTCCACTTCCACGGATTTACTCAAAATTGCGGACCAATGCCTTTATGAATCCAAGGCACATGGCCGCGATAGGGTGACCCTGGCGGTGCCACAGAACGCGTGAGCAAACCGCGGGTCCGCAAGCAGGATAAGCAGGCCCCCCTACCGGGAAAGCTCACAAATCCAGTTGACCTCCCAGGTCTTGCCGCCGTCGGGCGAGAACGACTGCTCCATGCGCGCTGACTTTGGAGAAATGTCGAGCCAGACGTACCGCACTAGAATGGCACGGCCTTTATAGTCTTCCTGATCGTAAAACTCGCCCCGCTTCCCGATGAAGGAGCCCACTACCGGCGGCAGGCCCAATGTGCCGTTATCAACATCCATAAGATAAATGCTCCACTGGCGCGAGGTCGGATTGTAGAGCCGAAGCGTCTGCGCCTTGATGTGCAGCTTCTTGTCCGTGCTGGTGACCTCGAACTCTTCAAAATTTGAATTGCTATCGAGGATTTTCTTGTGGTTCGAGATCCCGTCATACTCCACCCACGTGTTGGAATTATTCAGCCGATCGGGCAGCCGCCGGACATGCGCTTTCCAGTCGCCAATCAGGAAGTCGAAGTCGTCCGAGCCATCGCGCTGCGGAAGGTTAGCGGGATTGGGGGTGGTTTGAGCATGAGTTAGAGGAGCAAACACTGTGCTGAGAATGAAGAACAGGAGCCATGCACAGACACGAGCCTTCATCGCGGTGGATCCTTTCCTCTACCTGAGACGCACAACGGACCAGGAAGTAAGCCGCAGTCTGGGTTAACGCCGCCCGGCTTCACCAATTCAGACACTGCGAGGCGAGATTCGCCCGGAACCAGGTCAGAGCTCGCGCCTTTCAGGCGCGCCTACAAGGCAGGAATTGAACCGCGGCTTTAGCCGCTGAGAAGTGTCACTACACTTCCCCAACGGCTTTTCATCGACCTGCAGGCGCTCGGCATCGGCCTAGATATCCGAGTGCCCGCGCAACGATGATCCCTATCTGCGCACGCTGCTGGTACAGGGAGCGCAGCACATCTTGGGACCGTTCGGGCCCGACTGCGATCTGAGGCGTTGGGGACTGAAGCTGGCGGAGCGCGGCGGCAAGAGCGGCAAAAAACGAGCCATCGTGGCCACCGCCAGAAAGCTGGCAGTGTTACTGCATCACTTGTGGGTGAGCGGAGAGGCCTATGAGCCGCTGCACAACTGCAGCCGAATGACACTCGCGGCAGCTGCGTAAACCGCAAAGGCAAAAGCAAAATCATCCAGGAAGAGAAAGGCAAAAGCCTAAAGCCGAGTTCCGGTGACTGCGTTAATCGCCAGGCCCACTTTCCTCGCGAGAGGAGACCGAGGTCGATAATCAGGTGGCAGCACCGGCTGCAACGAGAACGCCCAACCTGCACCGAGCGAAGAAATCGCTCACCCAGAGTGCGAATGGAAGCATGGCGTCAGTGGCTGACTCGGCGAAGAGAAATAGCTTGCCCAACAAAAACCAAGAACTCACTTGACTCCGACCGGTCTTCTCATGGAAGGCGATTGCACAAGCTTACGCCATCTGTTCGCCTTTTGGGGCCAATGAAGGCATTTCGGTTCTTTCACACCAAACAGTGAAGCCGCTTTCTTAGTGGTTGCCCTGTATTGCCCTTCCGCGACCCGAACCTTAACATGATTGTCTGCGGAGTGCGCGAGGCATGGCTACCGGTCTTGAGCCGCCGCGATCCATGACAGGGTAGCGATTTGCGATCTGCGCCCAACAACCAACCGTACGGAGGCAGCAATGTGGAAGAAAGTCGAAGTTGCAGACAATTGGAAGAAAGAAGCAGAAGGTGCAGATGACAGGTGGGTTGAGCCGGGCACTGTTGACGAGACCAAGAAGGTGGACGAGACGAAGAGGGAAGATGCGGTTGGCACACAACGTCTGCCTGGCAGCATGAAAACTTATAGTGAGGCCGTCGATGAGTTTTCAAAACATACTTCTGAGTTCTTGGCCTGTATGCCCCTTCTTACCAAGGCTCGTGACGCGTATCAGCGCGCAATGGCGGTGAGTGCGGAAGTGCGTAGCATGTTGGATGCCGGTGACGGGACCTTACGTACTCTCATGGCTCAACTGGAAGATGCGGTTACCATTCAATTGGGGAAAACTCCTTCTGATAAAAAGAAACCAGAAAGCGTTAAGGCCGAACCTTCCTCACCGGTGCTTGGTGAGACTTCTGTCCGGTCTCTCCCGAAATGAGTCTGGTGTGGGTTAAGCGTCCCGGGTGTCGCAAATCGGACGGAGATTGATTTGTGAAAGAGAACTTGGTGGGGGCGGCGGGAGTCGATTTACACCATTTCCCGCAAGTTCGCGCTTCTGCGGGATCTGGTCAAATGACGTTAAGAGGCGATTACACCAAAACCCTCAGCCGGCCCCCGTGCCGGGTCTTTGCTGTGGACGAACTGTCCGAGCTTAAATCGGTGAGAAAAACACCCTCGATTGCCGAGTGATCACTGCATCGAACCGGGTGGCGTAGTGACACTTCTCTTCGGCTTTACCCGCTGATCGAGGCTAGCTAGAACTCAAAATACCCCGCGCGCGAAGTCCGCTCTCCGCCTTCCGTTCCCGTGGCTGGAAGCAGTCCGACCACTCCGCGCAGTGAATCCCAGGCTGCCTGGTTCAGCGCCGGATCGGAGCCGACCAGATCGCGAATCATCTGCCAGGCGGAAATGTTGAAGGCGCCTTCCGGCGGTGGACCGAGCGCCAGCGACACGGCACACTGCGGACAGAAGCTGATGCGTTGCGACGTCGACTTCTGCCGTGGCCGGATGCCGACCGTCTGCGCAAAAAGATAGATTGCGACCTGCTTCTGTCCCGCTTCCAGTTCCCGGTTACAGCGCAGGCAACAGGAGTTCTCCAAGTTCTCTCCCCAACCAGCGAACGCTAGCCTGATAGTGGGCCGAGAACGCGGGGAGAGACAAGTACGTAGGGAGATTCCAGTTCCGGGTCTTCGGGTCTTAGGTCTTAGGTCTCGGGTCGCGAGACACCATTGTTGAGGGTCCCAAAATCAAAGACCTAAGACCAAAGACCGAGGGCCTAAGACCAAAGACCTTATGACGCAGCACCCGACCTTCCCGAACCAATCTGGTTGCTAGTTATTCCCTACCCTAATCAGGCACCCTGAGCCCATGAGCTTCGGGAATCCACGCTCTGCCATGGAGTGGTCCCCGCGCCGCCCAACTGCAGCGGCTGCGAACCATGTCCGCCTGGAACACCTGCGCAAGCTGCGCGGATCGGAGCAGGTTGCCGCCATCTGCTACCGGCTGGGCAAGCAGGGGATCGAATTTCTGCTGGTTCGCACCCGCGGAGGACGCTGGACTTTCCCCAAGGGCAGCGCCGAATCGGGCCTGAGCCATGCCCAGGCCGCGGCACTCGAAGCCTTCGAAGAGGCTGGGGTTCACGGCCGCATCGAAGAAGCCGCCTTCGCGCGCTATGTGCGGATCAAGAACGGTGGTCGCCGCTTTCCCAACATCGAAATCGTCATCAACGCGCACCTATGCGAAGTGACGCGTCTGGCGAAGCCGGAGGAAGACGATCGCGATCCCACCTGGTTCTCCGCCGAAAAAACCAAGCGCAAACTGCGCCAGGATCGCCCTGCCGATTACGGCGACGACCTCGCCCACATCGTCGACCGCGCCGTTGCCCGCATTCAGCGCCTCTATCGCGTCGAGCACGCCCCGAAATCTCCGCGGCGTAAAGCCGAGATCATCGAGATCGACCTATCCCTCGAGCGGCGGGCAGCCCGCCCTGAGCTTGCCGAAGGGTCCCCTGCCGCCGGACGGGCGAGACGCCCGTCCCACCACACGCTCCCGTAATCTCCGAACTATATTGAAGTCCAGGCGCGGCTTGCGCATTGATGACTGAATGTAGCGCGGTAAACCCTGTACTCCAGAATCTGGGAGCCGCCGATTCTGAGCTGTTCCTGTGTCGCTTTCCGAACAACTGTGTGGTGTCTGATTTTCATCTCAAGTTCGCAACTACAGGTACGTTCATAGGAGGAAATATGCGGATGAAGATTGGGCTTTTGTTCGGCTCTCTGTTGCTGTTCGCCTGTACCACCCTGTTCGCGCAGGAGACCAGCGATACCAACTCGAAGTCGAAGACGCGGACCATCACGGGTTGCCTCAGCAAAGGCGAGAACTCGGCCAGTTCCAATGAGTTTCTGCTCACGGGCAGCGACGGAAGCACCTGGGAAGTGCGCAGTGACGCCGTTTCCCTCACCAATCATGTGGGCCAGGAGGTCGAGGCCACGGGTGTCGTGCGCGCTTCCACTGCCCATAATTTGAAGGAAGACGCGAAAGATGCTGCGAGCGATGCACACATGAAGAAAGACAGCGCTGAACACGGCCACATGACCATCACTCATGTGAAGACGGTCGGCGAGTCTTGCCAGCGATAGCCGGCGCCGAAGCCGAGCAGCGTCTCTGAGGAGGCGGCTTCGCATTTAAGGACGGTGGAGCGACGGGCGTCTCGCTGAGCCTGCCCTGAGCAAGGCCGAAGGGTCCGGCGGGCGGGGACGCCCGCCGCTCCATCGCCAATTTTCTCTAGACGCAAAGTGTAGCGGCGGCGTCCTTGCCGGCTGTCGAGGGAGCTTGCCCTGAGCTTGTCGGAAGGGGCCTCTTGCCCCTCGCAGGCGAGCTGCGCTCGCCCGTACAGCCGAGGGGCGGCTGTTCCTACGCTCGACCTCGTGCTGGCTCTGCCACCCAGCGCGAAAGTGCTGTCACCATCTTCCGCGGCGCGAAACGCACCGACTCCGCTACCAGCCAGTTTCTGAATCCTGAAATCGCCAGGGTCTTGCCCTCCATCAGCGCGCGGTAGCCGTCGGCCGCCACCGTCTTCGCGTCCATGGGCATCAGTCTTTTGAACAAGCGCGAGTCCTCGGTGCGCGCCCGCTTCTGAAATTCCGTTAGCGTTGCACCCGGACAAAAACATGTCACGCCTACACCGCTCGTACGCAACTCATCCGCAATCGCCTCCGTGAACGAGAGCACATACGCCTTGGTCGCGTAGTAGACCGCCATCAGCGGCCCCGGCTGAAACGCGGCGGTGGAAGCTACGTTCATAATCTTTCCCGATCGCCGTTCCAGCATCGGCCCAAGATAGAGCCGCGTGAGCAGCGTCAGCGCTGTGATGTTGAGCTGGATCTGCCCGTACGATTCTTCCAGCGGAATCTGCGAGAATTCGCCCGACATGCCGTACCCGGCATTGTTGACGAGAATGTCGACGTGAATTCCGGCGCGTTGGGTTTCCTCGAACAATGTCTGCGAAGAACCTGGCAGCCCCAAGTCGAGTGGAATGGTTTTCACCGTAATGTCGTGCTCGGCGCGCAACTGCTCGGCCAGTTCGGCCAGCTTCGGTCCGCTGCGCGCCACCAGCACCAGGTTGTACTTATCGCGTGCGAAGAGACGCGCAAATTCCAGGCCTAGCCCAGCCGAGGCGCCTGTAATGATGGCAGTTTGATTGGATGGCATGAGGGCAATTCTAAAGCAGGTCACAGGTCTCAGCGTACAGGTCATAGGAACATCAGAGTTCCTTTTCGAGACGGTCGATCTCTTGTTGTAGCTGAGAAATTCGCGCCCGAATCCAGATCTTTGGATCCTGTGCTTGCGCCTTTTTCATCAGAGGAGCGAGGAAATCACAAAGCTGGTCATGGCCATGGAGGCGAGCAGTTGTGAAAGGCGAATCGCCTTCGCTGAGAGCAAAAAGGTCTGCCCCGCTCTCGACTAAGAGTTTCAGTATCTCGGCGTTGCCTTGCATGCAAGCAACGTGTAGTGGCGTATAGCCAAGGTCCCCGGCTCTGTTAACATCAGCACCCGCGTCAATCAGCGCCTTGGCGGCTGACAAGTCTTTCCACCGAACCACACAGTGAAGTGCGGTGTCCCCATCGGTCGCGGTCGCGTTTACGTCGGAGAAATCGACGTCTGCAAAATCCGCAGTTTCTCGCAGTCGGGAGAATATTGCTTCCAGCCTAGTCTCCATGCGCTAAGTGTAATAACCTCGCGGCACGAGCGAAAGGGCCTTCATTTTCCAAATTCATCCTTCACCACGTCCCCGCCCTTCATCACGAACTTCACATGCTCCAGTTGTTTGATGTCGCTGAGCGGATCGCTATCCACGGCGATCAGGTCGGCGTATTTGCCGGGCTCGATTGCGCCGATGTCGTCAGCCCAGCCCAGCAGGTCGGCGGCATTGATGGTCGCGGCGCGAATCGCATCGAGGGGTGACATGCCGTAGCGGGTCATCCATTCAAACTCGACCGCCTGGCCGCCATGCAGGAACGAACCCGCGTCGGTGCCGAAGGCAATCTTCACTCCGGCTGCCAAGGCCTTCCTGAAACTCTTTTCGTGAATGATCACGCGGCTGGACTTTCCACCGCTGAGCGCGAGGTCGGCTTTCTCGAGCGCGCAGCAGTAGATCGCCAAGGTGGGCACCAGGTAGGTTCCCTTCGCGACCATCTTCCGGACCGCGTCGTCATCAAGCTGGATGCCGTGCTCGATCGAAGCCACTCCCGCATCAATGCAATAGTGCAGCCCTGGCCCGTCGTAAGCGTGGCAAGCCACCTTAATTCCCTTCAGCCTCGCTTCATCGGTGATAGCCTGCACCTCTTCGAAGCTGAAATTGGCGACGCCGCGGATACTGCCGTCGGGCAGGAAGCGGTAGCGGTCATTGCCGTACATCTTGATGAGGTCCGCGCCATAGTTAAACTGCTCGCGCACCGCCTTGCGCGCCTCATAGGGCCCATCGACTAACTGAACGCCGCTGGGCACCGGCACCTGCGGCGAATAGCCTTGGAGTGCATAGCCGCCAGTGGAAGAGATGCCGCGCGTTGCGACCTTGAGGCGCGGCCCCGGAATCAGCCCCTGGTTGATGGCGTTGCGCACGTCAACGTCGCTATACATCGCCCCTTCGGTCTCGACGTCGCGCATTGCGGTGAAGCCCGCCTCGAGATCGTGCTTCACGTTCAGCGTCGCGAGAATCGTGCGGTACTGGTAAGAGTCCTTCAGCAGATACTCTTCGTAGTGTGAGTTGTCGGTATCGGCCAGCATGATGTGCGTGTGGCAATCGATGAGGCCGGGAAGCACGGTGGCGCGCGATAGGTCGATCACCTTCGCTCCGGCGGGAATGGCTTCTTTAGCGGCTGGTGAGACCCGTTCGACACGGTCCCCGCGTATGACGATCACCTGGTCGGCAAGCATCTTGCCGGAACGTACGTCCAGCAACTTGCCCGCCCGGACATATTGTGCAGGGGCCTTGCTCGGCTCCTGAGCCACGGGTGTGGGTCCGGTCAGGTTGGCATTTTGGGCTGCGGCGTACGAGACCAGGAATCCGATCATTAGAAAGAGGGGTGCATTGCGAGGGAGACGGGCCATGACGGGCTCCAGTGAGAGGGTTGCTAAGGACAGCAGATTGTATCTGAGGGTGGGCGGGAATTCCGGCAATAGGGCTAATGCTTTTCCACTATTGCCGCTTCCCCGTCGATTCTTTAAGGTTCCGCCACCTTTTGTTGACCTTAGCTGGGTGGGGTGGCTATGGCTTCTACGATCGCGGGGACCTCTCTTGCAGTTCCTTCTTCGCAGCGCAACTCATACCGCGTTCAGATCGCGATCGCTCTGTTGCTGACGCTGGGGATCGCCTCGTTCTTCTGGATCGATTCCCGCTATCCGAATTTACTGAAGAAGATGCACAGCGGGACCGCCATCAAGACCAGCGGGGTGCTCAGCTTCGACGCCAAGATGCCGGTCACGCCGCAAATGCCGCTGGCTACGCGCATCGAGCGGACCACGGTCAATTGGATGTGGACCAATCGTATCGGTATGACTTTCAGCCTGTTCTTCGGCGCGGCGGTTCTGACGCTTCTGCCGTTGCTGCCGCGGCGGAGGTTCGGAAGCGCGGCCGCCGACACCGCCATCGGCGCGATCACGGGAGTGCCGCTGGGCGTGTGCGCGAATTGCGTGGCGCCAATCGGTCAGAGTATCTACCAGGGCGGGGCCAGTTCGACGACAGCGTTGGCGACAATGATTTCCTCACCCACGTTGAATGTCGTGGTCCTGACCATGGTGTTTGCTCTTTTCCCGGC
>Ga0187825_10000214_pt1 | contig 12339 bp, 11 predicted proteins | sample NC_wetland_sal_i_11_FD_132421 | JGI IMG/M metagenome (GOLD analysis project Ga0187825, IMG submission 132421) | Wetland sediment microbial communities from Neuse River Estuary, North Carolina, USA - SourceSoil_5 | ecosystem: Environmental > Aquatic > Freshwater > Wetlands > Sediment | place... | reverse complement strand
TGATGCGGAAACGGCTTTTGCGATTAGTTACCGAAGTGCTAATCCCAGGTTGGTTACTGGCTCAAAAACGCAATTCACCAACCCGAACTCGGCGGTACCTCTCAGAAGTCCTTGGAGAATCCCAACTGGATTCCATAGTGCGGACTGCCGACCGCCTGCCCGGTCAGGAAGCCGAAGTCGAGACTGAAGTTCTTTCGAACGGCGTAGTTTCCTCCCACCTGTTCCTGGAGCTCTCCTCGGCCCAAGGCAGTCTCAGCTGTGTATCCGCCGTAAACTTCCACCCCAAGATTAAGTTTGGTCGTGAGTTGGCGGGTAAAGGACGTACCGCCGGTAAGTATGGTTCCCCGCGTCTTGATGCCCACCACGCCCGTGAGGGTGTTTCCGGCAAACGTGGCTCCGGCATTGAACCGCAGCGTGTTTTTCGGGGAAAGCGTCTTTTCAAAGATGCTATTGAGGTAGTAATCGATGAGCCCGGAACCCAATTGTGCTTTGGCGCTTCCGGTGGGTGGTTCGATGTTCAGGCTGGCGGTGATGGAGGGTCGCCGAGACCCCAGCTTTTCGTGCAGGAAATTGTATTTGATGGAGTAGTCGGTGTCGCCAAGTCCGAAAGGGCTGATCAGGCCGGAAGCCTTGGAGTTAAAGATGACGATCAGGGGGAAGTCCATGCCCACTTCGCAATTCCGGAACAGGCCGTAGCTGAATTTAATGGTTTGCGTGTCCTGATGAAGGCTGGGGTAGGACGATCTTGGCAAGAAATCGAATTCGTTATTGCTCTCCAGATGCCAGCGGTGATAGATCGCAACGTCGGCATTGTCGTTGGCGAAAGGTTGCTGAGCGCGAGCGCCGACGACCATCGCCAGGATAGAGACAACTATGAGGAAGGGACGCACAGCCGAGTCTCCGAAACGTATTCCGGACCGTCGGCACAAGGGAGACGCCATGCGCCATTCGGAATGGACTTTCTTCGCGCGCGAGAGTTGTACCAAATCAGGGGAGATAAGCCAAGCAACGCGCGTCCCAGGGAGGCGGAGGAGGTCCGGTCACTGAGGGATGAATCCGGCGGAAATGATCAGCCCTTGGCCGGTGCCGCGGCCTTCTTAGGAAACATTTCGCCAATCCTCCGAATCTCGGCACCCAGGCCCTTCAGCTTTTCCTCGATGTGCTCGTAGCCGCGGTCGATGTGATAGACGCGATCGATAATGGTTTCACCGTCGGCGACGAGGGCGGCGAGAACCAGAGACGCCGACGCGCGCAAATCCGAAGCCAATACAGCAGCCGCACTGAGCGGCGTCTTTCCGCGCACGATGGCACGCCTGCCTTCGATCTTGATATTTGCGCCCATGCGGACCAGTTCCTGGGCATGCATAAATCGATTCTCGAAAATGTTCTCAGTAATGATCGACGTGCCTTCGGCTTGCGTAGCCACGACCATATACTGGGCCTGCATGTCGGTCGGAAACCCGGGAAACTCTTCCGTATTCATGTCGGACCCGCGCAGCGGATTGTCGCCCATCACGCGAATGGAGTCCGCCGCGTGGCTGGTCTTCACGCCCGCTTCTTTGAGTTTTTCAAGGACCGCGTCAAGGTGGGATGGCTCGCAGCCGGAGATTTTCACGTCTCCACCAGTGAGGGCTGCGGCCGTGATGAAGGTTGCTGCCTCGATTCGATCGGGGATGATCTTGTGCTTGGCTCCGCCAAGCTTGCTTACCCCTTTCACGCGAATCGTGGAGGTCCCAGCGCCCTCGATTTTGGCGCCCATCTTGTTGAGCAGATCGGCAAGGTCCGCCACTTCGGGTTCGCAGGCGCAGTTCTGCATCATGGTTTCGCCTTCGGCGAGCGTAGCGGCCATCAGAAGGTCTTCCGTCCCCGTAACCGTGATTTTGTCGAAGACGATTTCGGCGCCGCGCAAGCGGTCAGCGGAGGCTTCTACGTACCCGTGATCCTGTGTGATCTTGGCACCCAGGCGCTCCAGACCCTTGATGTGGAGGTCGATGGGGCGGGCTCCAATGGCGCAGCCTCCAGGGAGAGAGACCCGCGCCCGGCCGCACCGCGCAAGCAGAGGCCCGAGCACGAGTGTGGATGCACGCATCGTCTTTACCAATTCGTAGGACGCTTCCGGTGCGCTGAGCTTGTGCGCGTGAATGGTGGTGCGGTGGTGGGCACGCCCGTAGCCGAGTTCTACCTCGGCCCCGATCGCCGCCAGCAGGCGGCGGGTGGTTTCGATGTCACGAACCTGCGGGATGTTCTCCAGCACCACGGTTTCGTCGGTAAGCAGAGCGGCTGCCATGCAGGGCAAGGCTGCATTCTTGGCGCCGCTGATGCGGACGGTGCCGAGCAAAGGGGAGCCGCCGCGAATGACGAACTTATCCATGCGTTTCTTACCAATTTACAGGATCAGCTATCGCGCTCGTTTACTCTTTTGGGCCAGAGCGATGGCTTTGCGGACATGACCGCTGGTGGACTGCAAGGCGCGCCCAGCCTCGGACCGGGAAACGCCAGCTTTGAGCATGACCAGTGCCAGGGGTACGTCCTGGCCTGCGGTGCTCAGGGCGCGACGGGCTTCGTCGCGTTCGACCCCGGCTGCCTGCTGCAGGATGTTGATTCCGCGTTCCGCGAGTTTGCTGTTCTTCAGCCGGAGATTCACCATCAGGTTGCCATAGACGTAACCGAGCCGGGTCATGGCGCCCGTGGTGATCATGTTGAGCACCATCTTCTGTGCTGTACCAGCTTTCATGCGGCTCGAACCTGCCAATACTTCGGGGCCAACCTCGGTGACGATGGCGAAGTGCGCCGCGTGTTCCAGCGGAGTCTTGCGGTTGCAGGTCAAGGCAATGGTCTGGGCTCCCTGGCCGCGGGCGTATTCGATCGCTGCGATGGTGAAGGGTGTGCGACCGCTGGCGGCAACCCCGATGACCACGTCGTTCTTCCCCGGCTTACGCTTCTTCATGTCGGCGCGGCCCAGGTCTCGTGAGTCTTCGCTGGCCTCGGCTTCGGATCCCAAAGCTTTTTCTCCGCCCGCGATGATGTATTGCACGAGCTTCGGCGATGTGGAGAACGTAGGTGGAATTTCGGAGGCGTCGAGGGCGCCGATGCGGCCGCTGGTCCCACTCCCGACGTAGAACAATCGCCCACCTTTACGCAGTTGCACGGCGACCAGGTCGATGGCTCGCGCGATCTGGGGCAGGGCGCGTTTCACTGCGGGTGCAACCTTTTCGTCTTCGGAGTTGATGATTCGCGCGATCTCGAGGCTCGATTTCTCGTCGAAGTCCTGCGAAGTTGGGTTGAGCCGTTCTGTGGCGAGATCTTTGAGCGAGCGTGGCGTCATTCTGCGCGCGAAGTAGTCCTGAGATGGATCTCAGCCATTCTATGTCATGGAGTATCGGGCCCGCGACCCACGAATCCCAGCGATTCCATGATCGCATCGTGAAACCGGGGGCGGACCTTCTTGATGGCCTGATTGCTGCAGTCGGGCCAGGTGCGATTCGTGAGCAAAGTGATGGAAAGTTCGCGCTCAGCGTCGATCCAGAGCGACGTTCCGGCGTAGCCGAGGTGCCCGTAGGATTCAGCAGAGAAGTATTTCCCCGATTGCGACGGCGCGGAAGGAGTGTCCCATCCCAGAGCACGCGACGTTCCCGCCGGGGAAACCTCCCGCGTCGTGAATAAGCGCAGAGTCTCGGGCCGAAGCAGGGAACTGTTGCCGGGCAGCATGGCATACGCAAACAATGCCACGTCTGGAGCGCTGGCAAAGAGGCCAGCATGGCCTGCCACCCCGCCCAGCACTGAGGCGTTTTCATCCTGCACCTCGCCTTGAATGACGCGATGACGAAAAGTCTTGTCGTCGGCTGTGGGCGGAATTTTCGTGCGGATATCTGGGGCAGGGTTAAAGGTCGTCTGAGTGAGCCCGAGCGGCCCAAATATTTCGCGCTGGCAGAAGCGGTCCAGACTCTCATCGGCCAGCCTTTCCAGCGCGACGCCCATAATGATGAATCCGACATCGCTATACTCCGCCTGCGATCCGGGATCATTCGCAAGATCTGTCGAGAACGCGGCCTGTAAAAGTTCGTCGTGCGTGCGGCATCGTAAGAAAAGCTTTTCATACGCAGGCAGTCCCGAGGAATGTGCCAGCAGCATGCGCAAAGTGACCTCGTCGCGCCGCGGATCTTCTCCTCCGAACTCGCCCACCACCGAGATGACGGGCATCTCCAGATCCAGTAAGCCGCGCTCGTAGAGAATCATCGCCATGGCGGTAGTAGCCATCACTTTGGTGAGGGAAGCCAAGTCGAACAGCGTGTCGGGCGAGGCGACGGACGAAGCCGGATCGTAGGTGAAACGACCCGGCGAACGGAGCGCAACCAACTCTCGCCTGACGGTGACGGCTACCGAGGCAGCGGGAAATGCATGCTGATCCATCGCATCCTGCAGGACCTGAAATGCTCGTGCAAAGCGGTTGTCCTGATCCTGAAAGGCAGGGATCAAGCGGGATCCGGAATGTGTTTGCGTCTGGTCCAGTGGAGGCGGTCTCCGCAGGTGCTGTCCGGTTTATAGCAAAGCGCCCGAAGTGGGTAAAGCAACGACCGTGCCGCCCAGGGCACCTCTGGCCACGAGTAACTTTGTGACCGTCCCCGGCTTGTGTACATTCGGAGTATCCAACTCTGATTAAGGGAGACCACTTGCAGGGGATCGCTCGTCCTGTTCCAAACCTTCTGGCAAAGCTGCGGATGGTACCCCAAACTCGCGTGCGTCCTTTGCGCGCTAACCTGGGGATCAACCCTGTGCCGAGGACCAGGCTCTCCCTATGCATGCTCCTGACCGTCTTCGCGGCCAGCCATCTGTGCCTGGCAATGAACCAGAAACCAGCCGCTACTCCGGTTCGACTGACGGCCGTGGACTCCGTGATCGAACAGGCCATGGCGCAACGGATGATCCCTGGGGCCGTAATCCTCATTGGACATGACGGCCACGTGATCTACCGCAAGGCCTTCGGATACCGCGCCCTCGAACCCAAGCGCGAGCCCATGACGCTGGACACGATCTTTGATCTCGCTTCGCTGACCAAGGTGATCGCCACCACGCCTGCGGTGATGCAACTGGCGGAGCGAGGCAAGGTCCGCATCGCCGATACCGTTGTGAAGTATCTTCCTGAGTTTGGCCAGAACGGGAAAGAAGACATCACCGTTCGCCAACTACTCACGCACTATGCCGGACTCGCTCCAGATCTCGATCTGCTCACACCCTGGGAAGGGAAAGAGACGGCGTACAAGATGGCTTTCGCCGAGAAGCCCGACACCCCGCCCGGCGGAGGCTTCGTCTATAGCGATGTCGGATTTATCGTTCTCGGCGCGCTGGTCGAGCGAGTTTCAGGACAGACCCTGGATCGCTATACCGCCGATCACATCTTCCTGCCTTTGAAGATGACCCACACGCGCTACGCGCCTCCGAAGGCGTGGCGTCCGCGAATCGCTCCTACCCAATATGACGAGCACGATCACATGCTGCGGGGCGAAGTGCACGATCCGACCGCGTTTCGTATGGGCGGAGTGGCTGGGCACGCCGGGCTATTCGGGACCGCTGACGACCTCGCTAAGTTCGCACAGGCTCTGCTCGACGGCGGCGGAGGAATCCTCGCCCCGCTGATGGTGGAGAAGATGACCACGCCTCAGCAGCCTCCGAACGCGACGGTGCTGCGCGGCTTCGGCTGGGATATCGATTCGCCGTTCTCCTCCAATCGCGGCGACTTATTGCCCGTGGGCTCGTACGGCCACACCGGTTTTACTGGCACCTCGCTCTGGATCGATCCTACGACCAGGACCTACATCATCCTGCTCACCAATGCCGTGCATCCTCGTGGGCAGGGGAACGCCATTGCGTTGCGTACGAAGGTCGCGACCGCGGTGGCTGCGGCTCTGCCGCTCACGGTCGAAGAAAAGGAGCGACTGCGTTGGGAAAGCATTACCGGGTACAACGAGGCACAGAGCGCGGCGCGCCGATTGTCCACGCGTAACGGAAATGTGAAGACGGGAATCGACGTACTCGAAGCGCAAGGGTTTGAGGCGCTGAAGGGAAGTGCGCCCACTCGCAAAATCGGACTGGTCACCAACCAGACTGGAGTCGATGCGCAAGGGCAGCGCACCATTGATCTGCTGGCGAAGGCGCCCGGTCTATCGCTGGAAGCAATCTTCAGTCCTGAACATGGTGTTACTGGGACACTCGACACCACGGAAGTTGGAAACTCCAAAGACGCAGCCACCGGTGTGCCCGTATATAGCGTCTACGGCGCTGCGGATGCGGCCCGTCGTCCAGCACTCGACCTGCTGAAGGGCCTCGATGCCGTGGTCTTTGACATCCAGGATGCTGGGGCTCGCTTCTATACCTACGAAACGACCTTGGGGTACTTCCTCGAAGCGAGCGCGAAGGCTGGCATCGAGATGATCGTCCTGGATCGCCCGAACCCCATCACCGGATCTTTCGTGCAAGGACCGGTCTCAGATGTTGGCCACGAAAGCTTCACCAACTATTTTCCTCTGCCAGTCCGTCACGGCATGACCATCGGCGAGCTCGCCCAGATATTTAACGCGGAACGGAAGATCGGCGCGAAGCTGAAAGTCATTCCCATGGATGGCTGGCTCCGTGGGGACTGGTATGACTCGACGGGTCTGGGCTGGATCAACCCTTCGCCCAATCTGCGAAGCTTGACCGAGGCTGCGCTCTACCCCGGCGTCGCCCTGATCGAAGGTACGAATGTTTCCGTCGGCCGGGGCACCGACCGTCCGTTCGAGCACGTGGGCGCCCCCTGGATCAAGGGACGGGAACTGGCAGAATACTTGAACGGACGTTCGATCTCAGGCGTCCGTTTCGTACCGGTCACCTTTGCCCCGTCCAGCAGCGTCCATTCCGGCCAGCTCTGCCAGGGCGTCAGCATTACCGTTTTGGACCGTAATACGCTGGATGCGCCGGAACTGGGCATCGAACTGGCCGCCGCCCTGCTCAAGCTCTATCCCAAGGATTACAAGATCGAGCGGATGTCGGAATTGCTGGTCAACCAGTCGGCCTTCGATGCGCTCGTAGCGGGACAAGACCCGCGCAGGATCGCCCAAAGCTGGCGCGACGCACTCGACAAATTCATGGAACTCCGAAAACCCTACTTACTCTACAAGTAGTGGTCCTGGAAGTGCCTGGTAGGTCGTGTCCTTCCGCAGTTGCTTGGGAGGCTGTCTGGCATCGCTGGGTTTCGCTAAAATAGGCCTTCCCAAGGCTTTGAAGCAGGAGATCCCTTTTGTCGAACCCGGGTACGCCCAAGCCGCCTGTCAATCCGTTTTATCGTTGTGCCGGCCCCAATTGCGGTACGTTGAAGCGCGCGAACGACCGTTGGTGGCTGATGTGGACGTCCTTTGCCGATCTCAAGATCCCAGTCCTTTACCTTTGTCCGTGGGATGACGAGATTGCGCAGAAGGAGGGAACCCTGCACGTATGTGGCGAACTCTGCGCGCAAAAGCTGCAATCACAATTCATGGGCAATGTGCGAGAGAATATCGTTCGCCGCGGCAGCTAGCCTACCTGTGCTGGCTGGGTACCAGCTGGCTGGGTACCAGGTTGGGAAGCTTGGAGTTTTAACCTTGCCTCCTGGTCAACTCCGAGGTACAACCGTGCATCCTAGCCTGCAGCCACGGTCCGCGGACAAGGTTAGGGCTACGAGATCTGGCTCGGGAGATAAAACCTATGGCATGGATTCGAACTGGCATCGCTTGCCTGGTAGTGTCGACCGTTTCGTTTGGACAGAGTGCCAGCGCGCCGGCAAACAGTGAAGCGAAGTTGCTGACCCTGGAGATTCCAGCGGGCACTAAGGTTGCTCTTCGTTTGAAGCAGGCGATTTCCACCAAAACAGCGCGTGAGGGCGATGCGGTGTACGCGGAGACCGCGTTCCCGGTGGCGATTGACGACCGCATCCTGGTGCCGGTGGGCACTTACGTACAGGGCAAGATCAGTCACATTCAGCGCGGTGGGCATATCAAGGGCCGCGCCGAACTGATGATTCATTTCACCTCCTTGATCTATCCCAGCGGATACACCGTGATGTTGCCGGGCGCGCTCGAGAACGTGCCTGGAGCCGAGCATGCCACCATGAAAGACAGCGAAGGCACGGTCCGGCAGGATAGTGATAGCGGCAAAAAGATCGAAACCGCGGCCAAGACGGCCGGCACTGGAGCCGCGATTGGCGGCTTGGGAACCGGCACCTGGCGAGGCGCGGGGATCGGCGCAGGAGTGGGCGCCGGTGTCGGCGCCGCAATCGGCATGCTGTCGCGCGGCGGCGATGTGCGCCTCGAGCCCGGCACTTCGGTCGAGATGGTCATTCAGCGGCCCGTGCCCCTGGATGGGCGGCGATTGCCACGTTCGTAGCTGCAAGTCTTGTCCAGTTCGCTCGTTCCTCTAGCGGCATCGTCCCAACCGATGCGACCACCGTGTTACCCCCGAGGGCGGGGCGGCCCGTGTCTAAAGAGAGGAATGCTTATGAAGATCCTGACGGTCACGTCTGCTCAGGTGCTCCTGTTCGTCCTCCTGACACCGGGTAAACTGCCAGGCCAAGAGCAGAGCGATGGAATCGGGATGGAAGGGCACATCCGGCACGGCATCCTGGTTTTCGAGACCGCTGTCGTAGCGGGTCCCTGGACAGGCAGCTCTGTGATAACCGGGAAACCGTTCTCTGCGGTCCAGGTTTCCGAGCACACCGAGACGCTGGCCAATGGCGCCCGTATTCAGCAGACGTGGGAATCAGCAATGCTGTACCGGGACTCACTAGGAAGGACGCGCACTGAGCGATTCACATACGCCGGGGCGCTACCACTCCACACCGAGGAGCCTGGGCACCGCCTCATTCGGATTGAGGATCCGGTTGCAGGCTATGTGTACGTGCTGGACAGCAAGAACCGCATTGCCCATCGCCTCAAAATTCTGACGGACGCGGAGGCGGCGAAACAGGCTCGCAGTGCGGAGCGGGTAGAGGCCACGCCTCCTACGCGCAGGATGGTGGCCAATCCAGATTCAAACCCGCCACCGCGGCCTGAGATAAAACAAGAGGCATTGGGCAAAGAAGTTACCGACGGGGTCGAAGTGGCCGTGAGACGAATCACGATGACGACGCCGACGGGCCTCGACGGCAACGATCAGCCTTTGGTGCGGATCTGCGAAAATCATTATTCGGAAGACCTGAGACTGACAATGCTGTCCCAATGCTCGGACCCGCGGGCGGGGGACTCGGTGACGCGTTTGGAGAAGTTGGAGCGCACCGATCCCGACCCTGTGCTGTTTCAGGTACCGGCGGACTACACGGTTGTTGAGGAAAAGGATCAGTTCAGGATTGACCTGGGCACGGGAGAAACGGCAAAAGATCAGTAAATCTTGCGGTCGTTCTGGATGGATGCAAAACTCGAGTTCTCGAAAGTAAGGACCGCTATGAATCGCTGCACTTTGCTGTTCACCCTATTGCTGGCAGTTACGATTGCCGATCTGCCAACACTTGCTCAGCAGGACGATGGGGTTCGAGGCGCTGCAGGCACTGTGCGCAATGGGAAAATGGAGTCGGGCAGCGTGCTGGTTGCCGGGCCCGGGCTGTTCGAACAGATCGGCGGAAGCCCGTTGAAGGGCCAACCCTATTCCGCAGAAATGGTGGTAGAGCATAGCCAGACGCTCTTGAACGGCACTCACATCGATCAGAAGCGGGAAATGTCGGTGATGTACCGCGACTCAGAAGGTCGCACGCGCACGGAGCGGCTGATGCTCACGGGACCGCTGACAAGGGACGGAGCGAAGGGATCCGGTCTGCGATTGATCCATATCTACGATCCTGTGGAGGGGTATTCCTACACACTCGATCCGGAAAAGCACATTGCTCACCGCATCACTGTCCCAATACCGTCCGAGTCTCACAAGGGTGTCCGAACTGAAGGAATGCTGGTCGCGACGACGGGATCGCGCGTTGCCCCGGGAAAGTCCGAGGCATCCGGTCCACTGCCAAATCGGCGGATGAAGCGCGAATCCCTGGGGACCGATGTGATTGATGGACTGGCTGCCGAAGGGATGCGCACGAGCATCACGACGCCAGTTGGGGTCGAGGGCAACGACAAGCCGATGACCCGTGTGTGCGAACATTGGACTTCGTCTGAACTGAAAATCACGATCCTGTCAAAGTGCTCGGATCCGCGCACCGGAAGCTCCGTCATGCGCATACAGAATCTCGACCGCGCGGAACCGGATCCGCTCCTGTTCCAGGTGCCGCCGGAGTACACCGTCGATGAAGAAACAGGGCCATACGTGATCGGGTACCGCACGAAGCCTGAATCACGATGACCTTTGATTTCCGTCGCCTGCTCGCGATCCGTGTAACCAAATGCCTGGGCTTACTTCAGCGTAAATAGCGCGTTCACGTGTGCGGTGACGGTGACCGTGTGCGGCGTGAACTCCTCGGTGGGCGCCGGAGCCGCTTTGGCCTCCGCGGCCATCATCACTCGTGGCATGGGCATGACCGGGCGCACGTTTTCATACGTGTCAACGGAAGCATAAGAGAGCTCGCCTACGGTGCGACCTGCCGCCTTCGACAGCGCTTCGGCTGAAGCTCGGGCGCGGCGGTAGGCATCCTCCACAGCCTTGCTCTTGGCCTCATCCATGTTATCGAGCGTGTAGCTGATCGATTGGCTCTCGCCCACGGCCGCGTCGGCCAGTTGCTGGGTCAGGGGGCCGATCCTGGCAAAATCCTTCAGCTTGAGCGTGACCCCCGTGTACACGCGATAGCCAATCAGTTTTCGCTTGGCGGTCTTCCAGTCGTACATGGGATCGATCGAATACGTTCCAATCTGCGCGCTCTTGGGATCGATTCCGTTGTCCCGCAGGATCTGACGGGTTTGCTCGGCCTGCTTAGACGCGAGGTCGTACGCGGCTTTTGCGTTGTCTGCCTGCGCCGAGATGTTGAACTGCACCAGCGCGGTGTCAGGAGCAGCTTCAAATTTTCCGTCTGCGCCTGTGAAGAGTGTGTTGGGGGCGGCGTTGACGGTGGGTGCTTGAGCAGAAGCTAAACACGAATAGAGCAAAAGAGCCGACAGACAAAAGATCGTTTTCAAAGGCGCCTCCAAATCTAACCCGGAGAGTGTATACAAACTCTCACCGGAATGAGAACGCCGGCCCTCCCAAGTCTTGCCAGAACGCGTTTCAAAAATACGTCGGCTTCGCCTTTAGCGGAATGGTATCTGCAGAGGATGATCCAGCCGGACTTCCAGCACCGTGCCCTTTTCCAGACGCAGATCGTGGTCGGTGAGCAGGCCCGCGATGGCGCCGACTCCTGCGCCTGCACCCGCCCCAATTCCCGCGCCCTTCCCGCCGCCCTTCACCGCGCCCCCGGCCGCCCCGATTCCTGCGCCTACCGCCACTGCTTCAATTTCGTGTTGCTTGCTCATCCCCTTGCGCTGTAGCTCGCCTTCCTCGCCGGGTTCCTTTACGGCATGATCTCCCGGCACCCCGGTGATGGTGGCGATCAGCGGCATGGAACCGTGGCCCGTATCGATTTCATCAAAACTCAGCATCATGCGGGCATGCAGTCCCTGCTCTACGGCGCTGACGTGACCCTTGATCGTTTTGCCACGCGGAATCACCGTGCCATTGCCGGCCACCAGATCTTCGGCAAGCTTAGCCTTGAAATGTTTCCCTTGCTGCAGATTGCGGGTGTCAAGCTTGTCGTTCAGCCGGACCAAGAAGCGTGTGCCTTCCGGAATGGCATTGGGTGGTGCTTGGGGGGCGACGGCGGGATCCTGGGCGAACAAGCATGCGGCACTGAGCAGGGCAAACAGGGATGAAAGCGCATGACTGCGAAGGGTGGGCATCTCGAACCTCGGCATACAGGAGTCAGCTTACTGAGAAATTTGGATGTGGACGAAATGGAAAGGGCTGCTTTGGCGAGGCGCGCAATAAATTATGTTTCAGGAACGCAACTTTCAGCGCTGCGCGGTGTTGGCTGCGCGGTAGCTAGAGGCCGCCCTTGGCACCCGCGGCGTAAACCGGATTCGAATGGATGGAGGCATTAATCTCGTTCCGCAGGTCCTCCCAGATCTTGTCGGGCATTTCGAGAAACACTTTCACGATTTCAGGATCGAACTGGCGACCGGACCAGTCTGCGATCTCCTTTTTGGCTACGGAAAGGGGCCGCCCAGGACGATACACCCGATCAGTGCGGATCGCGTCGAGCGTGTCGGAAATCGCGAAAATGCGCGCCCCGAGTGGAATCTCCTGGCCCTTCAGGCCGCGCGGATAACCGGAGCCGTCGAATTTTTCCTGATGCGCGTAGACGATCTCCGCTGC
>Ga0187825_10000213_pt1 | contig 12344 bp, 10 predicted proteins | sample NC_wetland_sal_i_11_FD_132421 | JGI IMG/M metagenome (GOLD analysis project Ga0187825, IMG submission 132421) | Wetland sediment microbial communities from Neuse River Estuary, North Carolina, USA - SourceSoil_5 | ecosystem: Environmental > Aquatic > Freshwater > Wetlands > Sediment | place... | reverse complement strand
CGCGAAAAATCCAGGTGCATAGAAAGAGCAGTGGCAGCACGGCGAAAGTAGCCAGCGCCAATTTCCAATTCATCTCCAGCATGATGAAGATGAAGAGCACCAGCAGGAGCGCGTCGTTCACCATGGCCGCAATTCCGGAGGCGAACAGGTCGTTCAGAGCATCGACATCAGTGGTTACGCGCGTAACCAATCGTCCCACCGGGCTACGGTCGTAAAAGCTGATCGGCAGCCTTTGGAGATGCTCGAAAACCTCCTTGCGCAGGTCGTACATTGTGTCCTGGCCGACCTTCTGCATTACGCGCACCTGGAAATACATGAATGCAAAGCCCAGGACCAACGTCAGAAGATACAGAAGCGAGATCCAGCCCAGCCCGCGCACTGCCGCGGCTCGGGTGATCTGATCGTGAAGAACGGGGACAAAATAGCGGTCTACGGCTACTTCAAAGAGCTTCGGGCCAAGCGCGGCGAGCGGCGCCACGGGAATCGTCAGCAGAGCGGCAATTGTAACCCATCCGCGGTAAGGGCGCAGATAACGGAAGAGACGCCTCGCCAAGCGCGAGTCGTAAACTTTCCCTAAAGCTTCTTCTTCCCTGAAGTCACTCATGCCCGCTCAAGCTCTTCTTCGAGCAATTGTTTCTGGTATAGCTCTTCGTAATAGCCGCCCTGGGCCAGGAGTTCGTCATGCGTGCCGCGTTCCACGATACGGCCATCACGCAGGACGATAATCTGGTCGGCCTGGCGGACGGTAGAGACCCGATGAGAGATTAGCAGGGTGGTTCGCTGCTTCATCAATTTCCGAAGCTCTCCGAGGATGCGTTCCTCGGTATCGGTGTCGACGCTGGAGAGCGCGTCATCGAGTATCAGCACGCGCGGATCGCGCACCAAGGCACGAGCCAGGGCCGTTCGCTGTTTTTGGCCGCCGGAAAGTGTGATTCCTCTTTCGCCTACGAGTGTGGCATATCCCATCGGGAAGCCAGCGATTTCGGAGGCTATGCTGGCTGTCTCCGCGGCCTTGTAGACATCTTCATCAGGGCATTCTTCCGCACCGAAAGCGATGTTCTCCCGCAGCGGCTCGCTGAAAAGATAAGTATCCTGCGGTACGAAGCCGATGGCGCGACGCAAGCCTGCAAGGGGCCATTCTTGAATGGGGCGTCCGTCGATTAGCAGGCTGCCGCGAGGCGCTTCCCAGAGCCTGGCAACCAGCGCTGCCAATGTGCTCTTGCCGCTGCCGGTGGGGCCAACAATGGCCAATGTCGAACCTGCCGGGATGCGCAGGTTTATGTCGTGCAAGACAGGCGTGCCAGTCGGCTTGCCATTTTTTGTGCCTGGCGCTGCGTCGCGGCTCGTGGGATACGTGAAGTCGAGGTGTCGAAATTCGATCTCACCTCGGATGGTTGGTTTACGTTCTGTGATAGCAACCGGCACGGCCGAGTCATCGATGGAAGGCTTGGCGTCCAAAATGTAATTCAGGCGCCCCATGGAAGCTGCACCGCGCTGAAAAATATTCGTAACGAAGCCGAGCGCGACGATGGGGAAGATCAACTGGATCATATAGACGTAGAAGGCTACGAATTCGCCCAGTGAGATTTGCCCCAAAATCACTTGTCGGCCGCCAAACCACATCACCAGCACGAAAGAAAGGCCGATAAGTGCCGTGAGCGCCGGCATAAACAAGCTCCACGTGGCGATCAGTTTCAGGTTGCGCGTCACGTATTCGCGATTCGGCGCGTCGAAGGCACGCATCTCCGCATCTTCCTGTGCGTAGGCTCTGATGACGCGCACACCGGCCAGATTTTCCTGCGCTTTGGCGGAAAGCGTTGCTAGGGCAGCCTGAATGATTTCGTAGAGCGAATGGATGGTCCTGCCGAAATAGCGCACGGCCACGACCACAATGGGCACAGGAATAAGCACCCACAGGCTAAGGGTGGGAGAGAGCCGAAACATCAGGAGCACCGCCAGCACCATGGTGATGAGCGTTGTGGCGCTATACATGATTCCCGGACCCAGCACCATGCGCACCGCGTTCAGGTCATTCGTCGCGCGTGACATCAGCTCGCCGGTACGATTACGCACGTAAAATTCAGGCTCCATGAGCAGCAGCCGATCCAGCAGGTCATTGCGGAGATCGAATTCGATATCGCGGGAAAGGCCAATGAGAATCCAGCGCGTCCAGAAGGAAAAGACGCCTTTGAGCGCGACGATAACCAGCGCTGCGACGCAATAAATAATCAGCGTTCGGACACTCGATGGCGCATAGGCCGGAATCAATAATTTAACGAGTCGCGGAGACGTCTGGCCCAGCCTGCCGAGCGGCTGCGCATTCCCGGACAGGCAGTCCATGATCACGCCAAACGCCAGCGGCTGCAGCGTGCCGACAACGCCCATAGCGGTGTTGGTCACCATTCCGATGGCCACTTGTCCTTTGGACCGCGCTATATAAGGGAGCAGCTTCTTCAGGTGCTTCCAACCGGGGATGGGCTTCGAGGCGGGCGGTTTCGGCGGCTCAGTAGCAAGTACGGTTGCACCCGGGGCGCCGCTCATTTGGACTCCGAGTTCAGAGCGGGCTGGAGCTCGCGGATGCTTCTACAGCGACATCGAATAGCAATTGCCGACATCACGAACACACCTCAAATGTGTCACTTACTCTGCGCACGCCGCGCTTCGCCGCGGCTCGCGCCAAGAAGCGTAATTTCAACCACCCGGCCGGAGTCGCGTTGGCAAAGAACTCGCATTGCCTGAGGCACGTCGGGCCCGGCGCCCGCAAAGTCGAATTCGAGCACCTCGAAATCCGCATCGTCACGAACCACGGGTTCGCTGGAGGGTGGTTCGCCATAGAGTTCCACCACGTGATTGCGCGAATCGCCCAGGTGTAAACCCTTTCCGGTTACCCAATCGTCCAGATTCAGAAACTCAAACCGGCGATTATCGCAATTTCCATCGCGAGGTACGAGCATCGAAACCGTGATCTCTTGGATCACGGAGTTGGAATCGAGACCCAGAACCATTGAGTGACCCGTACAGGTATCACGCCATTCTTTGCTATCCGTGTTCGTCTTGCTTACCAGATATTTTTGCTTGTAGCGTTTGAATGCAATGCTTACGGAGTCGCGGCCGGGACGAAGTCCTGCGAGCGTCACTTCATTGGTGGCCTTGGGCGCGTTGGTGCGCTGCGCCGGAAATGCAGCCGCCGACAAGGCGGCGGCCACGACTAGACTAGTGCACTGCGAGAATTTGGTCCAACCGCGCCTCAAGATTCTCTTCTCCTTCAGACCACAAGAAGTGGCGTTCCAGCGGCAGGGCTTTTTCCGCCGAAGAGATCCAATTCAGCAAGATCTGAATGTTGGCTCGCGTTTTTTCATAATACTCGTGCAGGTGTTCCTCATCGGTCATCCACGCCAGAAACTCCGCTTCGACCGGATCGGAAGGAGCGCTCCGGCCGCCGTAGCTTCCCAGCAGGCCGGCGTGACCGGTATACAGATGCTCGAAACCAATGTCGGCGGCAATATCTCCTGAAGTACCGGCAACGCCATCATCATACGAGCTGCCGTTACAGATCAGCAGTACGCTCTCCGGAGCTTTTTGCCACACGCCCGTCTCCAAATTGCGCTGCCACACGTCCCAGTGGGCTTCCACTTCGTAGGAACAGTCTGCACTATCGTGCTCGCGCGCTAGGGCGATCACGTCCGTCGCAGTAGCCACGGTGCCGCGGAGATCATGTTCCACTACGGGAGGTTCCGCCGGGCTGACGGCACGAATAACCAAGCCGGTAAATCCGCGCCGAGGAGCAGACGAAACGGGGAATGTCCCCAGGAAGCGCTCGAACCGATCAAGCATGGTTTCTGCGGAGCGCTCCCGAGTCCAGAAGCTTACGTACGCGCGGTTGGCCATACTGGCCCATTATACCGATTCGCTCGCCGAAGAGGTTGAAGTCTCGCCGGTCTGCGACAGATGTGAAAGTCTCGCCAGCAGATAGATGAATTCGGTTGGCAACGCAACGGCGGTGGTTCACTCTTCGGTTTTTCGCGGAGGCAGGGAAAGGGAATTGGCGTCCAGCAAACCACGGCGAAGGGCGTCGCCTACACCCGAGAAAACTTCAGTGCAGGCCGCGCGCAGGCGTTCCTCGGCGGCCTTGCTGAGCGCTTGAACATGCTGTTCGGTTTGCTGGCTGAGCTTTGCGACTGTGGTCACGAGCCAGGAGTTCGAGGCAGCCTCGAGTCTTCGCCTATAACCCTCAATGGCCTCGTCATTCAAGGAAGCCACGGACTCCGCTAATTTATACTGCTGGGCCTGAAATTCTTCCCGAAGCTCTTCGCGCGCCGATCCAAGCTGTGCGAGTAATTCCTTTTTCGCGCCGCCCAATTCGTCCTGTAACTGCAGTTTCAAAACGGCGCGGAACTCCGCAGAGAGTTGTTTGGAGTCGGCTTCCGATTTTGTGCGCGCTTCAGCCGCTTGCGTTTCGAATTGCGCCTTGATGTGAGCGGAGAGGTTATCCGCTTTGGCGTGAAACTCTTCGAGCGCTGCCTCTGAATCTTCCCTCGCCTGCTGCACGATGGAACCCGCGGACGCTGCGGCCATCTCCTCTGCATGTTTACGCAGCCGTTCCAGGCTTTCTCGGGTGGCTTCTTCCACCTGCCCGTTGGTGTGTTCCACGTAGCTGCGGCTGTAATGATCGAGTTCGGCGCCAAAAATCCCAGACATTTCGCGCGCTTTTTCTTTGAGGGCAGCGAAGGCGTTCTCCATGCCTTTGTCGATGGCCGCTTGCATCTGCGTGTGGACTTTCTTCTCGTACCATTCCGCAGTCTTGAAAAGAGATTCGAATGCGTGATGGGTTGTATCGGTCGCCTTGGCATCAATTTCGGAAATCCACTTTTCGGCGGCGACCCGGCCCGATTCATGAAAGTCGCGCGAAAGGGCGCTGACGAGATCTTTTACCCGCTCTGACGCGGCTTGCATAACGTGCTCAGATGCCTTGGCCAGACTTTCCTCGCGTTTACGCAACGCTTCTTCCGCCGATTCAATTGTGTTTTCCAGGCGGGTAGCCATTGCCGCCGCGCTCTCCACTTTATCTTTCAACTCTGCTTTGATTTGAGTCGCCAGCCGTGTCACGGTCTGCTGGCCAGTGGCTTCGAGAGCAGGCTGCAGGCGTTCCGCCCAGGCGGTGATAGCGCCCGAGGCGCGCCGGGTCATCTCCTCGCTTTGCGCCTCGAGCAAGGCGCTGGCGCGCTGTTCGAGCGCTTGTTCCACAGCGCGAGCCACTCCGTGGAGCTTGGCGGCTTGATTCTCGATTTGATCTTCGACCGATCGCAGGTTTCGTACGGATTCCTGCGCGCGCTCATGTTCTTGGTCCAGCGAGGCGCTCAATTGCTTGAGCCTGGCCTCCGAATCCTCAGCTGCATTCGCGAAAGCTTTGCTCATCTCGCCTACGCGCAGCGCGAGCTCTCGCTCCACGTGTTCTCCGGCAGATTGCGCGTGCCGAGCCAGGCGTTCCACAAATTCCTGCTTGGCGGATTCGGTTGAACCCCCGATCTCCTGATGCCAACGGTCGATGGCCGCCGAGAAATCCGCGTCAACACGCGCTTTCCAATCGGATTGTGCTGAAATAAAAGCTGAGGCGGCCTGCTCCTGCAAATGGCGCGAGACGTTCTCAACTTCAGAGAGGCTGAGGTTGACCTGCTCGATTTGAGCCTGAATACGCTTTTCCAGATTGTCGAAATCCGGGATCGCAACCGGCGCCATCTGGCCTTCAACGTGGAGGTTCTCAGGCGGGGCCTGCGGGCGCAACTCGGCTGCCTGCTTCTCTAATCGGTCCAGCGTCTCCTGAATCCGCTGTTGCAGAATCTGTTCGAATGCTGCACTGCGCTGCTTCTCGAGTTCATCTAACTGCGATGCCAACTGCTGCACGGCGCGCTTGGCGCTTTCCGCCATGCTGCGGTTGCATTCCTGTAGGAACGCGTCCACTTGGACTTGCTTTGCTTGGTGAAGAGCCTTCTCGATTATGGGGCCGGTCGCTGCTTCGAGGGATTTCTCGGCCACGCTTTTTAATTGCTGTTCCAGTGATGCGATGAGCGGGCGCGCTTCGAGGGAGACGGCTTCAGCAGCACTTCGACGAAGCGACGCTTGCAGGTCTTGTTTGGCCTCTTCGACCAGGCGCTCGATCTGAGACGCTGCGGACGACTCGATCATTGGAGCTGCCGGCTGAATCGAAGGCACGACGGGCAGCGTTCGCAGATTGCTTTCTATGGATGCTTCTGTTGGCGCCGCCGGCCAGCGAGTTTCGGCCTGTAGCGTCGAGGGCTGGGTCGAGGGTTGCGCCGGAGCGGAGGGCGCAGGAACTGCGGACAAGCCTTCGGGGAACGGGAACCAATCCGAAGGAGGGAAGGCGATCCCCCAAAAATTGCCCGTGACTTCCAGTTCCACGCCTACTTGAAACAACTCACGCACCGTACGCGGCCGCTGGATCCACATCACTCGCGCGCGCACGGTGCGCGCAGGGCGTCCCGCATCCTGATGAGGCACTTCCAGGGTCACCCACATGTTCTTGAGAACGTAGTGCTTAGACTGGTAGCGGCAGCCGTGGCAATTGATGATGAGTGTGGAAGTACGCTCCTGGAAAGGACGCCCTAAGGCATCAACTCCGACGACGGTGAGCGGAACTGCCTGGACAATACGCGTGCTGCGGCGTTTCGATGCGTCCGGTTCGTTAGTTGGCACAGACTCCCGCACCAGTCTCTCCCCAGACCGAAGGACAAGCGTATCACTCGTGCGCATAGCAGGTGCGGAAATCCAGGGGGAATGGTGCGAAAAAAGCTAATACCCGCTTGCATCGGCCCTGGCGAGCAGCAGGTCTTTAGAGGCGGCCAGGCCTACAGATCGTGCCGGCCTTCCATGGCCTTGAGCATCGTAATTTCGTCGGCATATTCGAGGTCTGATCCTACGGGAATGCCCACTCCAATACGCGTGACGCGCACGCCCAAAGGCTTGATCAATTTGGAAACGTAAACGGCGGTAGCTTCGCCCTCGGCCGTGGGGTTTGTGGCGATAATGATCTCCTGCACAGTGCCCCCCTTCAGCCGTTCGATTAGTCCTTTCAGCTTTAGCTGATCCGGACCTTTGCCCTCCAGAGGCGAGAGGGCTCCGCCTAGAACGTGATAAAGGCCGTTGTATTGGCGCGTTCGCTCAATGGCCATGATGTTGTGGGGTTCTTCAACCACGCAGATCACCGTGCGATTGCGCGTCGCGCTGGTGCAGTACAAGCAAGGATCGGTATCCGTGATGTTGTTGCAGACGCTGCATTCACGAATCTTCAGCTTGGCATCGCGAATGGCCTCGGCAAGCGCCATGGCGTCTTCAGGGTCGGTGCGGAGCACATGAAAGGCCAGGCGCTGCGCCGTCTTTTGACCGATGCCGGGCAAGCGTTTGAATTGATCGATGAGCCGAGCGATGGGTTCGGCAAAGTCAGGCATCAGCGAAGCTCGGGGTGCCCAGCGTGCGCTTGTCGAGCGCCACTGCGGGCGGCGTCAACGAAAGTCGCATGTGTCGGGTAACAGAAGTCCGAAAGGCTTCTGCAAAACAAGAGAGAGTTTGCTTTCACGTGAAGCAGTCAGAATAATCCGGGGATTTTCAAACCGGCGATTCCTGGCATTCCACTGGCAAGGCCTTTCATCTGGCTGGCCAGCTCCTCATCAACTCGCCGGCAGGCTTCGTTGACGGCGGCGCGAATCAGATCCTGCAACAATTCCGGATCCTTTGCGGTGAAAACCTCCTGTTCGATGCGCACGTCGGTAATTTGTTTCTGGCCGTTCATTTTCACAACGACCATGCCGCCGCCCGCAGAGGCTTCCACGCTAACGTTATCCACCTGCTTCTGCAGATTTTCCTGCATCTGCCGAAACTGGGAAAGGAGCTGTTGCAGAGCCTTTACTTCCATTGTTCATCCTTCATCACGGCGTTTCACTTCAGAGATTCGGCCGCCAAACCGCTCGAGCATCGCGCGCACCATCGGATCTTGTTCGAAGCGCGCGCGTAACTCGCGGCCGGATTCTCCGGCGCGAACTTTCTCAGCTACAGCTACCACTGGTGCGTTCTCCAGTCTAACACAGACACGTACTTGCTGGACGAGCACACGACTAGCGATGGTGCGCAATTTCTCTATACGATCGCGTGACTGCAATAACTCCGCGAACGCGCGGCGTTCGGTCGGAAAATAAAGGCGAATTTCGCCGGCATCGAGTTCCCAACGGGACGCGCTTTCAACCAACTCTCCGAGAAATTGGGCTTGAGCAAAACTCTCCGCCTTGATCGCGTCCACCTGGGCGGCCTCCAGGCCGGTGACGGAAGCAACAGAAACGCTCGGACTGGTCTCTCGCTCGAGCGCGGGCGCAGCCGCAGATGCAGCGCCTCTATTTGTATCGGCAGAAATATGGGGCATAGACGCGGGAGCAGCATGAGTGGTAGGAGCAGGGAGCGAAGCAATAGAATTATTGGCCGACGCGCTGGACTGAGGAGCCGCAGATTTTGCCGGAATGGCATGCGCTGCTGCGCTTGTCTCCGTGTTCGATTTGGGAGCAGGTGTTCGAGAAGGCGCGTTGCCGGAAAGTTCAGCCAAAACCTCTTCCAGCGGAGCAAGACGCGCCGCATTGACCAGCCTTAGCAATCCCATTTCCAGATGCAGGCGCGGATCGGGTTTGCGGCGGAGGTCGTCCTCGGTGAGCAGCAACATCTGAAAGAAGCGTGTCAGATCTTCCTCGCCAAAGCTTGCTGCAGCGCGAGCCAGTCTGGGGCGCTCATCGGCGGGCGCGGCAATCAGATCCGAATCGGCGCCGCAAACCCGCGCCACCAGCACATTTCGGAAATGAGAAATGGCCTCGCGGCAGAATTGCTGCAGGTTTTGTCCTTCGGCGAGCAACCGATGCACCAGCGCCAGCGCGCGCTCGGTGGAACGATTCTCGATGGCAGCTACCAATTCGTCCAGCACTTCTGCCGGCACAATCCCCAGCAGTTCCCGGACTTGCTGCTCCGTAATCGCCTCACCGCAATAGGCGCGCGCCTGCTCAATCAATGAGAGCGCATCGCGCAGGCTGCCATCGGCCGTGCGGGCCATCACGGCAATCGCACCCGGCTCGATCTTTAACCCTTCCTTGGAAGCGATGCCTTGCAGCGCCTCGACGATTTCGCCAAACGAAAGCGCACGGAAATGGAAATGCTGCGAGCGAGAGCGGATGGTGTCGACCAAATCTTCGGGCTGCGTAGTGGCCATGATGAAGACCACTTTTTCCGGCGGCTCCTCGAGTGTTTTTAGCAGCGCGTTGGAAGCTTCATCCGTAAGCATGTGGGCTTCGTCGAGGATGACCACTTTATGGCGTCCGCCAACAGGCGCGTACCGCACCATATCGCGCAACTCGCGCACCTGGTCGATACCTCGATTCGAGGCGGCATCGATTTCGAGAACGTCCAGCGAATTTCCCGCAGCGATCTCACGGCAGGAATCGCATTCATTGCAAGGCGAAGGTGTGGGTCCATGAACACAATTGAGCGCCTTGGCCAAAATCCGAGCAGTGGTGGTCTTACCGACGCCGCGGGCACCGGAAAAAATATACGCATGCGCTACGCGATTGTTTTGAATCGCATTTTGCAGCGTTCGCGAAACGTGCTGTTGTCCGACAATTTCTCCAAAGGTTTGGGGGCGCCACTTCCGTGCGATGACCTGATAGCTCATGGATTCTGGAGGTTGCTTCTGCAGCCGGCCGCTCTCAACAATGAGAGGAACTTCGGGTACTCTGCGGCACACGAAGCGGTCCCGCTACCGTTGCTCCCTTCCGGGCCTGGCGGGGTTCACGGGGAATCGTTGCACAGAGCCCGAAGTTCCACGCATCGGCAGGATTTTGTACCCGCCCGGGCAGTCTAACATAGCGATAGTATGGACGAAAGGCGCGCCAAATGAGCGGTGGAATTCTTAATTCGCCAGATCGTATGAGCGGGCTATTGTTCAGACCGCCGGGATTCCCGCTGCTGGGCGCACCCTGCCTTCTCGCTTCAGATAACGATAAAGGCTGGTGCGGCCGATACCAAGCATTTGCGCCGCGCGGACGCGATTACCGGAGCACAAATCGAGGACGCGTTCGATATGGTCCCGGCGAACGTCTTCCAGCGGAATCGGTCGCCATGATTTTGCAGCCGCTCCGGCCGGCTCCGGTTTTCGCAGGTCTTCGGGAAGATCGCGAACGTCAATGAAGTCGTTCAGCGCCACCAGCGATGCGCTGGAGATTACATTTTCAAGCTCCCTGACGTTTCCCGGCCACGGATGCTGCAGCAGCACCGTTTGCGCTCGGCGGGTAAGACCCTGTATCTGCTTTCCATAGGCAGCGCTGTATTTCCTGACGAAAAAGGTAATCAACGCGGGCACATCTTCGAGGCGCTGAGCAAGACTGGGCACACGAATCTGGATCGTACTCAAACGATAGAAGAGATCTTCACGAAACTTTCCGGCAGCCACTTCGCCGCGCAGATCGCGGTTGGTAGCCGCGATCAGCCGAACGTCCACCCGGCGTACTTCGGGCGAACCCACACGCTGAATCTCCCGGTTTTGGATCACCCGCAGGAGTTTTGCCTGCATAGCGAGCGAGGTCTCACCGACTTCGTCGAGAAATACCGTCCCGCCATTAGCATATTCAAATAGGCCGGCCCTTGTCTCCGTCGCGCCCGTGAAAGCGCCGCGCACGTGCCCGAATAACTGGCTCTCCAGCAGCGTGTCCACCATTGCGGAACAGTTGCAAACAGCGAAGCGCTGATTGGCTACAGGGCTCATCTGGTGGATGGCGTGGGCCACGAGTTCCTTTCCCGAACCCGTGGGGCCGACGAGTAAGACATTCACGTAATGCCGCGAAATCTTGCGGATCATCTCAAATACATCAATCATGGCCGGACTTCGGCTGACGATTCCGTGGAATTCGAGATCGCTTACCAAGCGCTGCTCGAGGCTATAAATCCTTCGCTGGCGCGCGAACTGTTCGGCAAGATCATCGATGATTTTCTTCAGGCGATGGCTTTCGAAGGGCTTTGGAAGGTAATCATAGGCGCCGCGCTTGATGGCTTCGATCGCGGAGTCGATGGAGTAAAAGCCCGTCATCAGAATTACATAAACCCCGGGATCCTGGCGCAAAGCTTGCTCGAGAAAACTCAAGCCATCCATCACCGGCATCTTCAAGTCACACAAAACGATGCGGCCCTTGCCTCCCCCGACATAACGAAGCGCCTCGTGAGGGTTCGTGGTTCCAAAGCTGTGGTAGCCGAATTTCTTAACGGTCTCGCAGAGCATCTCGACGATTGCAGCGTCATCATCCACTACACAGATATCGACAATAGCTTTAGGAGGATCTTGGACGGCCTCTTCCGGCTTCACAGTTACGTTCATAAGTGAACACTGGCGCAAGAGGCGTGCCAGACAGTTTTTCTGGGTCTATTTTCTAGGAGTGCAGTACGAAGGCTGGCAGCACTGGACTTTACGCCTATAAATTCAGTCGTTTAGGGGTATTCAGGTGAAATGCAAATTGGAGACTATCAGTGGCTGTCGCTAGATTGAACAAAGTCTGCCGCGGGCCGAGTTCCGTTCTGGAGCATGTTCGCGCCGGAATCGTGCCAAACGCGAACTTGCTCCAGTATCGGTTTAATTTATCCTCTCAGCTTTCCTGACCAGTAGGGAGCTGAATGGTTCCAGCTCCAGGAGAAGTCGCTCCTCACTGCTACTGACTTGATCGAAGATGTCTGCGGTCGACACTGTTGGTTCGGCTTCCAGGCAAGCGAACAGGTCGGGTGTGGCGCTCGGTTCGGTGGCCTGAAGATCTTCGAAACCGCCAAGCAGTTCAAGGACTTCGAAAAGCTCCTCGCGCGTCGAAACGCGGTCTGACGTTGAAGGCGCGTATTCTGGCAGTTTCATGGGTTCACCTCATCGCGCACACTTATAGGATGCTTCTTCGGGCCCTTTGGCTCACCTCCGCTGTTTCGACGCGGAGGAAAATCCACTAGACCTAACTTCTTGACTCCAAAGCACTCTGAGCTCTCCATGGTCTCGACATAGTAGGCCTCTGGATAACGGTTCGCGAAAATATCTCCATCCAGGGCGCGTATAAATAACAGAGTGCGGCTTAGGACACCGCGCCGGAGCAGTATCGTCTTGCTCCCCGATTCATTTGTTTCCAGCATGCAGTGCTCCGCAAAGAACTGCCCGTCGCTATCCCAGCCGGAGACTTCCACCGGCAACCCGATCGCGTCCAATTTCCGCATCCGTTCTCTCCTGCTTAGTGGGAATGCAGGAGCAGGACCAAAACGCGGTGGTCGCTTACCCTTTT
>Ga0187825_10000212_pt1 | contig 12363 bp, 12 predicted proteins | sample NC_wetland_sal_i_11_FD_132421 | JGI IMG/M metagenome (GOLD analysis project Ga0187825, IMG submission 132421) | Wetland sediment microbial communities from Neuse River Estuary, North Carolina, USA - SourceSoil_5 | ecosystem: Environmental > Aquatic > Freshwater > Wetlands > Sediment | place... | reverse complement strand
GCTGGGCGTGTCGCTGGTCACCGCCGACGACTGGATTCTGCGCTACTTCGCCTCGAGTGGCGTCGGCGACATCGCGCGGCTGAACTACGCGAAACGCCTGTTCGCGGTACCGATCGCCGTCTTAGGGCAGGCGGTTGGACAAGCTTCATTACCGTTTTTCGCTAAACTCTTCGGGGAAAAGAAGACTCGAGAATTTGCTGATACCGTAAACGGCTCGGTCTACCGGATTACAGCGCTGTCGTTTCTGGTTTCCGCGTTGATGATGGTCGCGGCGCTACCCCTGATCGATCTCGTCTACCGTCGCGGGCACTTCTCCTTCCACGATTCGCAAGAGACCGCCCTATACTTCTTCTGGTTTTCGTTGTCGCTGGCGTTCTGGTCGGCGCAAGCGTTGTACGCACGGGCGTTCTACGCCGCCGGAGACACGCTCACTCCCATGATTGCGTGCTCGGTCGTCACCATCGCATCGCTGGCGGTATACCGCACGCTGTTCTATTCCCTCTCCGTAGTCGGACTGGCGATCGCCTCCGACATCGGAATCATCGCCAATACCGTTGTAGCCGCCATCCTTTTGGACCGGCGAAAGCTGGTGGCTTTGGGAGACTTTCCATGGCTCGAGTTGGGAAAGTCGGTCCTGATCGCAGCATTTGCGGGCGGCCTTGCGTGGCAGGTATCGAAGCTGACTTTCCTGGGAGGCAGTCGGACGGCTGATCTGGAATCGCTGGCCTTGAGCACAATCACCTGGGCTGGGGCGGTCGCGGCCGGTCTCTGGCTGCTGCGCTCGGACCTGCCCCAGGCTCTGCGCCGGAAAAAACCGGTGCCCGTCCCAGTTTCCGAGAAGCCCGTAGGCGAAGCGGCTGCCATGGAGCCTTAAGTCCCTCATCGTCCGGCCGATTCCTCCAGTTTAGAACTCCGTACAAAGTTCCGGGTTTCAGCACCTTACGCGGTGATCGAAAGCTGTGTGCGGCTTTACCGCCCGTGCATTGCCTCGGCGCCTCTCTCCGAGCAAATTGCGCTCAGCGACGGAGGCAATCCCATGGCGAGCCCGCTGGTAGAGTATTGCGAACAGACGAATCCTGGCGTTTTGGCAGACATCCGCAGACTCGGCGTAGCCGCCGGCAATGCCCGGCGCATCCAGGCCAGTTTCCTGGCCTCCATTGAGAAAAAGACCCTGATCTGGCTGGCCGAGCGCACGCCGGCGTGGATCAACTCCGACCACCTGACCGCGCTCGGGTTTCTGGCCCAGATCGGGGCTGGAGCTTTTTACGCTCTCTCGCGCTGGAACCGGCTTTACCTTCTGGCCGTGATCGGTTGCCTGGCCCTGAACTGGCTGGGCGACAGCCTCGACGGCACCCTCGCCCGCGTGCGGCAACAGCAAAGGCCGCGATACGGCTTCTATGTCGATCACATGGTGGACAGCCTGGGCGCGGTGGCCATGATGGGCGGCCTGGCGCTGTCGGGTTACATGCATCCCTGGATCGCGATCGGATTGCTAGTCGCGTTCCTGGTGCTGTCGATCCAGTCCTACCTGGCGACCTATACGCTGGGCGAGTTTCACTTGTCGTTCTGGAGTTTCGGGCCAACCGAGCTGCGGCTTTTGCTTGCGATCGGGAATTTAGCGTTGTTTCGGTGGCCGGTGGTGCTGCATCACCACTATCGGCTCTTCGATATTGGCGGCGCGATTGGCCTCGCGGGAATGGTTTTGATGATTCTCTTCTTCACGGTGAAGAACGGATATCGACTGTATCGCGAGGAGCAGATTTGATGAGCGGCGATTCAACACGCACGCGAGAGTCGGCCACGAGTTTGGGGACTCGCTGGCTGAAGTTCAATGCAGTGGGCGCGGGCGGGATTGTTATTCAACTGGTCGCTCTGGCGATCCTGAAGTCGGTCTTCAAGCTGGACTATCTGCTGTCGACAGCATTAGCCGTGGAAGCAGCCGTAATTCACAACTATTTTTGGCACGAACGGTTCACTTGGGCGGATCGGGCAATCTCCACCTCCCGTACGGAACGCGAGAATAAAAGCATTCCCAGTTCGCGCTTTCTGCACTGGGGAATCCCATCTTCTTGGCTGCGATTTCTGAAATTCAACGGCTCGACTGGACTGTTTTCGATTTTGGGAAACGTGCTGGTGATGCGGGTGCTGGTCGGCCAGGCGCACCTGAACTATTTCGTGGCGAACATCCTCACGATCGCCACCTGCTCGATTTTGAATTTTTTTGTGAGCGATCGCTTTGTGTTTGAAGAGTTGTAGCGCAGGAAACGTCGTACTCTACCCATGTTCAAAACCTCTAGCGCGCGAACACCCAGCTCTTGTCATTGCGCGCGAAGTGAAGCGAATCTGAAACGAAGTCGAGAGCCTGCCCTGAGCTTGCCGAAGGGGACCTTGTGTTTTGATTACACTCGTCAGTCCATGTGGTTATGGCCGTGGCCACGGTTCACATCCCAGATCTCGGCTTCGGTTTTCTCCATCGGATAGAGGTGCACCATCCAGTTAAACACCAGCGGATGAAACGTTCCTCCGCTGGCATCGCACTCTTCCTTCGTGGCGATCGATCCATGTAGTCCGAACTTCGGGCCGAGAGCTTCCTTCTTGCGGTCCTCCGAAGGCATACACAAATTCACATGCTCGTGCCACTGCGCGATCGAGAGCGGAATGCGCTTGTCGAGGTCGTCTTCGTTGTAGCGTTTGGGCGCGGTGTACATCACGCCGACCAGTTTGTATTCATCGCCGTGCTTTTCGTAGAGCAGCGAAGTCGGATGCGCAGGGTTGAAGCTGAAGGCGGCCTCGAAGGCGTATTTGTAATTGGTGAAGTGATACATCTTCTGCGGAACATTGGGCAGGAAGATCTTGAACCCGTCGGCCAGGGCAGTGTGGTAGTCCCTGTACTTTTCCGAGACCTGGCGGGCGGCCTCCACGACTTTGCGAGCGCGCTCATCATCGCCGGGCTTGGGATTGCGCAGCGCGGTCATCTTCATGTGCGGGCCCATGTCCATGTGATGGCCTTCCATGGAGTGCATGGCCGGCGCGCTGGTGTCGGCGTCCATGCCGGGCATGTCTTTCATTCCGGCGGTGGGGGCGGAATTCTGGGTGGACATGTCGTGCGACGACATATCCATGCCGGGCATGGATTGAGAACTCTTATTCTGGGCCGAGGCAATGCTGGCGGCGAGTAAGAACGTGAAAAATGCGTTTACGACCGGCTTGTGCATGGAATCCCCCACGTGTACGTTGATTGTATAAACACGTTGAGGTCCTGGTTGTTGCGCGATAAGAAATTGGAGTTACGGTGGTAATTCGGCCGGTGGAGAGACGGGCGTCTCGCCCGTCCAGCGGGCGGGACGCCCGCTGCTCCATATGGTTTATTGGGCCGCGGCGGACTCTGACTCGACTACTCCCATGGCAGTCAAAGTTTCCTCCACCGACGCCGTTCCCGAGCGCACACAGTCCGGCACGCCAATTCCGTTGAACCCATTCCCTGCAAGAGCCAAGCCTGGAAGTTTTTTGCGGAGCGTTGTGATCCGCTCTAGCCGCTCCAGATGTCCCACTCCGTACTGCGCCATGGCGCCTCTCCACTTGAAGACGCGGGCGAAGAGTGGCTCGGCCTTGAGTTGAAGGATCTGCCCGAGTTCGTCGCGCACGATGCGCAGAATTTCTTCTTCCGGCAGCGATAGCATTTGCTCGCCTCGAGCTCCGCCCAGGAAGCAGCGAAGAATGGCGCGATTCTCGGGCGCACGGTGGGGGAATTTGTTGTGCACGAAAGTGGCCGCGAGCATGCGCTTGCCTTCGCTCCGTGGCACAAGAAATCCGAAGCCGGGGGGAAGCGAATCGCGTACCTGCTTGTCGTAGCCGAGTGCGACCGTGACCGAGGAGCTGTAGTCGATGCCGGCAAGCTCGGCGGAGAGTTCGTGGCCGCATCGTTGCAAGAGAGCTGCAGCGGCGTGTGCGGGCAAAGCGACAATGATCGCGTCGAACTCGTCGGTCTCGAGTCCAGCAGAGACGACCCAGCCACCGGCCTCGGGCGACACGGACTGCACGGCCGCCCTTGTCTTGAGCGATTCGCGATCGAGGGCTGCGACCAGCGCGTCGATCATCTGCTGCATTCCGTCTTTCAGCGACGTGAACAGCGGGCGTGCCGGAGCCTTGGAATTTTTCGCCATGGCCACGCGGGCGGAGATCATGGCGCGGCCCAAGCTGCCGTGCTTGGCTTCCATCTCGGCGAAACGGGGCAGCACAGCTCGTACGCTGAGCTGCGAAGCTTCCCCACCATATACGCCGGAAAGCAACGGGTCAGCCAGGCGATCGACCATCTCGGGACCGTAGTGCCGCTCGACAAAAGCGGCCACAGTCTCATCGCCGTTCGCCTTGTGCGGCGGATGAAACCACTCGCGTGCCATGCGCAGCTTCGTTCCCCAGGAGAATAGCGGGGACAGCACGGTGGGGACGAGCTTGGTGGGCACCATGAACATCAGCCCATCGGGCATTTCGACCAATTTGCCGCGAACCAGGATGTAGGTCTTGCGATCAGCATCATTGGAGCCGATGAGTTGATCTCCGAGGCCGAGCTTCTTACACAGCTCGATGGCCCACGGCTTTTCGGTGAGAAATGAGTCAGCGCCAGCTTCGAGAATGCACCCGTCGACGCGGTCGGTGACTAACACGCCGCCGAATCGGGGACTGGCCTCATATAGGACGTACTCGGCCTCGAGGCCGGCGCGCCGCTTTTCCTCAAGCGCATACGCGGCCGAGAGGCCGGAGATGCCGCCACCAATGATGGCAATGCGTTTCATAAAAGCAGCTGCTGGCTACTAGCTTTTAGCTCTTAGCGACTCCATCCAAGACAAAGCAAATTCATAGGATGGACAAGCACTCCAGCGTCAAAGGAAGCCGTAAAAACTCACCGTCAGCTTCGCGAACCCACCTGTCGGGCTCCCGCACCCACGCTGCGCGCGATATCGGCCAGTGCCGCAATCAGCAGCGGCGATTCGTTCAATGACTCGGCCCGCCACAAGCGCATGCCTTGCCCCTTGGCAAATTGCTTGAAGCCGATATCCACATCGTAAAGCACTTCCACGTGGTCACACAGGAATCCAATGGGCTGCACGAACACTCCGCTATGACCTTCCTGCTTGAGTCTGGTGATCGTGTCTTCGACCGTTGGTCCGAGCCATTCTCCGCCCGACATGCCCTGACTCTGGAAAGCGAACGACCAATCGTCATGTTTGAGTCCCGCACTTTCAGCGACCAGCGCAGCCGTTTCGCGCGCCTGCCTCTCATACGGATCGCCTTCTGCGATGGTGCGCGCGGGCACGCTGTGGGCAGTAAAAAGAATGGGCACCTTGGCGCCAGCTTCTGCGCATGCGCTAACCCAACCCGCACGCAACTTTACTGTGAATGCCCGAATCAGCAATGGGTGGTCGTGCCAGGACTCAACGAACTCCAGAGCGAATGGTGTGCCGGTTTCTCCCTGCACCGCCTTCAGATATAGGCCAACGCTGGTGCGGGAGTTCTGCGGAGCCAGACAGATGCCCACGGCACGAGTAACGCCGTCAGAAGCCATCTTGCGCACGACATTGGGAATCAGCGGCTTCCAGTTGCGCATTCCAACGTACACCGGGACTTGCAACTCATGCGCTAGCAACTCGCCCTGGCGCGCTGTGATTTCATTCATCGGCGAGTGCCCGATCAGAGCGTAGCGATGTTTGACTTCCTCGATAACCTGCGGCGGCACGCCCCGGCCCCCGGTTACGTTGCGCAGAAATTCCGGAATATCGTCGACGGAATCTGCTGTGCCGTGGGCGAGCAAAAGGACAGCGTAATTGGACGTAGATGATGTCATGTTGAAGAACTTGCTGGCGTGCTCAGCGGTTAATGATTCCCTCTCCACTCTTGCACATATTTGCACAAGCGTTTCACGTTCTCGACGGGGGTTTCCGGTAGGATGCCGTGGCCAAGGTTGAAGATGTGTCCCGGACGCCCGCCTGCTCGCCGCAACACGTCGTTCGCCCGTGGTTCAATCTCTTTCCAGTCGGCAAACAGGACCACCGGGTCCAGATTTCCCTGTACGGCTCCGTGGAATCCCATTAACTTCCAGCCTTCATCCAGAGGAATGCGCCAATCCAACCCGACTACCTCGGCTCCGCTTTCCTTCATCGAGGGTAGCAGGGTTGCGCTGTCGGTGCCGAAGTAGATGACGGGGACACCCGTTTTTTGCAGGCGTTTCACAAGATCGGTGACGTACATCAGAACATACCGGCGGTAGTCTTCCACGCTGAGACAGCCCACCCAGCTATCGAAGATCTGGATTGTGTCGGCTCCGGCGCGAACCTGCTCCGCGGCATATTCGCTGGTGACTGCAACGAGTTTCTGCATCAACTCGTTCCAGGCATCAGGCGCGGAGTACATCATTTTCTTGGTGTGAACGTAGTTGCGCGAACCGCCGCCCTCGATCATGTAACTGGCGAGCGTGAACGGTGCTCCGCAAAAACCGATCATGGGCAGGCGGTCGCCGAAATGTTTACAAACGAGTCGAATCGCTTCGGCGACATAACCGAGGTCGGCAGCGCGGTCGGTGCGCAGAACTGTAACGTCCTTCTTGTCGCGGATTGGCTTCTCGATGACCGGGCCCTCCCCGGCTTCGAAGCGGAAAGGCAAACCCATCACCTCGAGCGGAAGAAGGAGATCGGCAAAGATGATGGCAGCGTCGACACCGAGTGCCTCGGCCGCGGTAATCGTGACTTCCGCGGCCAGTTCGGGCTTCTTGCAGATCTCGATCAGACTGTGCTTTTTTCGCACCGCGCGGTATTCGGCCATATAGCGCCCGGCCTGGCGCATGAACCAGACAGGTGTGCGATCCACCGGCTGCGCTTTGCAGGCGCGTACGAAGCGGGAGTTTGGGGCAGACATAAACCATTAAATCTAACATGCGGGGAAGGCGGGCGGCGCCTGGGGAACCGTGGTCAGGAACGCGCGAGGCTCTCAAGGTTTATGCGGTTGCCGTGCTTCTGAATGTCAGCCACGATCTCAAGCGCGAGGGCTAGAACTCGGCGGCCATCTTCAAGCGAAACCACTGGAGTGGAGCTCCGGCGCACCGCCGCGAGGAATGACCGCAACTCCGCAGCCAGCGGTTCCCCCTGCTCCACTGGAGGCTTCGCCATTCCAATCTGCGGATTCACCGAAGGCATTGCGCCTGAGGCCGGGCCTGCGCCGACGGTGAAAACCAACACATCCTGGCGCCCGTAATCGATCGAGATGTACTGGCGGGGCTGGAAAAAACGCAGCTTTCGAATGCGCTCGGTCGAAACCCGGCTCGCGGTAAAGTTCGCGACGCAGCCCGATTCGAATTCCAGCCGCACGTTGGCAATGTCCGTCTTCCCCGAGAGAATAGGCAGTCCGACAGCCCGGACCTCGCGCACGGGCGAGTTGACGAACGAGAGGACAACATCCAGATCGTGGATCATCAGGTCCAGTACAACATCCACATCGAGCGCTCGGGGAGTGAACACACTGAGGCGATGCACTTCGAAAAACATTGGCTGTGTCAGCAAGGGGATGGTGGCCCGCACCGCGGGATTGAAGCGCTCCAGATGCCCAACCTGGGCAATGCGCTGTCGATTCCGTGCGACGGCAATCAACTGGTCGGCTTCCGCGAGCGTGGTGGCCACGGGCTTCTCGATCAGAACGTCGACACCCGCTTCCATCAGGGCGAGCGACGCTTTGGTGTGATGCACAGTTGGAACCGCAACGGAGGCGGCTTGGACTTCACTGTGAGTCGTGAGTAATTGCTCAAGGGATCCGAAGGAGCGGCATCCGAACTCGCGAGCGGCCGAATCGGCGCGCAGCAGATCGGGGTCGACGACCCCGACCAGGCGGACCGGCTCTCCCGCTTGCTCGAGCTGCTTGTAGACCCGGGCGTGATTGCGCCCGAACGCGCCTACTCCGATTACTGCGACATTAATGATGCTGTTGGAGTCCAGGAAAGGCTCTTAGCGGCAGTGGCCGCCGGTTGCCGATTGTACCCACGAAAGCAGGCTGGACGCACCGGCTTTTTCGCCGGTAGCCAAGCTTACAAACCAGCCTTCTTCAGCAGGGCGATCTGTCCGGCATGGTACAGCTCGTGCTGTGCAACGCCATGCAGCATGAAGCCGATGTTGTAGCGTTTGCCGGGCACGCGCTCGCGCAGTCGCACGTCTGAAAGCCCGCGCACCGTTTTCAGCAGATCCGCATGCTTTTCCCGCGTTTGCTCGATTGCTTTCTTCCAGGCCCCAGGACTCTTGTCGACGACTGGAGGAAAGTTCTGTCGCATCTTCAGTTGTAGCGCTTTGCCGGTTACGATGCGGCGATTCACGGCATCGTCCCAGGCCGCGATATGCAGCACGAGTTCCCATATGCTGTGAGCGTTTGGCAGCGGGTGCGCAGCGGCGGTTTTCGCGTCAACCTTGGCCAGTAGTTCCAGGAGGGCGGGGCCGTGCCAGGCGCCTCCGTCGAAGGCATTTTCAAGTTGCTCTGCGATACGCGCGGCTTCGTTCATGCGTTGTTTGATTTTCCAAGAGTGCCGGAAGGCACATTTTATAAACCACAGACGGCGCGCAAGGTGCGCCCTAACGAACCCCCTTAATCGGCGGCGATGCTGATCTGTGCGGTGTCGGCTTTTTGAAGGACGGCGTCCCCATCGAGCAGCAAGCATCGACCCGCGTCAATGGCCAGACACGAAGCACCCGCGTGCTGCATCACTTCGATCGTCCTCACCCCGATCACGGGCACATCAAACCGCATATCCTGATTCGGTTTTGCGATCTTCACGACGGTGAGTGCGCGGCTGAGCGTGGAAGCTTCGCCTTCGAGCGAACGCATGAGCTGTCCGGCACGTTCGATCGTGGCATCGGTTCCTTCCATGGCCTCGACCGCAACACAGGCGCCCTCGGCGATCACTACCGTCTGCCCAATGTCGTATTGCGCGAGGTGTCGAGCGACGGCACGGCCATAGGCGATGTTCTTCCTCTCTTCCTCCGTTGGTTTTCGTTCGGTAAGGATGCCCGATTTCGCCAAAAGTGGTCCGAGAAGCGCCGTGGAATTTTCGAGGCTGATGCCCTCGTCCGCCAGAACCTTCGCGACCGCTCCGAGAAGGGAATCGGTGTTCCGCGTTCCAAGCGACAGCAAAAGCTTGGCGAGCCGCCAGTCTGGCTTGATGCTGGAAAAGATCTGCCTATGCTTGACCTGCCCGGCCATCACGGCGCGATGAACACCTTCGCGCTGAAAAGTTTCGATCAGCCGCGAAAGTTCACCCAGTGACAGCCAATGCACGGAAGCCGCGCCGTGCTTTTCGATTTCGGGGAATGTCTCTTCTTTGATCGCCGCAACTACGACATCGTAACCCTGGGCACGCGCGGCATCGAGCACGAGAAACGGAAACTTTCCATTCCCCGCAATCAGCCCCAGTCTCTGTTTCGTGGAATTCACCTGCTGGAAAGTCTAGCATCCACGCAAAAGGGAATATCCGCACATAGCAGCTAATAGCTAGAAGCTAGAAGCTATTTAATCACTCCCCGCTCCGACCCCTCGATAAAGCGAATCAGCAGCGCAACATCTTCCCCGAGATCGCTCTCCGATCTTAGCTTCTCAAGCGCCTGGGTCGTGTTCAGCTTCGAGGCGAGCAGCACCTTGTAAGCGTGATGAATGCGTGCGATGCGCTCTTTGCTAAATCCGCGCCGTTGCAGTCCGACGGAGTTCATGCCGTAAGCATGAGTACCGCGCTCAGCCGACGTCTTGGAAAACGGGAGAACATCCTGCGTGATGGTGGTGCCGCCGCCGACGAACGCGTGAGTCCCGATGCGCACAAAGTGATGCACCGGGCACAGCGCGCCCACCTGGGCCCAATTCTCCACAATTACGTGGCCACCGAGCGTCGCCCCATTTGCCAAGATGACATGGTCGCCGATCCGGCAATCGTGCGCAATGTGGGTATAGGCCATGACCAGCCCATGGTCGCCGCCTTTGGTCAGGCCGCCGCCCTTCACCGTTCCCCGGTTGATGGTAACGAATTCCCGGATCGTGTTGTGATCCCCGATTTCCAGCCGGGTGGGTTCCCCCGCATAGCTCAAATCCTGGGGAGCCAGGCCGATGGAACTGAACGGGTAAAACTGATTCCGCATCCCGATGCGAGTGGGCCCACCCACGACCACGTGAGAAATGAGTTCGCAACCCTCTCCGATCTCCACATCGGCTCCGATGGCACAAAACGGGCCGACCTTACAACTGGGATGCAGCTTCGCGGCAGGGTCGACGATGGCGCTGGGATGAATGCTCATGCAAAGGGGAGCGCGGCAATCCGAATTGAAAATGAAGTCCGCACCAAAAGGAGGCTAGCTTTCCTCGGAAGGAGTTTCCGCGGCGGCTCCCTTTTGCGACGCGGAGCGTTCGATGAGTTGGCAGGTGACAGTAGCTTCGGCAACGCGTTTCTCGCCGACGAACGCCTTGCCCTCCATACGTACCGCGTTCATGCGCCAGGATTTCACGTCCACCTCGATCCGCACCTGGTCGCCCGGAACGATCGGACGCCGGAAACGGGCACGCTCAATTCCCGTAAAGACCATGAGCTTCTCATCGCGATCTTCGACCTCGGTGAGCAGGAGTGCTCCCCCGGCCTGGGCGATCGCTTCCACGATTAGCACTCCGGGCATGATCGGCAGATTCGGGAAGTGCCCCTGGAAGAAAGGCTCGTTGATGGTGACGTTCTTGATGGCCACAATGCGCTCGCGCCGCCTCATGTCCACCACCCGGTCGATCAGCAGAAACGGGAAGCGGTGCGGCAGAATGCGCTGGATTTCATGGATATCCATCGTGGTCTTGGCGGCGTTGGGCGCGGCAGTCTCCGCGTGCGTAGTGTCAGTCATTGCTGGACGGATTTGGCCCGAAGATTATACTGTACCGCGCCTTTGCCACCCATTTCGGTATAGCCTGGGAGTTCTGAAAACCTAAGCATGACCAGCCGACATTCCCGCCCCTCCAATCACCGTCCACCCGCTGCACGACCTGCGCAGCTCCGGCTACGGTATTTCGAAGAGCAGCGCGATCACATGGTCGACATGATCCGTCGCCTGGTCGAGATGGAGTCCCCCAGCGACAACAAGCAGGCGGTGGACCGCTGCAGCGCGTATGCGGCGGAAGAGTTTGCTGCCCTGGGTGGACGGGCTCAGTTTCACCGCGTGTCGGACTTCGGTAATCACTTGCAGGTAGATTTCGCCGGCGAAACACAACAGAAGCCGGTGCTCCTGCTCGGTCACTACGACACGGTCTACCCGATGGGCACGATCGCCAACATGCCCTGCAAGGTCGCCAACGGCCGACTCACCGGTCCCGGCGCGCTCGACATGAAGTCCGGCATCGCCCTCATGCGGTTTGCCCTACAAGGACTGCAGGCACTACAGGGCCAATTGCCGCGACCTGTGACGGTGCTGCTCGTCTCCGACGAGGAGGTTGGAAGCGACAGTTCCCGCCAGATCACAGAGACTCTGGCGAAACAATCGGCTGCGGTGCTGGTGCTCGAACCTTCTTACAGCATGAAGGGTGCCGTGAAAACAGCCCGCAAAGGAGTGGGCGAGTACGTTTTGAAAGTCAAAGGGGTCGCGTCACACTCCGGACTCGACTTTGAAAAAGGACAGAGCGCCATTCTGGAATTAGCCCAGCAGATTCTTGCAATCCAGAAACTGGTCGACGTGAAACGGGGGCTGACGCTCAACGCGGGGTTAATCCAGGGCGGCACCAGGGTGAATGTGGTAGCGGCCGAGGCGACTGCCACTCTCGACGTTCGGGTCGCCCGCATGAAAGATGCGGCCGTGATCGATAAGAGATTGCGCTCGCTGAAGCCTTTCAATCGCAAGTGCCATCTGGAGATCAGCGGTGGCGTGAATCGTCCGCCAATGGAGCGAACCCCAGGCGTGGTGGCGCTCTACCACAAGGCAGTCCAGATCGCGCACGAGCTGCATTGGAAGCTCGGCGAAGCTGCGGTTGGAGGTGGTTCCGACGGCAATTTCACGGCCGGCTTGGGTATTCCCACCTTGGATGGTTTAGGCGGAGTCGGCGACGGCGCGCATGCCATTCACGAGTTCATCACCATCTCGGAGCTCCCGCGACGCGCCGCTCTGGTGGCAGGATTGATTGAAAGCGCCTGAACTGTCGCCAGTCTTCAGTCGTCAGCTCCCCACACTTATGGCGGCGTTTATCCTCTGGTCGGGGGCACTCGGTGGCACGACCGTCGGAAACGAGCTATTGCTGGCGACTGACGACCGATGACTGGCGACTGTCTTTTGACTCCCTGCCAAAACAGGCCTACACTTCCTTCAGGGAAAGCCTGAGAGCGTG
>Ga0187825_10000211_pt1 | contig 12374 bp, 11 predicted proteins | sample NC_wetland_sal_i_11_FD_132421 | JGI IMG/M metagenome (GOLD analysis project Ga0187825, IMG submission 132421) | Wetland sediment microbial communities from Neuse River Estuary, North Carolina, USA - SourceSoil_5 | ecosystem: Environmental > Aquatic > Freshwater > Wetlands > Sediment | place... | reverse complement strand
TGACCCTCGATCCACCAGCCATCGCGCACGCTGAGGCTTGGGACGCCGTTCAAGGCGGCTTTCATCCCGCTCGTTCCCGATGCTTCGTAGGGGCGATGTGGCGTGTTCAGCCACAGATCGACACCACTTGTGAGAAGACGAGCCCAATTGAAATCGTAATTTTGGACATAAACGATGGGAATAGAGTCGCGCAGAGCCGCCGCCGCTTGAAACACCCTCCGGATCACGTCTTTTCCTTCTTCGTCGTGTGGATGGGCCTTTCCGCCATAGACGACCTGGAATGGGCCCGCCTGGCGGCGGATGGCACGAAGTCTATCCAAATCCGTAAACAGCAGTTCAGGCCGCTTGTATGCGGTTGCTCGCCGCGCAAATCCCAGCGTAGCAACATTTTCGTCGAATTGAACCCCGGTCGCTTTCGCAATCCGTTGAATCATTTCTCGCTTCGCAAGGAGATGCGCCTGCCGGATTTCTTCGAGATTGATGCCGATGGCATACCGAAGGTAGAGATTGTCACGACGCCATTCCGGAATGTGCCGGTCATATAACTCCTGAAAAGAAGAGCTCGTCCATGTGACACCGTGTACCCCATTCGTGATGGCGTGAATGGGATAGTTCGGGAACATTCCATGGGACACTTCCCCATGATGCATAGCGACGCCATTGACGTATCGCGAGCACCGCAACGCGAGATACGTCATGTTCAAATTTCCAGGCGGACAACAACGGGTGACGTCGAGAATGCTGATTCGGTCTGGACCGAGAACCTGACGAGCAAGGTCGAGCGGAAACTGATCAAAGGCGGCCGGTACCGGAGTATGGGTCGTGAAGACGCACTGGCTGCGTACAGCTTCGATGTCATCTTCAGTGGCACTAGTCAAATTCGGCCGTCCAACACGTTCTTCGAGCAAGGCTAAGGTAAGCAGAGCTGAGTGACCCTCGTTCATGTGGAATCGGACGATGTCGGTATATTCCAGCAAGCGCAGGAGCCGCACTCCGCCCATGCCAAGCACGGCTTCCTGGCAGAGTCGGTACCGCTCGTCACCTCCGTACAGGTTGTTGGTGAGTGTTCGCTCCCACAAAGGATTCTCGGGCATATCGGTGTCCAGAAAATAGACCGGAACCGTGTGGCCAGACACGCCTTTTACCCAATAGCGCCAAGCTCGAATGCTTAACCGAGCCCCATCCAGAATGAGTAATACGATGGGCTCGACACGCTCGAAAACTGCTTCCGGATTCCAATCTTCAGGCTGCTCGGACTGCTGGCCGCTTTCATCGAGTTGTTGGCGAAAGTATCCCCGGCGGGGAAGCAAGGTCACACCGACCATCGGGAGGCCGCGATCCGCTGCCGAACGCAATGCATCTCCGGCCAACACTCCCAAGCCACCCGCGTACGTTGGGATCTGGGGGTCCACTGCGATTTCCATCGAGAAGTACGCGATCGTAGCTTGGTGCTCGTCGGTCAACGCAGTCTCCCCCATTGTCAACGATGGTTGCTTTATAACCCACTAATTCTGAAGAGTTTGTGATCGTCGTCACTTTTGGGGGTGATCGAGACCACCGTGTATCGCCTTCCCTAAGGAGTATTAGTTCACTAGAAACGGCAGAAGGTGGATGAAGGATTTGCTGTTCGAATTGTCCGTACAAGAGGTGGCGTCATGAAGACCAAGTTGTACGTTGCAGCGGTGCTTGCCGGTGCTATGTTGTTCGTCGCTGGGCACCTGACCGCCAGCGGCGCAGGCAGTCTGAGTGAGAATACTCAAGCAAATTTGTCGACCGCCATGCACGGTGAGGCGTTCGCCTATGCAAAGTATTTGCTGTATGCCAAGGAAGCGCAACGGAATGGGAATACGGAATTGGCAAGTCTGTTCGCACAGGCCGCCAAGACGGAACGCTTCCAGCATTTTGCAGAGGAAGCAGAACTCGCGGGGCTTGTGGGCAGCGACGCGGACAACCTGAAGGATGCAATCAAGGGCGAATCCTACGAGGTCGACACGATGTACCGCAAATTCGCGGAACAAGCAAAAGCGTCCGGAGACAAAGCCGCGGCGGATCGTTTTGAAGAAATTCGCCAGGATGAAATGGCTCATCGCGATGCCTTCAAGATCGCGCTGGCGAAGACAGAAAAGAAGCCATCCGGAAGTCAGTAGGATGGCGAGAACTCGTCGGCTCTGGCGTGGACCACATGGAAGGAGGGCGAATGTTAACCTCTCTAAAACGACTTGCTGTTTTGCTCGTGTTTATTCTGGTGGCAGTTCAGTTCTTTCAACCGGCCAGAACTAATCCTCCAGTCGATTCTAGGCGCGAATTGCACGCAAATCTCGTTGTAGATGCAGCTGTGGCTACCGTTTTTGAGCGTTCCTGCAATGATTGTCACTCCTATCGTAGCGTATGGCCCTGGTATAGCCACGTGGCTCCAGTTTCGTGGCTGGTGGTTTCTGACGTAAATCGGGGACGGAAGGCATTGAATTTGTCAGAGTGGGCCGGCTACCAGCCTGGGGAGCAGCAGAAACAGTTGTCCGAAATTTGCAAGGAGATATCAGAGGGCGAGATGCCCGGTCTTCCTTACACTCTTCTGCACCGGCGTGCCAAGCTCAACGCGACCGACGTTACCAACATTTGTAGCTGGACACGAGCCTCTGCGCAAAACATCTCAGCTACAAGGGGAGAGAAATGAGAGATTGCCTTGTCGGGAGACGCATTGCTCGGTGCGCTACAGGAGAAGGCCATGTATCGCTGGTCGCGACCAAACAATGAGCGGCTCATTTATATAGCAAGGCACGACCTCTCGTTCTTACGCTTTGCCTTGCTTTTCCTTTCTTGCCGATGGCGCAAAGCGCGGAAACGCAGATCCAACAGCCGAACGCTACAAGGGATGATCAACAGAAACCACCCGAATACACCATCTCTGTCGAAGCGGGCCTTGTACTTCTGGACGTTCTCGTGACGGATGAGGACGGAAACATTCTGTCGGGTCTATAGAAAGGAAATTTCCGGATCCTGGATCAAGGGAAGGCGCAAACCATCAGCTACTTTGCACCCACGGAGGATCCGATCACGATTGTGATCCTGATGGAATACAGCGGGCTGGCGTATGACTACTTTGCGTACAAAGCCGCGTATTGGGGTTCCGGGTTTCTGCGACATCTCGATAGCAAGGACTGGATTGCGCTCATTACCTATGACATGAAGCCGACAATCCAGGTGGACTTCACGCGCAATAAAACGGAGGTACAAAACGCACTCAGCGCTCTTTCCTACCCAGGATTCAACGAAGCCAATTTGTTTGATGCGGTCGTCGACACGCTGGAAAAGCTTGACCGCATTAAAGGGAAGAAGGCGATCCTTCTTATAACTACGGGAATAGATACGTTCAGCAAGGCAAGGCTGGATGACACGCTGGATAAATTAAGGAAGAGCAATGTGACAGTGTTTTGCGTTGGGGTAGCCGAGAGCGAATATATGACGGCAGAAACCAGGACCGGCAGCTCCTCGATCAGCTATTTACAGTCCAAGAACCAATTGCAGGCATTTGCCAACCTCACCGGCGGAATGGCATGGTTTCCGCGCTTTGAAGGAGAAATGCCTGACTTGTTCAGGAGCGTTGTGGGTTTTCTCCGCAGTGAGTATGAACTCGGCTTTTCGCCGTCCCGTGCAAGACGTGATGGCAAGTATCACAAATTGAAAGTGGAGATCGTGGGACCAGATGGCCGCCCCTTGCGGGTCACCGATCAAAAAGGCAGACGGCGAAAGGTCATTGTGTACGTGCGGCAAGGTTACGTGTCGGCACAGCTGGCTGAACGTTAGCGGGCGGAAAAGAATTTGCTGAGATTCCCACAAAATACGCGTGGGTTGGAGGTAGGGATGCGAGACATCCTACGGCGGGCACTGGCCTTCTTGTTGAGCGCCCAACTCGGTGTTCTAAGTCTAACCCTGCAAGGCTCCGCTGCCCGCCAAGCCTCTGCAGATTCCGGACACGCCGAACTGTCGATGCAGGTCCAACCAAAGGAACCGGCTCCGTTGCGAGGATTCTTGCAGAAGTCGTATCTAGAGCTCTTCGACTTGGCGCACACTCTGAAGTTCAGCACGACTGAAATCGCAGCTCAGCGGAGGACGCTCGAAAAGGGGAAGAATTCTTGTGTGGCACGTTTCAAGGAGCACGCCAAGCAATACGGAAAGCAAATCGATGCAGCGGAAAAGGATCTCAAGAAGACAACGGCTGGCTTACGCGAGACCGAACGCAATCAAAAGCACTGCAAAATACAGAATCTTGAGCTGCTCAGGAGCGAATCCCAGGCTCTTTCGAGCCATGCTATCCCTACAGCCTATGACAATCTGAATGCGAAACTTGATCTGATTGAGAAATGGCCATCGCTTTACAGGCAAACGCAGCAGGAGATAGCCAATGGCTCATACCTAACCCGCCGTTGGGGCGATGTGAAAGACATTGGCTTTCGGGAGATCGCCGCTAACCAACAAGATGACATCAAGAAGGGTCAGCAGGCGATCGAGGAAATGAAGCGTTCGGGGCTTCTGCCGCCGGAGGTGGAAGACAAAGCGATTCAAGAGTATGTGAATTCAGTGGCGCAACGCATAGCCCAAAAATCCGACTTGAAGATTCCGCTACATGTCTCGGTGCTCCAGTCGCGGGAAATCAATGCGTTTGCGCTGCCGGGCGGATATCTGTTCATCGAGCGAGGTCTGCTCGAAGCCGCCGAAGACGAATCGGAACTGGCTGGAGTCATCGCGCATGAAATGGCACATGATGCCGCGCGCCATGCCAATAAGCTAATGAAGCGGGCAACAATTGCCGGGATCTTTTATCAAGCAGCTCAGGTTGCGGCCATGATTCTAACTGGCGGCGTCGCTGGCATTGGCACCTACTACGCACTACAGTATGGCTTCTACGGTCTCGGCTTAGTCCTCAACTTGGAGTTGCTTGGAGTAAGCCGTGATTATGAACTTGAGGCTGACCAACTGGGCCTGCAATATGCCTGGAATGCCGGTTATGATCCAAGCGGTTTCATCAGGTTCTTTGACAAGATAGCCACGCGGGAGGGCTACGTGAATGGCGCGAGTTGGTTCCGGACGCATCCTCCTTTCTACCAGAGGATGGTAGACACCCGGCGAGAGATTATGTTCCTGCCCGACAAGCCGGAAATGATTGTTCAGACCTCGGCCTTCGACCAGATGAAGAAGGAGTTGGCTCCAATCGCAGAGAGCGCGAAGAAGGAAGAATTGAACAAGCCCAGCCTCAAGATCACGCGACAGGAAGGATGCGAACCGCCCAAGAAACTCGAGTACAAGCCGGGACAACCGATCGAGGAACTGTGCTCTGCGCCACCGCAAACCGTGAGCGGAATCGCCCAGTAGTTACAATTCGGGGGAGACAAGGGAGTATCGGCATCACGATGACCAGGCAGCTAACTCCGGCAGTTGTCGATGCGGTCTTCCACATGCACGAAATCACCAAGATCTATCACATGGGGGATGTAACGGTCGAAGCTCTTCGCGGCATCACCCTCGATTTGTTACCGGGTGAATTCGTGGTGATGCTGGGTCCCTCGGGAAGCGGAAAATCCACGCTCTTGAACATCCTGGGAGGACTCGATGTGCCGACCAGCGGCGAAGTCCACTACCGAGATCACAATCTGACAGCCGCCACACGAGAAGAGCTCACCCGCTTCCGGCGTGAACACGTGGGTTTTGTCTTTCAATTCTACAATCTCATTCCCAGTCTGACGGCGTTGGAAAATACGGCGCTGGTTTCCGAGATATCCGAGAATCCGCTTGATCCTGAGGAATGCTTGCGGATGGTGGGGCTTGGCGACCGATTGCATCACTTCCCGGCACAGATGTCCGGCGGCGAACAGCAGCGAGTGGCCATCGCGCGGGCAGTGGTGAAGAGGCCGGAAGTGCTGCTTTGCGACGAGCCCACGGGAGCCCTCGACTATGCGACCGGAAAGATCGTTCTGGAAGTGCTTGACCAGGTAAATCGAGAGCTGAAGACGATCACCGTGGTCATCACGCACAACGCGGCAATCGCGGCCATGGCGGATCGAGTGATACGCATCAGCAGTGGGATGATCGCCGAAATCCAAAAGAATGAACGGCGAGTCTCACCAGCGGAATTGGCATGGTGAGATGCGACTGAGCGCTTTAGATCGAAAACTGTTTCGCGATCTCTGGCATATGCGTGGCCAGGTCGTGACGGTGGCCCTGATCGTAGCTTCGGGTATCGCCACTTATGTGACCATGCGTGGCGCCTACGAATCAGTTGAGCGCGCACAACAGCAGCAATATGCGCGCTTCCACTTTGCCGATGTCTTTGCCCAGCTAAAGCGCGCACCCAACAGTCTGGCCGGTGAGATCGAATCGATTCCTGGGGTTGCTGTCGTCCAAACCAGGGTGGTCGTTGAGGTCAACCTGGATATTCCCGGGCTGAATGAGCCCGCGGTCGGACGTTTGATCTCTATTCCTGAACGCTCAGGGCCAATGCTGAATGATCTGTTCTTGCGGCGAGGGCGATATATCGAGCCGGGGCGTCCGGACGAAGTATTGGTTAGCGAAGCCCTTTCAAGCGCCAATGGTCTTGGGGTCGGTTCTTCACTTTCAGCAGTCATCAATGGCCGCTGGGAACGTCTTCATATCGTAGGCATCGCATTGTCGCCCGAATACGTCTACGAGATCCGCGGCGCTGAGATCTTTCCGGACAACAAAAGGTTCGGTGTCCTTTGGATGAGCCGTGAGGCATTGGGACCATTGTTCAATATGGAGGGTGGCTTCAATGACATATCGCTCACGCTGGCTCCAGGAGCGAATGAAGCGGAGGTTATCGGAAGGCTCGACAAGATATTGGAACCCTACGGCGGGCTGGGAGCGTACGGCCGTGCAGATCAAATGTCTCACCGATTCCTCACCGACGAAATAGCCCAGGACCGCATTACCGGGATATTTGTGCCGTCCATTTTCCTGGGCATTGCCGCATTCCTGATTCATGTGGTCCTATCTCGACTGGTGAGTACGCAGAGAAACAACATCGGTTTGTTGAAGGCGTTCGGCTATTCGGATGTGGCAGTGGGCGTTCATTACCTGAAGCTTGCCCTGGTCGCCGTAATGGTGGGTACTCTCATCGGATTGCCTCTGGGTATTTGGCTGGGCAGGGGTCTGGCTCGGATGTATCAGAATTTCTTCCGATTTCCCGAACTGAGGTTTATTGCCAGCCCGGGATTAATACTCTGGAGCATCACAATTAGCGCATTGGCGGCATGCCTGGGTGCGCTCTTATCGCTTCGGACAGTTGTCGCACTGCCGCCTGCAGAGGCGATGCGCCCCGAATCCCCTCCCCAATTCAGAGAAGGAATTGCCGAACGTCTGGGAATTGCCCGGCTGATATCCATTTCTACTCGGATGATTCTGCGAAACCTGGAACGAAGACCGTGGAAAGCCTTTCTCACGGTTGTGGGGATGTCTTTCGCAGTCGCGATTCTGATCGTAGGTTTTTACTTTTTCGACGCCATCGAATATCTGGTGCAGGTGCAATTCCGGACCGCCCAACGAGATGACATAACAATTTCTCTGGTTGAGCCGCACGGGGAGCAAGCAAGCTACGATGTTAACCACCTGACGGGTGTGCTGCGCTCGGAGCCATTCCGAATCGTGCCCGCACGCCTTCGCTTCGGGCACCGCTCACAACGCATTGGGCTTTTGGGGCTCGAAGCCAATGCCGATCTTCGGCGGGTAGTAGGACAGAATCTTGACATAGCGCGCATTCCGCCGGAAGGCGTACTACTCACGAGCAAACTCGCGCAAGAGCTTGGCGTTCGGCCGGGAGATAACGTCACCGTGGAAATTCTGGAAGGCGAGCGTCCGGTACGGCAGGTCGCCGTCAGGGCTACGGTGGATGAAATGATCGGGCTTTCTGCCTATATGGACATTTCCGCGCTGAACCGCATGATGCACGAAGGCCCGTCCATTTCGGGCGCTTATCTCTCCGTGGACGCTGAGAAGTTAGGACCTCTTTATTCTGAATTGAAGCGAACGCCGGCCGTGGCGGGTGTCGCCGTGCGACAGGCCATGATCGAGAGCTTCTATCGCACGATAGCGGAGAGTCTGCGAATCTCAACAGCTGCACTGAATCTGTTTGCTTCCGTAATCGCCATCGGCATGGTCTACAATGGCGCGCGAGTAGCGCTCTCCGAACGCGGACACGAACTGGCCTCACTGCGTGTCCTCGGCTTTAGCCAGCGCGAGATTAGTTTCATGCTGTTGGGAGAACAGGCAATCCTCGTGTTAGCGTCGATCCCGTTTGGAGTGCTGATTGGTTACGGTTTCTGCACGGTGCTCACCACGGCAATGCAGACAGACCTGTACCGCATGCCCCTGGTGGTTAACGCAAAGACATATGTTATTGCCGCACTGATTGTAGGTCTGGCTTCTGTAGGAACCGGGGTCTTGCTCTATCGGAGACTTAGTCGTCTCGACTTGGTGGCAGTTCTAAAGACGAGAGAGTAATGTGGCACGGAATCGAGTGCGTCGCAAAATTCTTATCATCGGCGGTCTGCTCGGGGTTCCCGGGCTTCTCTGGATTCTGTTGCGGCCTACGCCGGTTCTCGTGGAGGTCGCGAAAGCCACGCGTGGCCCCATGCGCGTGACCATTGATGAGGACGGAGAAACGCGAGCCCACGACCGCTTTGTCCTAGCGGCGCCCATTCCTGGCCGAATGCTTCGCGTTGACCTGGAAGAAGGAGATACTGTCTCGAAAGACCAGATCGTTGCCAAGATCGAGCCACTTCCGCTAAACCAACAACAGCGCGAGGAGGTCCTCGGACGTATCGAGACTGCAGAGGCGGGGAAGCGCCAGGCGGATGCTCGAGCGGCGCACGCCCGACACGATTACGAACAGGCCAGGCGAGACCGCGACCGTGCAGAACAACTGGGCCGCGAAAGAGTCATTTCCACACAAGCTCTGGAAGAAGCGAGAAATGTGGAAATCACCGGTGCGGAAGAGCTACGAGCAGCCCAATTCAGCGCAGTGGCGGCTGCCGCCGAAGTGAAGGTGGCGCGCGCGGGTTTGGTTGGTATCGAAACTAGAGTCCCGGGACACAAAATAATCGACCTGCGCTCACCCGTCGCAGGGCGGGTCTTGCGAGTTATTGAGAAGAGCGAGCGCATAGTCCAGGCAGGCTCACCGGTCGTGGTACTCGGGGATCCTGGGAAGATCGAGATTGTCACCGACGTTCTGACCACCGATGCTGTCAACATCAAACCGGGCGCAGCCGTTTTTCTGGAAGGCTGGGGCGGGAATCATCCCTTGCAGGCGAAGGTGCGCTTGGTAGAGCCGTCAGGATTTACAAAGATCTCCGCTCTCGGCGTAGAGGAAAAGCGAGTCAACGTGATTGCAGACTTCATCGACCCGCCGGACGGCTTGGGAGATGGGTATCGTGTGGAGGCGCGTATCGTGACATGGGAAGCTTCGGAAGTCTTAAAAGTCCCAGGAAGCGCAACATTTCGCGATCGTAATGGCTGGAGTGCTTTTGTCGTGGACGGGGGGCGCGCACGCCAACGTGACGTTCAGATCGGTCATAGAAATCAAGCTGAGGCGGAAATCATGGGTGGAATCTCCGTTGGAGAGCAAGTCATCCCTTATCCCTCGAATCAACTTCACGATGGTGATCGTGTTCGGACCCAGTAAGATGACCAAGAGCCGAGCTACGCTCCCTTTTTTGATGGCTCTAACGGCCATCGCACTCTACTTTTGCTATCTTCTCGTTGCCCCATTTCTCAAGCCAATCATTTTCTCGTCGATCCTGGCGATCATCTTTTATCCCGTGCAGGCGCGTATCCATCGCGTGATCAGAAACCGACACATTTCGGCTCTGCTGTCCACAGCCGTGGTTATTCTACTCATTATCCTGCTTTCCTTTTTCCTTGGACGAGCAATCGTGTCAGGGCTGGGAGAGATTTACCAATCGCTGCGTGGTTCGGGAGAAGGCCGCGAACGTCTGACCCTGTTCATCGTGCAGGTTATCGATCGAGCAATCGCATGGACGAGCGGGTACGTACCGATCTCAGCTCCAGACTTGCAGAAGGCACTTTTAACCCAAGTCGAAAAAGTGGTCGCCGGTCTGGTCGCCGTGACTGCCGGCGCGTTCCAAAGCATAACTTCTCTCGCCGTGAATGCGTTGATGACTTTCTTCATCTTGTTCTTTTTGCTTCGCGATGGCAGGTCCATGCTTCGCCGTGGAGCTGTCATCTTGCCACTTAGACCTAACCAGGTGACCCGCCTGTATCAATGTGTCAAGGACACGCTAAACGCTATTGTTTACGGCACTCTCGCTATAGCTGCGGTTCAAGGAACTCTCACCGGCCTTGCATTCTGGGTACTGGGTGTCTCATCCCCGGTCATTTGGGGAGTGGTCACGTCGCTGTGTGCTCTGCTGCCTATAGTCGGAACGACCTTTGTCCTATTGCCGGCGATGTTCATGCTCATTCTCAGCGGTCACTGGGTAAAAGGTTTGATTCTTTTGATCTGGGGCATATTCGTTGTACATCCCGTGGACAATGTCTTGAGGCCGTATCTGATCGGGGAGCACACAAAGCTTTCGACACTTTACGTCTTCTTCGCGGTGCTCGGAGGACTAAAAACATTCGGAGGTGTCGGAGTGTTTATCGGGCCATTGGTTCTTGCCGTAACGGTGGCGCTATTCAGATTTCTGCGAGAGGAGAAACGGGCTGGTACGTGGAGCCTAGAAGAAGATGGAGGCTAGAAGAAGTCTCCGCCCCAATTGTGCCGCTTCAAAGCAACAAGCTCGAAATCCACGCGAGCACGTCCAGCGCTCCTCCCGATTGCCAAATGTTTCGGCCATCTTGCCCTGGCAGCACGAGATCCCCAACTTGATTCGGCGATGACGAGGAGCGGTATCACTACTCTGTGTGATTGCCCTCACTGTGCTCGAGTGAGAACGCTACGAGAATTGGTTGGAGGTATTTTTCCTCGCTATCCCTTTCTTCCCTGAGACGACCGATTTGGCAGCCACGTTAGGGTTTCTTGCAATGGGCTTGCATGCAACCATACCGGCGATTCGAGCTCTTACCATCACGCTCCTGTTTGAGAGTCAATTCGTTCTTTCACAGACCAGTTCCACTGGCGAGAATGTGACCAGCCCACAAGGAACATCCGTTGAGGCTTCTCGTTGCGTTCAGCCAAGCCCTCTCATGTCAGCCGCGGACTACGAAGAACGAACCTTGGATCATCCGGTTCAGTGACATTCAACGGAGTGTCGGCGTCGCCTTGGAGTTGGAGCCCGACCTTGATTACGGTACCCGCGCCGCTCAGCGCCACGAGTGGCAACGTTGTCGTAACCGTTGGCGGAGCGCATCTTACCGCGGGAAGTTTTACCGTGCAGTCCCAGATCCCCAGCACCGCCACCGAGTTCAGCTACGACCCGATGGGACGCATCAATTTACAGCCTGTCTTGCACACCGATGAACTGAGGTACGGGCGGGGGCGTGGGGATGTCCTATGTCTACAAGCTCGCAGGCATTACAACGTCGATCTCGTCCTATGGCGGAATTACGCTGCAGTACGGACTCGACGGCGCCGGTCGTGTTGCGCAGGTGACTAGCAGTTGGGCCGATACCCAGCACCCTGCAACTCTGGCCACGGCGGATCCTTCGGTCGGGTATTACCCCACCGGAGTGCTGCGGAAGATGGCTCTGGCAAACAACCTTACAGAAGCCGCCGTATACAACAATCGTCTGCAGCCCTGCCGGATCAGCGTGAATTCCTCCGGCGCCCTGCTCAGCACTTGCAGCGACGCTCTGCCGTCGGGCAACGTACAGGACTATAGCGCCGGTTTTACTGCGGGAGCTAACAATGGCAACGTCGGAGGCGTTACGGCTGCGGGTCAGCAACAATTCACCCGGACCTACGGGTACGACTCGCTGAATCGCTTGCAAACCATGTCGGCTCCGGGAGATCAGTGCGGAAGTAACGCCGAGATCATTTGCCCTCCGGCGAGAACTTCCAGATTGTAGAAACCAGCCCCAGCCGATTGGCAATGATGCCGCCATCGGGAGTCCACGCTGGCGAGTGCAGGTCGCTCGCGTTGTCGCCCGCCAAACGCGTGATTCGCCCCGTCTTCAGGTCAAGCAGCGCCAGCGGATTGAACCACGAGTCGGCCACATTGAGCGTCACGAGCATCTGGCCGTCGCTCCGTATGGTACCGGGCGAAATGTAAAAATTAAACAAGGGCGAGGTGCGGTCGAACGGAATGGGGCGTTCGGACCCGCCGCCGGCAGGAACATCAAACAGGCTGTACTTCGTAGGAGAAGACACTCGCCCCGGCACGGCAGGAACCGGACTGCTGTTTTCT
>Ga0187825_10000210_pt1 | contig 12400 bp, 10 predicted proteins | sample NC_wetland_sal_i_11_FD_132421 | JGI IMG/M metagenome (GOLD analysis project Ga0187825, IMG submission 132421) | Wetland sediment microbial communities from Neuse River Estuary, North Carolina, USA - SourceSoil_5 | ecosystem: Environmental > Aquatic > Freshwater > Wetlands > Sediment | place... | reverse complement strand
TAATGCGCCCACCATGGAACAGGCCCTGGTCGTACCCGCGGTTCGCTCCCGGCGCCCCCAGGGCGAGTAAACAGTCTTCAGTCGTCAGTCATCAGTCGTCGGTCGTCAGCCGCCCTACAGTCATCAGCAGTCGGCCGTCAGCCGCTGCTCTTAAGTCTTCAGCTGACGACTGACAACTGACGCCTGACGACTGCCCTTCCAAGAATCGCTGATCGCGGCCGTGCAATTGTGGTAGGCTCCACTTCTCATGATGGACGTCAAACGCGAACGCCGTTCCGGGCAACGTGTTGCCGCGCGCCTGCCGGTCTCCATTAAGAGCCGGAGGGGAACAGTCGAGGCCACGGGTTTCACGCGCGATTTGAATACTGGCGGCATCTTTCTTTATACCGACTCTCGTATCGTCGCCGGCAGCGAGTTGGAGATGGTCCTGATTCTTCCGCCGGAACTCACTCACGGAGCAAAACAGTGGGTATGCTGCCGGGCGTCCGTGGTGAGAATAGAAGATAGCGAGGACGGCGGAGATTTTGGTGTGGCCGCCAGCATCCGCAGCATCGAGATCCTGCCCGAAATCCCAAGCTAAATATCTGACCGGCAATAACTTGCGCCGCATCTCAGGGGTCTGCGGCAGACCTCGCGGGCAGACACGACGCCATCGGTCGCAAAAATCAAGAAAGAAAATATGTGGAATTCCTAATGACAACTGCATCGGTTCTGGTGCAATATTGCAGACCCCTGAAATGCTCTGGTTCAAGGGAATCCCAGTTTCAGCCGATGCAAGACTATAGACGTCGCTGATTCCGGCGATTGCTGTTGCCGTTCACAATCTCAAAAAGCTTTGGATGGCCGGGCTATGTGGATTGAAAAATTATTGGCCGGCGTGTTGCGTGTGCTCACGCCGCTGGGGCCGCGTTATATAAGGCCTGCGCTGGCGCAGCGCATTTACCTGCTGTGGATTTTTCGTAATTTCAAGGTCCTGCCCCTGCAGGTGTTGACGCCGCGTCAACGCCACATGATTGACGTCTTGTGTGTGGACCCCCGATTCGTTGCCCCCACCGAACCAGACGGATGGGAAGCCCCCATCCTGGGAACCCTGGAGCGCCGCCCGCCCATGGCTCAGTCGCCCGTCGCGCCCGCGCCGGGATCGACGCGAGTGTCGGCGTTCGCCGCCGATCTCTCGAACGCAGAACGCCGGTCGTGATCGGTTGCTCGGAATCTGGATTTCCCCAAGGACGGTCCGGGTTTGATTACGGCGGCCAAGGGCAGCGGCATTCGCGCCCGACCTAACAAACTGAGAACTGACAACTAGCAATCGGGTTTCAATCCAACCTAGCCCGGGGCATCCTGGTGCGTTCGCAGCACAGTTCGTGGCCAAGACACCGGTGACGCAGATTTGCTCAACGTCCGCCGCCCTCGCGCGCTGCGGTTGGTGCGGCCGCAATTGCTTGTGTTATATTCGTTGACGTCGTTTGCCGTCAGCTGATCCGGTGGTTCGGCAAGCAGAGGTTCCGGCAAGCAGCTTCCCGGCTGCAGCATCAAGCGATCGCCCGCAACCCGCGGCTAGACTGGCGGGCCCCCGGGGCTGAAGCCCAATCCAGAAACGGGCGCGTAGCTCAATTGGCAGAGCAACTGACTCTTAATCAGTAGGTTGAAGGTTCGATTCCTTCCGCGCTCACCATTTATCAATATTTTAGCTAGCTTTCCCTGCCGTTTCCCTGCCGTTGCGAGCGAGGCGGACAATCTTGCCGTGAGCTTCGGCCATGTCCGCGGTGTGGGCTGAGCCGTATTGGTTCATAGTGGTCCATACATCGGCGTGTCTCATTACTCATGCTCATCCGCATCATGAATGATAAAGGACGTTGTCATTCACGATAATCAGGGTACCAGCAGCAGCGACCAATCCGCTTTCCAATGAAGCTGACATCGCCAAGGTACAGGAGTGGCTCGGGCACGCGAAGTTTCCACGACGCGGCTGTATGGCCGGAGAAAGAGTAGGCCGGAGGATAGTCCGACATTTCACGTGAAGTATTGAGCCCGCCAGATAGAATGTGTCGTTGTATGAAAACAGATTGCCTCGAACGTGGCAAGCAGTAGTGTGACGGTAAGGAGCGTACTATGGCGCGTAAGTTTCTTAAACGGGATAGCTCGCCAATTCTGGCGGCGGCTGAAAATTGGATCAGGACATGTCTGATCGAGGACCGCTCGGTATTCCTGGCTGACTCCCGCTGGACGGCACCGCTGGTGGACGAGGTGTTTCGGGCTTTTGTAGAGCATCCGGACTTCGGCGATGACGATTTCATGACGAAGCTGAAGGGGCAGATGAAGAATGCTTCAGCTCCCGCACAGCAACTGATAGCCCGAAATGCTGTGGGCGCTTCTTCTTTTTCCGTCAAACATGAAGGCGACAACGAAGCGCCGCCAGATACGCGAAATCTGGGGACTGTCCGGACAGTCTGTTCCTGAAAATCATCCGCTGCTCGACGATGCCGTGCTCGCGGGCATCGGGTCCGGGGGCCGGGATTCAATAACTACCGGCCTAACGAGCTGGAGTTTTTGATTGGCTTGGTGCGTGATTTGAAGCAAAAAAACGAAGCGGAGCGACGGCACATTCTTACCGACTACGATGCATTCTTGGGCTGGATAGAATCGGTGCCGCGCAAGGGCAGTCGGCAGTATCGCACATGCTCAGGTTCTTTGCATTTCCCGATCGTGTCGAGCGGATTTCATCGAACAATGACCGCCGAAATATTCTCACGGCCTTTAACGCAGGTTCGGCGCGCGAAGTGGCGGAATGGAACGACCAACAGCTCGATGCAAAACTTTTGGAATTACGCAGGCGGCTGGAGGCCGCTCAGCCATCTACAGTGCTGGATTTCTACGAATCACCGCTGAAGGAACAGTGGTCGCGTGACCGGACAATAAAAACGTCCGGAGGAGAGGTAAGGGTCACGGTCCCCGCCGATGATGAGGAAGTGGAAGAAAAGCCTGCGGATGATGCAGGCGTGAAAGCTCCGGAGGGGCGTCAATCGATTCAGATTCAGGCCAAACTGGCGAGAATCGGCTCGGTGATGGGCTTCAAGGTATGGATTCCACGTCCCGACAGAGCCCGTATCGTAGAGTTATTGCAGGAAAAGGATCGCGAAGCGCTTCTGGAAGATCTGCCGCTCAACTATGACAATACGACACTGGACACAATAGAACTGATTGATGTCCTGTGGCTCAAACGCCGCTCAATCGTGCGTGCTTTCGAGTCTGCGGCTGCGGTTCCTCGTAGTATGACTCCTAGCTCCATTCGCGATCGCAGGCTGGAAACTGTCATATTGGCGCTACCCATATAAGGGCTTCGGGTTCCCTCCCTCCCTTTTTCGTAAATGCCTTGTTCCAAAGAGGGGCCAACTCAATGTTTTGGGGGTAATGGCGTCCGGGCGAAGCGACGTGGAGTCTCGCAGCCCAATCCCAGCTTTTTTTCTTGGGGAGGAGATGTCAAGATTTGAGCGACCCTGTGGAAAAGTAAACTGACAAGAATCGCATGGGTATGGGGTAGGCTAGTCTGAGCAGTCTCAGGGGTTGAGCGGCGATCTGGCTTGCCTCCGAGGTGTTTAGGTGAGTATGGCAGTAGGCATTCCAGTTTTTCTGCTCGCAGAGAATCGTCTTCTTCGCGAAGCTTTAGCTCGGATTCTAAACAAGAAGAATGACGTCACCGTGGTTGGGGCGTCAACTTACTGGCCGGGGGTTGTAGATGCGATCGCGGCCGTCTCCGCCCGGGTTTTGCTGTTCGATCCTGTTGATGCGTCTGCCGGCCTTGCTTTCGTACGGACGATACGGGAGTCCCTTCCCGGCTTGAAGACGGTAATGATCGGGATGGAGCTTGATAGTGCGCTGTTTCTCCGGGCCGTCCGAGAGGGTATCGCCGGTTATCTGCTGAAGGACGCAACCGCAGCGGACGTTGCTGCGGCGGTGCGGTCGGTGGCCCACAACTGCGCAGTCTGCTCTCCAGAATTGTGTCAAACCCTGTTCCACTACGTGGCCCAGCAACGAGCCAGCTACCCGAACTTTTTCGTCAAGCAACAGTTCGGGCTCACACGCCGGGAGCAGCAACTCGTGGAAATGATCGGCCGCGGGCTGACGAATAAGGAGATCGCGGGAGATCTCGGCCTGTCAGAGCAAACCATAAAAAATCACATCCATCGTGTCCTCCGGAAGGTGGGGGTCAACGATCGGTTGGCCGCCGTTGAAGCATGCCGCACGCAGGGCCTCTTACTTGCGTGAAGACCATCTCGGTTTCCTAATGCGACACGGTCGACCTGCGTCTGTTCGATAGTACTTCCCTGGTACTCAGCGCCTTGACCGCAGAGTACCTGTCCCCAAAATTCGCCGATGTCGTGAGTACTTCCCCCGGTATTTTCCACCACCCATTCGCAGGTGCTTAATTGAACCTGTTCTTTTTCCCCCGTCAGCAGATACTCGACTGGGGGGTCGGCGTGGAAAAAATCAAGGTGTTGGTGGCAAATCGGCCGCGGCTGATGCGGGAACTGGTGATGGCTACCATTTCGGATCAGCCGGACATTGAGGTTGTTGGCGTTTTGGAAGAAGAAGAATTGATTCTTCAGACGATCGAACAATCACAGCCCGAATTCCTCATCATCGCATTGGATCAGTCGGACAGTCGTCCTCCGATCTGCGATTTTTTACTTGATCGTTTCCCGCACATGCGCATTCTGGCCCTGGCCGCGGAGCGCGATAGCAGCATCTTTTATTGGGCCAGTCTCGACATTCGAGCCAATCGGATCGAAAACTCGGAAGATGGAATCCTGAGCGCCCTGCGCGGACGCCAGCAAGTGATTTCAGACCAGCCCAAGGCCGAACATAGTTCGCGGACAAACTGAAGCGCAGCATCCAGGATAGTTTTGGCTGTATGTCATTGTGATAAAAGGTGTTAGCTCGCGGATGCCACTGTGAGTGGGGGGGCGGAGCTACAACTGGGAGACGGGAATACGCCATGTTTGCACAGAGAATTCCAGCAACACATTCCACGATTAGCCCGACCCAAGCTAATTTGACTGATCGGTCTAGTACCTGTGTTACGTCCAGTTGGTATGCCGCCTATACCTTTGCCCACCATGAAAAACATGTCGCCCGACAATTAGACGAGAAGAGCATCAATTGTTTTCTGCCTCTCTATCGCAGCCTTCGCCGCTGGAGAGACCGGAAGAAGGAGTTGGACCTCCCACTCTTCCCGGGATACGTTTTTGTTCACATCCGTCCCGAGGAACGCCTGCGCGTACTGCAGACGTCCAGCGTGGTGCGTTTCGTGAGTTTCGGAGGACATCCAGCCCGGCTCGAAGACGCTGAAGTCGTGGGACTACGAAACGGTGTGGCCAACGGGATGAAAGTGGAACCTTGTCCCTTTCTGAAAGTCGGCCAAAAGGTTCGGGTGAAACACGGGCCGCTGAGTGGGGTGGAAGGGATTCTCGTGCGCAAGAAGGATCACCTTCGGCTGGTACTTTCCATTGAACTTCTCATGCGGTCGGTGGCCGTCGAAATACAAGCTGCCGATCTGCAGTGAGAGTCGCTGCCAGCAGCTTTGGGCGCTTGAGGAAGCGCGGTTCATGCTCCGGACCATCCTCGATCCCGATCTTGATCAACCCAGCCAAAATGCGGAGGTCGCTCGTGGTGTTCGACGTTTCAGGCGGTAAGAGAGCACTGTCGCTTGGCATCGCGATCCTCCTGTTCAGTGCAGCGCTGGCAGCCCGCGCGCAGCAGGATCCGGAGTACCGGGATACGCCTGCACTCCGGGTAAATACCGTACCCAGCCGCTCCGAGAAGGAGGCCGAGGAGCGCGTCTCGCTTTCCGCCGATCGCATTCTTGACATTCTGCAGCAGGAACCGGGCTTGCTCCTTCAGGTCAAAAAGATGCTGGTGCGCAAAGCTTTCGAGCAGGGCCGTTTACTCGATCCGGCGGATTTGACCGACGAGGCCCTATTCCGGCTGGTGAGGGAAGACGAGAACATCCGCATTCTGGCCACCCGCGAGATTGAGGACCGTTCCTACATTCGCGCCAAGCCGACGAAAGAGGAAATTGAAAAAGAGCGAGACCTGGCTGCGGAAAAAGGCCTGTCAACGGCTCCCACTCCGCAGGCGGCGTCAGCGCCGGCCCCAGGCAATCGCAATCAGGAGGACGCGTACTGGGACAAGCATGAGAACGATTTCCAGAATTACGCCACCCCGGTTCCCAGTCCCAGTCCGAGCCAAACCGCACCACCGAACGTACCCTTTACCATTCCGCAGAGTGCGCCGGAGAATCCCGCACGGATCCTCCAGCAGACCAGCTTGCCCCAGGATCAAGACAGCTTTGACGGCTTCGGGATCGGAGCCAGCGGACTAAGTCAAATCCGTCCGGAAGAGCTCTCGCAACTGCTGAAGGTAAGCTCAACCAATGGAGCCGCCGATCCACTCAGTGCCCTGGGACAGCTGCGCAACGACCAGGACGGTCCGCAGTTCGGTCCATCATTCGGTTCATCCCTGCGATCCTCGCTCGGAACTTCGGACGCTGGTGGACTTTCGCGCCTGCCGCTTCAGATACCGGGACTGGGCGCGGATACGCTGGATCCCATGAGCCAGACGCCCCGCCGCCAGGCGACGCTTGAAGATCAGCGGCGGCGCCTGCCCGGGCTCAGCGATTTGAATCAGGATCGCCCTCTGATCCGTCATCGCCCCAACCCTTACGCAAATGTGCCGTCGCTCTACGACCTGTATGCGCAGGTTTCGCAGCGGCCCGCCGTATTGGAGCGATTCGGGATGGACGTTTTCCGGAATGGTACGGGGAATCTGGAGAGCTTGCCCATGGATCTTCCCGCAGGCGCGGACTATGTTCTCGGCCCCGGGGACGGACTGAACATCGAGCTCTGGGGCGGAGTGACGCAGCGCCTCCGCCGGGTGGTCGACCGGGAAGGACGGGTGGCCTTGCCTGAAGTGGGCGCGGTCCAGGTCTCCGGCCGCAGCCTGGGAGATGTCCAACGCCTGGTGCAATCAGTCATGCGCACCCAGTTTCGCGACGTCGAAGCCGACGTTTCCCTGGCGCGAATTCGTTCGGTGAGAGTCTACGTGGTGGGCGATGTGGTCAGCCCCGGGGCCTACGATATCAGTTCACTCTCCACCCCATTGAACGCGCTGTATTCCGCGGGCGGGCCCACCGGGCGCGGATCCCTGCGCCACCTGCGGCACTACCGGGGTAAACAGCTGATCCAGGAAATCGATGCCTACGATCTTCTGCTGCATGGAATTCGCGGAGAGTTAGCCGGAATTCAGTCCGGAGACACGATCCTGGTTCCTCCCATGGGCGCGCAGGTCACGGTCCAGGGCATGGTCCGTCGCCCTGCAATTTATGAGGTGGCCGGAGAGAAAACCCTGGCAGAGGTTCTCGAACTCGCCGGCGGTGTGTTGCCTTCAGGAACTCTGCGCCATGTCGACGTAGACCGGTTGGTGGCCCACGAGAAGCGCACGATGCTGCGGCTTGACCTGCCCGACACGAGCAACCAGCAGGCAGTCAACAATGAGCTGGAAAAATTTGAGATTCAGGATGGCGACCAGGTGAGGATTTCGCCCATCCTGCCTTATTCGGACCAGACGGTTTACCTGGATGGACACGTGTTCCATCCCGGCAAGTATCCCTTCCGCGAGGGCATGAAAGTCACCGATCTCCTGCACTCCTACAGCGATCTGCTTCCTGAACCTTCCAGACGTCATGCCGAGATCATCCGCCTGCAGGCTCCCGATTACACTCCGGTGGTTCTGGCCTTTAATCTCGGGGACGCCATGGAGGGCAAGGACCAGAACCTGATATTGAGGCCATTCGATACCGTGAGGGTTTTCGGACGTTACGACTTCGAGGATCCGCCCGAAGTCTCGGTGAGCGGTGAAGTGCGCGACCCAGGCGACCACGTGACCAACGGTGTGACCCGGCTGCGTGACGCCGTGTACCTCGCCGGGGGTGTCACTCCCGATGCTGAATTGGACGACGCGCAAATCTTCCGCCACACCAGCGACGGCAAATTAAGTGTCATCAGCGTCGATCTGGCGAAGGCTCTGTCCGGCGATCAACTGCATAATGTCTTGCTCGAATCGAAGGACCGGGTTTTTATCCATCGCAACCTGGCGAAGACCGATCCGGCCGCGGTCACCATCCAGGGGGAAGTAGGCAGGCCCGGCAAATATCCTCTGGGAGATGGTATGACTGCTGCCGATCTGGTGCGGCTCGCAGGCGGACTTAAACGCAGCGCCGACAGCCAGGACGCCGACCTGATGCGATATCTCGAGCAGAACGGGCAGAAGCAGATGGGCGAACAGCGCAACATCAACATCGCAAAAGCGCTGGCCGGCGTCCCCGACGAAGATGTGCGGCTGCGCGATGGAGACGTACTCAGCATTCCCCAAGTCGCCGGGTGGAACGATATTGGCGCGTCGGTGACCATTAAGGGCGAGGTTTTGCATCCCGGAACCTACGGTATCCAGGAAGGTGAAAGGTTGAGCTCGGTCCTCGCGAGATCGGGAGGAATGAGGGCAGACGCCTATTCCTACGGCGCGATTCTGGTGCGGGTTCAGGTCAGGGAACTGGAAGAGAAAAGTCGCGCCGACCTGATCCGCCGCGTGCAAACTGAAGGCTCTGCGCTAAAGCTCATTCCGGAAACCGATACCCAGCAAAAAATTGCGAAAGACGCGGCCTTGGCGCAGTGGCAAGCCACGCTGCAAAAACTGGAGAACACTCCACCCGCCGGTCGAATGGTGGTGCATATTTCTAACGACGTCACCCGCTGGGCGAATACGCCAGCCGATTTGCCCTTGCGGGCGGGCGACGTGCTGGTCATCCCCAAACAGCCCAACTTCGTGATGGTAGAAGGGTCGGTCTACAACCCGACCGCAATCACGTATCGGCCGGGCAAATCGGCGCAGTGGTATCTCCGGCAGGCTGGTGGGCCCACCCTGATGGCGCAGAAGAAGCAGGTATTCGTGATCCGCGCGGACGGTTCGGTTCTTGGCGGCCCTGGCGGTATGTGGGGAGGAGGCGCCCTGACTAGTGAATTGCGGCCCGGCGACATGGTCATGGTTCCGGAAAAGGCCTTCAGTGGCACCGATAAATGGAAAACCATCCTGGAAACCAGCCAACTGGTTTCTGCAATAGGCATCGGCATCCAGGTCGCCAGGAGTTTCTAACGCAGCGAGCGTTCCGGATGGCTGGTGTACAGATGTCTGCGCTTGTGAGATTTGGATTTGCAGCGCGCCTGAAAATCCGCGCGACGGCTTTCTTGCTGCTGGGCATTTCGCTGCTGCCGATGGCACAGACTCAGGTCCAAGCGCAAACCGGCACCCCAACCTTGCCCATGCCTGACCCCCGGTTGCATCGATCCACGTCAGTGGCTCCCCCCTGGGAGTCTACGCCCCGTTCTTCTTCGGCGGCTGGAGCTGCCAGTCCGGCCGTTGCCCCGAATAACTGGGGACTCCTGCCTGTCGGCGAAGATCCACACAATCAGCTGGACTGGACCTTGGTCAAACATCTCGAAAAAGATCAGCAAACTTTTTGGACTTCGCCGTTTCATCTGTCGCCGGGAAGCGCAGAGCGCGCGATCCCATTTCTGGCTCTTACCGGCACGCTAATCGCCGCCGACAACTGGATTTCAAAACAGGTGCCCAATTCAGCCCGCCAGGTGAAGCGAAGCCAAAACATCTCCGACTTTGCGGTGTACTCCTTGGCCGGAAGCGCGGGGGCTGCCTTTATTTGGGGGCACTTCGCCCGCAATGACCATCTGCGCGAAGCTGGGTTCTTGAGTGCTGAGGCGGCCATCAACAGCACTGCAATCGCTTATGCGCTGAAAAGTCTGACCCAGCGCCCCCGACCGGAGGTGGGAAATGGCAATGGAAGCTTCTTTCGAGGGGGCGATTCGTTTCCTTCTGAGCATTCGGCGGTGGCCTGGTCGGTGGCAAGCATTCTCGCCCACGAGTATCCCGGCCCGCTCACCAAAATCTTCGCTTACGGGTTAGCGACTGGCATTACGGTCACGCGGGTGACCGGGAAGCAGCATTTTTCTTCCGATGCCGTGGTGGGAAGCGCACTGGGATGGTATCTCGGGCGCCAGGTCTATCGCGCGCACCATGACCCCGAAATTGGAGGGACTGCCTGGGGCTCGTCCGCGCCTGAGCCTCGCGAACCCCGGCCGCACTCTATAGAAAATATGGCATCCCCCTACGTGCCACTGGATAGCTGGATTTACCCCGCCTTCGAGCGCCTGGCAGCATGGGGCTATGTACAAACAGAAATGCTGGGACAACGCCCCTGGACACGCCTGGAGTGTGCGCGCATGCTCGAAGAAGCGGGCACGGGAATTTCCCCAGACGCGCAGGATGGTGTGGAAAGGGAAGCCTCCACTCTTTATCGCTCGCTGCAAAAACAGTTCTTGCCCGAGCAGGAGACTCTCGACGGCGGCCACAACCTGGGTCTGCAATTGGATTCCGTTTATAGCCGGGTCACCGCCATCTCCGGCTCGCCCATTACCGACAGCTACAACTTCGGTAGCACCATAACCAATGACTACGGCCGGCCGTTTCAGGAAGGGGCAAATAGTTATAGCGGAGTTTCCAGCTATGGCACCGCTGGTCCCGTCTCTTTCTACTTGCGGACCGAATACCAGCACGCGCCGTTCGCCGCGGGGGCGCCCGCGGATGTTCGCCAGGCGGCCGCCAGCCAGGAGGGGGTGCCCGTAGCTCCGTACGCGCCTTTTGCTGAAATGAACCGGGCTCGGATCATCGAGGGATACGCGAGCCTGACATTCGAGGGACTTCAGTTCTCTTTCGGCAAGCAAGCGCTTTGGTGGGGTCCTACGGAGACCGGTTCCATGATGTGGAGCACAAACGCCGAGCCGATCACGATGTTGCGGATCTCGACTCCGACTCCGTTCACTCTGCCCAGTTTCCTGCACTGGTTGGGGCCGGTGCGAAGTGACTTCTTCCTGGGGCAACTGGAGGGCCAGCAGTACATTGTGGACGCCAACGGCGTTGTGGGGCCAAACCGGTTCCGTCCACAGCCCTACGTTCAGGGCCAGAAACTTAGTTTTAAGCCTACGCCGAATGTAGAGTTCGGATTTTCCCGCACCGTGGTATTTGCCGGCCTGGGCCATCCGTTTACGCTGGGAAGTTTCTGGAGGAGTTTTGCCTCGGTGGGGAGCTCGGCGGGCGTCAACGTCGGCCGCGACGCCGGCGATCGCCGCAGCGGCTTTGACTTCAGCTATCGCCTCCCCCATCTCAGAAAATGGGCGACGTTTTATACCGACTCATTTTGCGACGATGACGTCTCGCCCCTGGCCGCACCGCATCGCTGCGCCTGGAGTCCGGGCTTGTATCTGTCACAGCTTCCACGTATGAGCAAATTCGACTTCCGGGCCGAGGGTGTTTTTACCGACAGCCCAGGACTCGCCGTGGGTTCAAACTACCAGAACATCATCTATCGCAGCGGGTACACCAACGATGGGAACATCATCGGAAATTGGGTGGGGCGAGCCGGCCGCGGAGTTCAATTGTGGAGCACGTACTGGCTCTCGCCCCAGAACAAAATTCAGGTTGGATACCGGCATCAGGGTGTGGACCGCGCCTTCCTCGAAGGCGGCAGACTGGATGACATCTCGCTGCGCAGCGATTTCATGCTGGGCACTGAGCTGGCGCTTTCCGGCACGGCGCAGTACGAACGCTGGAACTTCCCCTTGCTCGCCTCCACTGCCAAGTCCAATCTGACGGTATCCGTGGGGTTTACCTATTATCCGAAGTGGAGGCTGGGCCGCTGATGGAAAGGCTGCGCAATACCGCGGTTCGGGAACTGGAGCCTTCTCCTGCGTATTCACCCAATGTCGCAGAGGTTGAGGCGGAGCCCACTCCCAGAGACCGTTCCGCCCTGCTGACCTCGATAATCCTGTTGTGGCGCCAAAGGGAAACGCTGAAGAAGGTCACAGGGGTGGGCGCGCTGCTTAGCCTGTTGATTGCGCTCCTGATTCCCAACACCTACGAATCGTCCACCCGCCTGATGGCGCCCGACATTCACGGTGGCGGCTCGGAGATGGCGATGATGGCAGGTCTACTGGCTAAGGCGAGCGGCGGGGTGGCCGGGCTGGCGTCAAATCTGCTGGGAGCAAATAACACCGGCGCGCTGTTCGTAGGAGTTCTCCGCAGTCGCACGATTGCCGACAATCTGGTCGATAAATTTAATCTCAAGAAAGTTTACTGGGTTAGAAAAGACGCTGACGCCCGCGAAAAACTCGCCGACCGGACTGATGTCTCGGAAGACCGCAAGAGTGGAATTATCACCATTGCCGTCGTCGACCGGGATCCCCGCCGTGCCGCCGATCTTGCCCGCGCTTACGTG